>Ga0172367_10003211_pt1 | contig 21587 bp, 19 predicted proteins | sample Lak10m_FD_114542 | JGI IMG/M metagenome (GOLD analysis project Ga0172367, IMG submission 114542) | Freshwater microbial communities from Kabuno Bay, South-Kivu, Congo - kab_022012_10m | ecosystem: Environmental > Aquatic > Freshwater > Lake | place: Democratic Republic of the Congo: South-Kivu... | reverse complement strand
TTTTCTGCGGCCATTTTTGAGATCAACCGATCGTTGAATTCCTTCGCGGGGTTGCGGCCTGAGAGCTTTAGCTTGGTTTGAAGGGCGGCGACTTCGACCAGCCGTGCGATGTCGCGGCCAGGTCGCACGGGGATGACGATGTGAGGAACTTCGGTGTCGAGGATCTTGACCATCTGATCCTCCATTCCTACGCGGTCGACATCGGGCACATCCTCCCAGAACTTCAGGGTGACGACGAGATCGACTCGTTTTTCTTTTCGGATGGCCCGTATTCCGAACATTTCGGCCACGTTGATCAAGCCGATGCCGCGGACCTCCATGTAATGACGAGTCATCTCGGGGCTTGTGCCCATGACATCCCGGCCGTCGATCAGGGTGACCTTTGTGATATCATCGGAGACTAGGCTGTAGCCACGTTCGAGCAGGGCGAGCACGCACTCACTCTTGCCGATGCCGCTTTCACCTTTGACGATGACGCCGACCCCCAGGATATCGACCATGCTTCCGTATTCGCTACTGTGCGGAGCGAACATGGTTTCCATCGCGATGGTGGCGAGGTTGATAAACTTCATCGTGATGAGCGGGCATCGGAAGATGGGAACGTTGTAACGTTCGGCGATCTTGAGCAGGTCGCGGTCGGGGGCGAGGTTTCTGGAAAAGATCACGCAGGGAGTGCGCACCTTGAGCAGGGCGGTGTAGCGTGAAGGTCGATCCTCTGGCGAGATCGACTTGAGGAAGCAAGCTTCGGCATTTCCGATCACTTGGATTCGGCGGAAGGCGTAGTATCGGGTGAACCCTGCGAGAGCCAGGCCTGGGCGATTGACGGTGGGCTCCTGTATGACCCGGCTCAGGCCTTCGGCACCGGCGACGAGTTTGAGGCCGAGAGCGCTTGATTGTTCGGTATAGAACTGTTGGACGGTGATTCCGGATCTAGCGCTCATGGGGTTTTTGAGGGGATGCGATGAACAGGTGGATTAGGGCGTCACGAATCCGGTGATTTTTCCGCGATAGAACCGACTTTGTTCTGTGATTCCAATGGGATCGCGCATGGTCAGTCTGGAGGTGCGATTTGTGGCGCGCAACCAGGGAGTCCATGACTTCAAATCTTGAGAGATCTCGAGTTCATAAACTGCGCCGGGTTCCCCTGCAACGGTGAATTCGAACGACTCGGCGGTGAGCGTTGTGACGGTGAGCGGGAACGGAGCCAGCGGGAGCGGTTCGAACACAGCCGTCGCGGACTGGTTGGATTGGAGCGTGATGGAGGTGGATGTGGAAGCGGGAATGGAGGCTTCCTCCCAGCGGACAAAACGCCATCCAGGCGACGCGATGGCGGAGAGCTGGACCGTGGTGCCTGTTGGATAGGCAGGCAGATCGGGGTCACGCTTCACTTGGCCGTTGCCCTTTGCCTGGGTGTCGAGAAGGAGCAGCACTGCGAGAGTTGCCGTTTGGCTGATCTGCGATCCTGCGGGATTAGTTACCACGACGCTATAGGATCCCACTTGGGAGGGATCGACGTTTCCGATGCGATAAAGCGCATTGGTGGCGTTGGGAATGGCGATTCCGTTGTAGGTCCATTGATAGAAGAGGGTTTCGGAGCCGTTGGCCGTAACGGAAAACTCAACACTCTGGCCGGCGACCACTTGTTTGGATTGAGGTTGAGCGTTGATCGTCGGAGCGGTTGGTTTGGAGATCACTTGGATGTCTGCGTAGACTAGATCATCGAAGGTAGGACGATTCGAGACGACGGGTACGGCCGTGAAGGCCGAGGTGACCGCCGTCAGGTCGAGGCTGTAGATCCCGTTGGTTGGGGAAGGATTATTGAAGCGGTTCAGGACATTGGTTCCACTGATGACCTTGCCGAATACGGTGAACCCGCCGTTTTGGTTATCGAGATTCGAGGCATTGTCGGCGAGGTTGAAGAACCATTGGGAGGATGCGGAATTGGGGTCGCCTCCGAGCTTGGCCATGGCGATGGTGCCGTAGGTATTGCTGTAGCTGGGACCAACGGCATACTCGTTGGTGACATTTCCAAGGCTTCTGACCACGCTAAATGCGGCGTTGGTTGTGCCTCTTCTGACCACGGAAAAGCCACCTCCTTGGATGACGAACCCCGGCTCCCAGCGATGGAAAAACATGTTCGTGTAGAACCCGTTTGTGACGTAGTTGAGGAAGTTCTGAACCGTCGCGGGTTTCTCCTTATCGAAGAGCAGGACGTCGACCGCACCCAGGGGGGTTTTGAACTGGACCACGGTTTGGGCGAGTGGTTCTGAGATGAGCGAGAGAAGGAGTAGCCACCAGAGCCAGTGGCCATGGTGGGGCTTGCTCGGCTTGGGAATCGAAACCTTGGGGATCATTGCGACGGGTTATGAAGGATTGGAAGGCAATCGGCCGAGGGCGGTGAGAGCGGGTCGGATCAAGCCATTATTCGCAACGAGGCTATAGACGTGGTTTTTTGCATCGATCGCCTCGTGGTGGAACTCGCCACCCGCACATTCGACGATGAGTCCCCCGGCGGCGATGTCCCAGAGTCGAACACCGCCCTCTACGTAGGCATCGAACCTGCCGTGTGCCACGTAGGTTAGGGCCAGCGCGGCGGCTCCCATGATGCGGATCTTGCGCACTTCTGGGGCGAGTTTGTTGAAGTAGGGCAACGTGCGGCGGAGGCTGGCTTCGGATTTGGCGAAGCCGATTGACACGATACACTCGTCTAGGCGCTTGTGGTCGCTGACGTGGATCACGCGTCCGTTTGCGCGAGCCTTCTGGCCCACGATTCCTGTCCAAAGCTCGTCGCAGAATGGATCGTAGACCACCCCGAGCAGGGTTGAATAACCGTCGGGCGTGGGCTTAGGGGAGTGGCCATTCTTCACCTTGGGCCGATTTTCAAAGCGGGTTTGTAGGGCGATGGACACGCAGGCGTGTGGAATACCGTAGCTAAAATTGACTGTGCCATCGATGGGATCCACGACCCATCGGTATTCGGTTGAGGCGGGGGCTTCGGTATCCTCTTCGCCGAGGATGGCGATGTGAGGGGATCGTTTGGTGAGGTATTGCTCGATGCGTTTCTGGCAACGGACATCCAGTTCGAGTTTGATGTCGTGTTGCTCTTGAGCGTTGATCCGTTTAGGACTGTGCCAGTTCTTTCGGATCAGTTGACCGGCGGATTGGGCGGCTTCGACAGCCCACCCCAAGTGCTCCTGCATGGAGTCCAAAGTCATCGTTGTATATCGTTGGTTGGCTTGTTGGGCGGTGGCGGAGAAGGAGAGCGCCCAGTGCTTATAAAACCCCACCACAAAGGGAACGGCTGGTGCAAGGAATTCTTCCGTGCCTGCGCGCCCTCGCTACGTTGGGGCTGCGAGGCGGGTGAGGGCGATGTTTTCGCGTTTGAGCAGAGTTGCGTTGACCTTTGGTACGTACATTTGTGTTTCGGCGGGTAGTCGGGAGGCGATCGAATCGAAGCTTTTGATTTGAGAACGTCGGAGCTGTTTCTGAACGGTTCCTTCCCCGGCATTGTAAGCTGCGAGCGCGAGAGGCCAATCCTTGAACCGCCCATGCAGAGCGCGCAGGTATCGCGCGCTGGCGCGGGCATTTTTGTCGGGTTGAAGCCTTTCGTCCCGCGGCCAGAGCGAAAGCCCATACTGTTTGGCTGTGGCCGGCATGAGTTGGTATAGGCCGGCCGCCCCGACCGGGCTCTTGGCTTTCGGGTTGAAAGAGGATTCGACCTCCGCCAGCCAAGCCATCTCGGGGGGAACACGTTCGGCTTTAAAGATCGATTTCAGAGCCTTGATTTGAGGATCCTCTTTGACCGGTGGCGGAACGGGTCGAATGGTGATTTCCTTGACCCAAGCTTTTCGCTGCTGTTCTGGGGTTGGGACAGGCGGGGTCGCGGCTTTGCCAGGTTCGGGCTTGGGAGGAGGAAGTGTTCGTTTGAACTCCTCGGCCACGTCGGAATAGTCTAGCCGAGTCTTGAGCCAAGCGGCGTAGGGTTCGGTTTCTTCATGCGACTCCAGCAGGGGGAGTATCGACTTTGCACCTTCCCTGAGCGCTGCTAGGTCGAGGGCGTACTCGCCATGGAGTCGTCTTTCTACATCTTCTAAGAACTCGCGGATCTGGCCTGTGTCGATCTGGCTCAGGCTTTCGAGAAACGACTCGTCCAGGTTCTCGGCGGCCCACGCCTCGGCTCCTTGGATGAGGGCATCGAAATCGATGCCTTGACTGCGGCCGCAGACGACGGGGAGGCCGACGAGCGTTGCGACCAGGATGCATCGGCGAGAGATGGCCATGTGATGTGAATCTAGCTGTGGTGGGATAGGTCTGCAAACCCAGAGATCGCGGCTCGCAGAGCTGCGATTTGGAAGTTCAAACTAATGGCCCGTCCCTTAGTTTCGCGACTCACACGCTTCAACGCCAAATCCAAAACCTCCGCCGAACACGCGACCTGCTGCTGCCGCGTCTGCTGTCGGGGCAGGTGGAACTGGAAAGTGTGGGCGCAACCGAGTTGGACGGACGCTTGCCGAAGTCGCAGCGCGTGAGGTATGGTGTGCGCGAGAGCAGACGATGAACGAAACGGCATCCATTGAGTTCGTGCTTCACGGCAAGGTGGAGGGGCAGGAAATCACGCCGCGTACCATCGGTCTGTCGCAATTTAACGAGTTCAACCAGCAGGTTGAAATCTTCATCGGCGGCAGCCAGAAGTTGAAGCTCGACCAGGTCCACGTCGAAATCGCCCAAAGTTCCTACGTGCTCCGCGCCATACTTCCCGCCGTGGTTTTGGCCAGCCTTGAACCGGATTTGAAGTTGATGGCGAGGGAGGACGTGTTGGGTGAATTGGATTTCAAGCGGGCGGAAGTGGTGCAAAAGTGGCAGGCGCGGGCGAAGAGCAATTCGGATTTGAGCTACGAAGTGCGTCCGACAATCGAAGGACTGCCGAAGGTGAGAGTCAACAAAGCGACGGATTATCGGATTGGCGAAATCGTGCCGTGGGTGGCGGTGGAAAAGTATTTGTTCGGGCAGGTCGTGGACATGGGCGGGATGCAGAAGGCGAACGTCCATCTCAAGCTTGATCGTGGCGGGAAGACGCTGCTAGTGGGGGCTTCGCAAGGTTATCTGCGCGAGCAGGTGGAGAACCGGCTTTACCACAAGGCGCTGCTGCACGTGCGCGCGGAGCAACATTTTCGGACGGGCGACTTGCGGAACATCCAGTTGGTTTCATTCGTGGACTACCAGCCGGCCTACAGCGAAGAGGCGCTCGACCGTTTCACGGCGAAGGGCGCGGAGGCTTGGGCGGATGTGCCCGACGCCGCGCAATGGGTCAGGGAAGTGAGGGGTGGATAGCGCAAGGCCGCCGGCGTTTTGCTCGATACCAGTTTCCTGATCACTCTCGCGGGCAAGAACCGCGCACATCACGAGACGGCGCGGCACTACTGGTTGCACTTCCTGGAGAACCAAATCCCCGTCTTTCTTTCCAGCATTGTGGTGTCCGAGTTTTGCATCAAGCAGGAGATTCCGCCGGACATGCTGCGGTGCTGCGTGGTGCTGCCGTTCAACTGGGACGATGCGCAGAGGGCGGCGAAGCTCGATTGGAAACGGTTGCGGCCGGCCGGAGTCGAGCGCGACGCTCTGAAGGACGACATCAAGATCATCCCGCAGGCAGCAGTGGCGGACGCCGAGTTCGTCATCACGGATGACGCGGAGTCGTTTTACCGCTATTGCAAGACGTTCAAGGATGCGGGGGAAGTTCAGTTCAAGGCCATCAAGCTGGAAGATGGATTCGACCGGGCGTTCTTCGACCCGAACGGTCAGCGCGATTTCACGGACGGATTGGATGAAGGCAACGGCGGCAAGTCGTAGGCCTCTCCCCAATGCGAAGGGCTGCGGGCCAATGAACAAAATGCCCCCAAATCAGCCGTCGTTTGTTCATTGGATTGGTTCATTGCCCGAGCATGAGTGCCCAAGTTCAAACTAATGGCCCGTCCCTTAGTTTCGCGACTTGAGAGTTTGAAAGGCGGGCACACATTCAGGTTTGCGTATGGGAACGACCTGAATACACTCGTTACCACGCCATGCACTGGATTGCTCCGTCGGAGAAGGATACTCAAAACGCGGCCTTGGAAAAGCGCCTCTGGGACAGCGCCGACCAATTCCGCGCCAATTCCGGCCTGAAGGCCCAGGAATACTCCGGCCCCATTCTCGGCATCATCTTCCTGCGTTTCGCCGAGGTCCGCTTCGCCCTGCAACGAATCAAGTTGGAAAAGGCCTCCGCCTCCTCTCGGCGCGGCAGCCGCGTAGATGAACCTGCCGCCTATCACGCCGAGGGCATCCTATACCTTGCACCCGATGCCCGGTTCGACTTCCTGCTCAACCTGCCCGAGGCGGAGAACATTGGTTCCAAGGTTAATGACGCGATGCGGGCGATCGAGAAGGACAACCCGCAACTCGCCGGCGTCCTGCCCAAGACCTACAACCTCTTCACCAGCACACTTCTCAAGGAATTGCTGAAGAAAGTCTCCGAGATCCCCGCCACCACGGACTACGACGCCTTCGGGCGCATCTACGAATACTTCCTCGGCGAGTTCGCCCGCACCGAGGGCCAGAAAGGCGGCGAGTTCTACACCCCGTCCTGCATCGTCCGCCTGCTCACCGAAGTCATCGAGCCCTACCACGGGCGCATCCTCGACCCCGCCTGCGGCTCGGGCGGCATGTTCGTCTCCTCCGCGCGCTTCGTAGCCGAGCATAAGGCTTCGCCACCCTCAACCCGGCCTGCCGGCCACCCTTCTCCCAGTGGGAGGAGGGACGGGGATGAGGGTCTCGCGGCCCAATACTCGGGTGATCCTTCCCGCGAGTTATCCATCCACGGCGTCGAGAAGACCGACGAAACCGGACGCCTCTGCCGCATGAACCTTGCCGTGCATGGCCTCGAAGGCGACATCCGCCACGGCGGCCAGGTCAACAGCTACTACGACGACCCATTCGATGCCTGCTGCGCTGGCATCGAACCCTCAACTCGGCCTGCTGGCGACCCTTCTCCCACTGCGAGAAGGGCTTGGGATGAGGGTCACGAAATCAAACTGGGCGGTGGGCGGTTTGATTTCGTGTTGGCCAACCCGCCGTTCAACGTCAACGCCGTGGACAAGGAACGGTTGAAAGACTCCGTCGGGCCGGGCCGACGTTTCCCCTTCGGCCTGCCGCGCACGGACAACGCGAATTACCTCTGGATTCAACTCTTCCACTCCGCGCTCAACCCGAAGGGTCGCGCCGGGTTCGTCATGGCCAACTCCGCCTCCGACGCCCGCGCCTCCGAGCAGGAAATCCGGCAGAAACTTATCGAAAGCCGCGCCGTGGACGTGATGGTCGCCGTTGGCCCGAATATGTTTTACACGGTGACGCTGCCTTGCACGTTGTGGTTTCTGGATAAAGGGAAGGCGTCGTCACCGTGTAAAACACCTTCTCCCAGCTCCTCTCCTCTTGGGAGAGGCACGGGTGAGGGTGCAACGCTTGGGAGAAGGGCCGGGGATGAGGGTGACGCGCATGACAGATCAAACACGGTTCTCTTTATTGATGCGCGTCATATCTACCGGCAGGTGGACCGCGCGCATCGCGAATGGACGCCCGCGCAAATCGGCTTTCTCGCCAACCTCGTCCGCCTCTATCGCGGCGAAGCCATCGACCTCACCCTCGGCGGCACCGAAGCGAAAGCGAAGATCGAAGAAGTGTTTGGCCTCCCTTCTCCCGCTGGGAGAAGGGTTGGGGATGAGGGTATCGCCCGGTATCGCGACATCCCGGGCCTCTGCAAGGTTGCGACATTGAAGGAAATCGAGGCCCAAGGATGGAGTTTGAATCCTGGGCGATATGTGGGCGTCGCGCCGGGCGAAGCCGTGAGCGACGAGGACTTCAAGGAACAGCTCGAAACCCTGAACGAGGAACTAGAAACCCTCAACGCTGCCGCACGGGAACTGGAAACCACGATTGCCAGCAACGTCACCGAAATCCTCGAGGCATGAACACCGAGATCATCCAAACCCTTACGTCCACCTTTGAAGCCAGCGCCCAGCAAACCGAGGGCGGCGTGGAATACTGGCTGGCCCGCGACATCCAGCACCTCCTCGGCTACACCAAGTGGGACAATTTTTTCAACGTCGTCTCCAAGGCCAAAACCGCCTGTGAAGTCTCTGGCCGCCAAGTGGCAGACCATTTTGCCGACGTCGGGAAAATGGTCGATCTCGGCTCTGGCAGCCAGCGCGAGGTGGATGACATCATGCTGACACGTTACGCCTGCTACCTGATTGCCCAGAATGGCGACCCGAAGAAACAGGAAATCGCGTTCGCACAGACCTACTTCGCCATCCAGACCCGGCGGGCTGAATTGATTGAGCAACGGTTGCTCGAAGCGGAGCGTGTTTCCGCCCGACACAAGCTCTCCGCCACCGAAAATGAACTCTCCACCGTCATCTACGAGCAGACCGGCGGCGACGAGAACTTCGCGCTCATCCGCAGCAAAGGCGACCAAGCGCTCTTCGGCAAAAGCACTCAGGCCATGAAAGCGCACTGGAAAGTGCCGGACAACCGCCCGCTGGCCGACTTCGCGCCCACCATCGTTCTCAAGGCTAAAGATTTCGCCACCGAAATCACCATCTTTAATGCTCGCGAACACGGAATGAAAAGCGAGTCAGCCATCTCGCGCGAACACATCACCAACAATGAGGCCGTGCGGAAGACCCTGCTCGAACGCGGCATCCGCCCCGAATCCCTGCCGCCTGCCGAAGATGTGAAGAAGGTGGAGCGTCGGCTTGCCTCCGAGGAAAAGAAATCTCTCAAGAACCCGGACGGCCTGGGCAGCGCCACAGACGAATAAGCGCCATGAAACTCGAAACCTTGAACACCTGCCTTTGCCTCCCTTCTACCTCTGGGAGAAGGGCCGGGGATGAGGGTGCGGCTGTGCCGCATGAACAAACCATCGCCCGCCCCTTCCTCTCCCGCTGGGAGAGGACCGAGGTGAGGGTTCGGCCTTTGCCGATTGTGGCGGAGATTCTGGAGGCGTGACGATGGCTGTGAATCAATGGCCCGAAGTTAGGATTGGAGACCTCGGCGAGGTTTTCACGGGCCGCACACCTTCAACAGAACATCCGAGCTACTTCGGCCAAGAGTTCCCGTTCATCACACCCGGCGACATGCGCCAGGGTAAGTATGCACGAGAAACCGAACGTAGCCTGTCGCAAGAAGGCGCAAACCTGCTCAATCGAATCCGACTCCCTGCGAACAGCGTCTGTGTCTCCTGCATTGGCTGGCAGATGGGCGAAACGATAATGACGCACCGGACTTCGTTCACAAACCAGCAAATCAACACCATTGTCCCGAACCGCACAGTCGAACCTTCGTTCCTCTATTACTCGCTCCGTCCTCGCAAAAAGGAATTGCTGGCGCTTGGGGCGACGACAGGCGTGCGAACACCAATCCTGAACAAGTCCGCATTCTGCGACTTGAAGGTCAAAGTTCCCCCGCTGCCGGTGCAACGGCGGATCGCGGGCATCCTGTCGGCCTACGACGAGCTGATGGAGAACAGTCAGCGGCGCATCCGGATTTTGGAGGCGATGGCCCGCGCCCGCTACCGCGAGTGGTTCGTCCACTTCCGCTTCCCCGGCCACGAGGGGAACTCCTCTCACGCTGGGAGAGGCAAGGGTGAGAGTCGAACGCAGTTCGTTACCTCCCCCCTCGGCGACATCCCCAAAGGCTGGGAGGCCACAACTTTTGGCGAGCTTTACAACACCGGTTCAGGCGGCACGCCAAGCCGCACACGCCCTGAGTATTTCGAAGACGGCACGATTGATTGGGTCAAGAGCCTGGAGTTGCTCGATGGTTTCGTCCTTTCGACCGAGGAGCGCATCACTGAACGCGCGCTGGAGGAATCTTCGGCAAAACTCTTTCCGGCGAACGTCGTGTTGATTGCGCTCTACGGCGCGACCATCGGGAAGCTGGCGATTCTTTCGCGCCCAGCGGCGACCAACCAAGCGTGTTGTGCGGTTCTTCCGAAGCGTCCGGGGTTCGGGCGGGAGTTTGCGTTTCTGACGCTGCTCCTGAACCGCGAGCGTATCATCGGCCTACGACTCGGCGCAGCCCAACAGAACATCAGCCAAGTGTTGCTGAGAAATTTCGAGTGCTTGAAACCAGCGGATGAACTTGTGCGCCAGTTCTCGGAACAGACCGCGCCGTTCTTCGACGGCATCCTCACGCTTCAACGCCAAATCCAAAACCTCCGCCGGACGCGCGACCTGCTGCTGCCGCGTCTGCTGTCGGGGCGGGTCGGTTTGAACTTGGCGGCTGAAAAGTATCAAAAAGCACTTGAGTCAAACCGTAAACCATCCGAGTATCAATAAGCACCGATCATGAAGGGACCTGAACGCTTAGCGTGCCCGAATGTGGTCCAACAAATTAAAAGTGCGTGCCTTGATGATGACGTGCATCTCGGCGGGCCAACCCAAAGGAATATCGCCCTTTGGGGGTTGTCGCGGGCCGTGCTCATCGACGCATTAATCCGACATATCGATGAAGCCTGTAAGATATACATCAAAGTCTATCCGACCGGGGGGCAGGGCTATCACGGCAGCCTGCTTCTGGACTCGGAAGACTCCGACACCGTCTATTTCGAAGTGAAACTGCAAGACAACCGTGTGCAAGTGAACTTAAGCAGAGTGTGGCTCCGAGTACATGAACACGACACCGGGTATCCGCCGCTTCCGAGATAGACCAAAATAATTTTAGCCATGAGTAATCACCCAGAAACCTGCTTTGCCTGCGGCGAAGGCCGTTATCAGGAAGTGACCGAGGACTATCGCCTCGACCTGCCCGAAGGCGAAACCCTCACGGTGCCGAAGCTGCTGATCCTCCGCTGCGACAAGTGCGGAGAGGACACCATCCCGCCTGAGTCCTCGCGACGCATTGAGACAGCCGTCGATCAACATCAAGACACGCTGCCGCCTGCGGCGGTGCGCTCCTTTCTGGAGCAATTCCAGATCGACCAGACCGAAGCAGCTGAAGCACTCGGGATGGGCGGAAAGACCCTCCACCGTTGGGCGCGCGGGACCCAGCGGGTAAGCCGCTCTATGGGCTATTTCCTGCGGGCGTTGATGGCACACCCTGCCGTCTATGAGTGGATCAGGGATAGGAATTGGCGGCGCGCCGAACAAAAGGCGAGTGAGACCATCGCTGTGCAACTCGGTGGCTTCTGGGAAGCCGATTGTCAGGTCCGCTTTCCGGCGAGCTTTGGTCGCACGAGCGGAGCCCAAGGGGAATCCACTCCGAAATCGACAATCCGTCGGTTTAACGCTGCACGCGGCCTTCTCATCGCAAACGTTCAATGAACACTTTTTGGGTCACTTTCTATTCCTACAAGGGCGGCGTTGGCCGCACGATGGCGCTTGCAAACGTCGCAGCGATGCTTGCCAAGGAAGGTCGACGCGTTCTGCTTATCGACTTCGACCTTGAGGCGCCGGGCTTGGATGCATTCGAGGGCCTCGGGTGTGCCAAGGGGCATTCAGGCGTCGTGGAATACGTCGCTGAATACCTCGCCACCGGGAAGGCTCCGCCCATCGCATCGTTTGTCCGGGAGTGTGTTCCGGCTTCAACCCATTTGCGCGGTAAGCTGTGGTTGATGCCCAGCGGAAAGAAGGATCAACAATACAATCGCGACCGCGCGCGGATTAACTGGGCGGATCTGTACGACAAATACGACGGCGAGCGGTTCATCGAGAATTGGAAAGCGGACATCGAGAGAACTTACGCACCGGATTATGTGCTGATTGATTCGCGAACTGGTCTGACAGATGTCGGGGGCATCTGCACGCTACATCTGCCGCAACTGGTCGTGCTGCTCTACGCACTGAACGACCAAAACATTCACGGCATTGCGGGCGTAGCGAGGGCAATCAGCAAGGCAGAGAATACGCGCCCCCCCCAACTTCTGACGGTCGCAAGCCCTGTGCCCCCCATGCCGAAGGAGAAATCCGGGTTGCTACAGGAGCGCCTTGACTTGGCAGAAAAGGAACTAGGTGTGAAGCCCCACTGCCAGATTCACTACGACGGCCGGGTGCCTCTAAAAGAGCAGATTGTTGTTTGGGAAGACATCGACGTAGGTATCTCAGAACTGACCCGTCGGAACCCAGGTTTGGCTTCTTCCTACGGGTTCGGATCTCGGTTAGCCCACGAATACATGCAGCTTCGAGAGAAGATCGTGGAATACGATGTGCGAGGTCTGGATTTCCTCATAAAGGAAGCTGGTCGAGCAATTGAGGAGTTGGACGACCAGCGCGCGAACGAAGCTGTTGAATCCCTGAAACGCGACTATCCAGACAGACCAGAGACTTATCACCAAGTCGCGCGGGTTTCGCGGGCCTTCGGTCCAATCGACGCGGTTGAAGCTGCACTTCGCAAGGCGATTGACGTCGATCCGTTCTACTCGTCGGCCTCGGCAGAGTTGATCGGATTCCTAAAAGTGAAGAAACGCTATAAGGAAGCAATCGTGGTCTGCCAAGCACGGCTGAAGGCTGTGAAGAATACAGCGGATTCAGGTGTTGAGGATTCTCTTCGACTCGACTTGGGGCAGTTATGCATGACTGCTGGCGAATACGACGAGGCAGTCACGGTGTATGAGCCCCTGCCACGTCGCGCTTCAATGGAAGAGGGTGATGTTCCACTCTTGGCAAATGCGTTCAACTATTCCGAAGCTCGGAGAAGGGCAGGGAAACCTGTCTCGACAAGCGAATTAAAGGAAATTGTCGCCCTTTACGAACGAGGTGCAGCGACTGAGGGAGTTGGGTCTGCGGTTGACCGGCTGAATTGCATGCAGGCGATGCATATTCCCTATGCTCTGCTTGGCGATGTTGACCGCTCCCGCCAATTGCTCCAGCAGGTGCAAGACTTGGCGACAGCGGTCTCACCGCGAGAGCGCATTTTCTCGGTGGTAACTTACACTGAAATACCAGCCGGCCAGTTGCTCCAGCAAACGCGGGAAATGCTCGAAGCCCTGAACGCTGGCAAACTTTGGGATGGAACCCCTCTCCCTGCTGCCTAGCGTGCCAAGCTGATGTGAGGGCGTCTCATCAGCGATGACAATTTGAGCCATGCCCCACGCCTACACCGAAGACCAGCTTGTCGAGCAGCCCGCCATCGGGTTGTTCGCGGAGCTTGGCTGGGCCGTGGCCGGGCCCCCGCCCACGGCGGGCGTTGCCGGCGAGCCGCGTGACGCGGGGTTGCTCGGGCGCGAGACCAAGGGTGAGGTGGTGCTGTTGTCCCGATTAAAATCTGGATTGGAGAAGTTGAATCCCACGTTGCCGCCCGAGGCCATCACCGCCGCCATGGATGAATTGACCCGCGACCGTTCGGCTATGGGGCTTTCGGCGGCCAATCGGGAAGTTTACCGGCTTTTGAAGGACGGGATTGCGGTTTCAGTCGTTGATCCGGAAGCCCCACCCTCAAGCTGCGCACCCTCATCCCCGGCCCTTCTCCCAAGCTCCGCACCCTCACCCAAACCTCTCCCACGTGGAGAGGCGCTGGGAGAAGGGAGGGCAGCCGTTCCCTCTACCTCTGGGAGAGGGACAAAGGGTGAGGGTCGCGGCGGCGATGGGTTGCGGCGTGACAGTGGTGGTCAGAGGACGGAAAGAGTTCGCGTCATCGACTGGGAAAACCCCGCCGCGAATGATTTTCTGTTGGTCAGCCAGTTCAGCGTCACGGGCGCGCTCTACACCTGCCGCCCGGATTTGGTCGGCTTCGTCAACGGCCTGCCGTTGGTGGTCATCGAGTTGAAGAAGCCCGGCGTGCCCGCGCGCGCGGCGTTCGACGAGAACCTGACGCACTACAAGGCGGAGATTCCGCAGCTCTTCTGGTTCAACGCGCTGCTCATCGCCTCGAACGGCACGGACAGCCGCGTCGGCTCGCTCACGGCGGATTGGGAGCGGTTCTTCGAGTGGAAACGCATCGAGCGCGAGGACGAGCCGCGCCGGGTGTCGCTGGAGGTGATGCTGCGCGGCACATGCGACCGGACGCGCCTGCTCGACCTGGTGGAGAACTTCACGCTTTTTTCCGAACACAAGGCGGGGCTGGTGAAGATCATTGGTCAAAACCATCAGGTCTTGGGCGTTAATGCAGCCATCCGGTCGTTGCTTAGGATTCGACCTGACGTGACCAAACCCGCCACCCTCACCCCCAGCCCCTCTCCCAGAGGTAGAGGGGAGAGCCCGAACTATCGCGGGGGGTTGGAATGGTCTGGGTTGGTTAACCGGGCGCGTGAACTGCGGCAGAAGCAAACTCCAGCGGAGGACATCGCCTGGGAATTGTTGCGCGACCGGCGATGCGAGGGGTTGAAGTTCCGGCGGCAGCATCAAATCGGGAACTACATCGCAGACTTTTGCTGTGCCGAGCACAGGCTGGATATCGAGGTTGACGGTGATGTTCACCGTTCCCCGGAAGTCGTCGCGAAGGATTCACAGCGCGACGCCTACCTGCGTTCACTCGGCTACACCGTTCTACGTTTCCAGAACAAGTTGGTGTTGGACCAACCCGACGAATTCCTCCGTCAGATCGCGGCGGCATTGGCTTCGCCACCCTCATCCCCGACCCTTCTCCCACCGGGAGAAGGGAGCAGCGGACTCCCCTCTACCTCTGGGAGAGGGGCTGGGGGTGAGGGTAAGACGACGAGTTCCAACGGAATCGGCGTCTTTTGGCAGACGCAGGGCAGCGGCAAGAGTTTCTCGATGGTGTTCTTCGCGCAGAAGGTGCTGCGCAAGGTGGCGGGCAACTGGACGTTCGTGGTCACGACCGACCGCGTGGAACTGGACGACCAGATTGCCAAGACGTTCAAGGCGTGCGGCGCGGTGAGCGAGGCCGAGGGCGACCAGTGTCATGCCGCCAGCAGCGCGCATCTGCGGGAACTGCTGCGCGGCAATCATCGCTACGTTTTCACCCTCATCCATAAGTTCCAGCCCGAAAAGGCCCGGGCTGGAACACCCTCATCCCCGGCCCTTCTCCCAGCGAGCGAAGGGGGCAAGACCGGTCTCCCCTCTACCTCTGGGAGAGGGGTTGGGGGTGAGGGTCACGATGACGTCATGCCTGTGCTTTGTGACAGGCAGGATGTCATCGTGTTGACGGACGAGGCGCATCGAAGCCAATACGACACGCTGGCGTTGAACATGCGCGCGGCGTTGCCCAAGGCGTTATTCATGGCCTTCACCGGAACGCCGCTTATCGCTGGCGAGGAGCGAACCAAGGAAGTCTTCGGTGATTACGTTTCCATCTACGACTTCCAGCAGTCGGTCGAGGACGGCGCGACCGTGCCGCTGTTCTACGAGAACCGCACGCCGGAGTTGCGGTTGGTGAACCCGGACCTGAACGAGGACATCTACAATCTCATCGAGGCGGCGGAACTCGACCCCGAACAGGAAGCGAAGCTCGAACGGGAGCTTTCTAGGCAATATCACATCCTCACGCGCGACGACCGGCTGGAGCCGGTGGCCCAAGACATCGTCCGGCATTTCCTCGGGCGCGGCTTCGTCGGCAAGGCAATGGTGGTGTCCATCGACAAGGCCACCGCGCTGAAGATGCACGACAAGGTGCGCAAGCACTGGGCAGCGGAGCGCGAGCGAGTGCAGATCGAGCTGGCGGCCTACACCATTACTCCGGAGCGGAAGGCGGAGTTGTCCAAACGTTTGGACGTGCTCAAGACGACCGATATGGCGCTCATCGTCTCGCCTGGCCAGAACGAGATTGAGCAGATGCAGAAGCACGGCCTCGACATCGTGCCCCATCGCCAGCGAATGAACGATTCGCAGCCGCCCCTGGATGAGAAGTTCAAGGACACCGAGGATCCCTTGCGGTTGGTGTTCGTCTGCGCCATGTGGTTGACCGGCTTCGATGCGCCGAGTTGTTCCACGGTGTATCTCGACAAGCCGATGCGGAATCACACGCTGATGCAAACCATCGCGCGTGCGAACCGCGTGTTCCCCGGCAAGCACAGCGGCATGATCGTGGATTACGCGAACGTGTTCGTCTCACTGGAAAAGGCGCTGGCCATCTACGGCGCGGGCAAGGGTGGTGTGAATCCCGTGAAGGATAAGCAGAAGCTCGTCGAGGATCTGCGGAAGGCCGTGGACGCCGCGACCACCTTTTGCGCCACTCGCCAGGTGATTCTTCCCGCCATCGAGCAACTCGTCATCGGGAGTTTGCAACGCTTGCAGAAGCTCGCTGATGCGGTGAACGCGCTCATCTCACCCGACCCGTTGCGCCGGGAGTTCCTTGGGCACGAGCGGATCGTCAAGACCCTCTACGGTGCCGTGAAGCCTGACCCTGCGGCGTTGGAGTTTGCTGGCCGCGTCGCCACCCTAACGGCGATTGCTGACGCCATCCGCACAACGCTAAACCCCAACCCGGCAGACATCAGCGAAGTCATGGGGGACATCGCCGCGCTGCTCGATTCCTCCATCACGGGGGTGGACATGCCCGTCCGACCCGCGCCGGTGATGGATCTGTCGAAGATCGATTTCGAGGCGCTCCGCCGTCGGTTCAAGGAAACCCGGCACAAGAACACGGACCTGGAGGTTCTCAAGGCCGCCATCCGTGCCCAATTGGAGAAGCTGATTCGTCTGAACAAGACCCGCGCCGACTTCGCTGAGAGGTTTGAGGAATTGATCGAATCCTACAACACGGGCAGCCGGAACATCGAGCAGTTGTTGGAGGAACTGATGCAACTGAGCCGGAACCTATCGGACGAGCAACAGCGCCACGTTCGTGAGCAACTGACCGAGGAGGAACTCGTCATCTTCGACATCTTGACGCGTCCCGCGCCGGAGTTGAGCCCCGACGAGCGCACCGAGGTCAAGCGTGTTGCCCGAGAGCTGCTCACTCGACTCAAACAACTCCTGGTCCTGAACTGGCGACATAAGTCCACCGCCCGTTCGCAACTCAAACTCGCCATCGAGGACACCCTCGACAACGGCCTGCCTCGCGCCTACGACAAGCCGCTCTACGAGCAAAAGTGCTCCGCCTTGTTTGAGCATGTTTACGAAACCTACCAAGAACGCTACGGCAGTGTGTACGACGAAGCGATCTGATCCCTAATCCCGCCGAGGACAACACTCTTCACCCATCGCCCATGACTCAGGACCTTGACGACGATCCGGCCTTCAAGGGCATCTTCAGGCAGACTGACATGCTCGAACGAACCTGGCGGGACTGGCATGAGGTCAATCCTTGGCTCTTTCCTCTTCCATCCGCACTCTCCCGGCGGGAGTGGGAGCAGCCGGGCCGCCGCCCACAGCGGGCGTTGCCGGTGTCGGCGAGCCGCGTGACGCGGGGTTGCTCGGGCGCGAGACCAAGGGTGAAGTGGTGCTGTTGTCCCGATTAACATCGGGATTTGAGAAGCTCAATCCCACGCTGCCGCCCGAGGCCATCACCGCCGCAATTTCAGTTTGTTCGACACTTTCACCGCTCGGTGAAACATCATATTCCAGTGAAATAGGCGGTTGCCAAAGTTCAGCGTTTATGCCATTTTCACCGCGCGATGAAAACGCCTGAAACACTGAAAGGGCAGGATTTTGAGGCGCAATTCGAGGCTTTGTTACGCGGATTGCTGGGGCGCGTGCCGTTCTTGAAGCTGGCTTCGCTCAAGAAGGACGCGAAGGTTTCGCCTCAGTCAAACGACCGGGCCGACCGGCTGGCGCAGGTGACGGCAGGTGACCGGAAGTGGACGCTGGTGGTGGAGGAGAAGCGATTGGGACAGCCGCGCGAGGTGCGGACGGCGGTGCTGCAAGTGGAGCGCTACCTGAAACACCTGCCGGCGGACGTGCCGCGTTATGGAGTGCTGCTCGCGCCGTTCATCTCGGAAGAGTCGGCGAAGATTTGCGCGGAGGCGGGCATCGGCTACGCGGACCTGGCGGGCAATGCGCGGCTGTCGTTCGACCAGATCTTCATCGAGACGAGGTCGCCGGAGAATCCATTCCGGGAGAAGCGGGAGACGAGGTCGCTGTTTGCGCCGCGCGCGACGCGGGTGCTGCGGGTGCTGCTGCAAGGGCCGCTGCGGGCGTGGAAGGTCACGGAAATGGCGGAGTCCGCGTGCGTGAGTCTCGGCTGGGTGAGCGCGGTGCGGCAACAGTTGCTGGCGCGGGAGTGGGCGGCGGAAGAGCCGGGCGGGCTGCGCGTGACGAAACCGACGGCGGTGCTGGAGGCATGGGTGAAGGCGGACGATTGGGAGAAGCGGACGCGCACGCACGAGTATTCAGTGCTGATCAACGAGCCGCTGGAACTGGCGGCGAAGTTGAAAGAGTCGATGGCGGCCGAGCCACCAGTGTTCACCCAATGGTTTGCCGGCTGGCTGCGGCATCCCTACACGACGCCCGTGGTGGTGACAGCCTACGTGAAGAAGTTCCCCGACGAGGCGCTCATCAAGGAGAAGTTGCTCGGCCGCCGCGTGGCGGGCGGCAGCGGGAGATTGCGGCTGGTGTTGCCGAAGGACGAAGGTGTCCTGCATCCACAGCAAACGGCGCAGGGCTTTCAACTGGTTTCAGACGTTCAAATCTACCTCGATTTGCAGCGCGCTGGATTGCGCGCCGAAGAACAGGCGGAGGAATTGAAACGCTGGCCAGACTTCGCAGGAGGGTGGGCATGAGCAAGTTCGGGACTTTCAGCGAATACCCGAAGGACAGCCTGGCTTCGGCGGAGAAGGCGCTGCTCACCGCGTGGCGCTCACTGGAGCGATACCACAATGACCTCGTGCTCGTCGGCGGGCTGGCGGTCCACTACCTCACGAAGCGCACGGTGGAGGACCTGCCGGGTGCGGTGACGATGGATGTGGATTTCGGCATCTCGCTGACCGCGTCTGGCGACCAATACGGGACAATCAAATCAGATTTGGCCGGGCTGGATTTCAAGCCCGAGGGCAATCGGCTCGTGCGGAAATACGGTGCGCTGAATCTTTACCTCGACTTCCTGACGGAAGACCCGCCGTCGCTGACTGGTGCTCGGATGGTGGATGATGTAGTGGCCAGCGTCATTCCGGGCGTGAATCGTGCATTGTCCTGCTGCCGTGAAGTGAACGTGAAGGGACTCGACCTTTATGGCGCGGAGCAGGAGTGCAAAGTGGCGGTGGCCGACATCGGCCCGCTGCTGGTGCTGAAGCTGAATGCGTTTGGCGGGTCGACCGGGCGAAGGCTGCCGAAGGATGCTTACGATGTGCTGCTCGCGGTCACAGGATTTGTGGCCGGACCAGCGGCAGCCGTGGCGGCTTTCCAAGCTGAAGCAAAGGCTGGCAACACGGGTTTCGAGTTTGCCGTGAAATCACTGCAAAACGATTTCACCAACGCGGGACAAGACGGGCCCATCCGCGCTGCGGAGTTTCATCCGGGCAATGCCGGCAACCGCGATCGTGTCCGCGAAGATGTGGCGACGGTTGGGAGAATGCTTCTCGGAATCTGAACGCCATGCCCCACGCCTACACCGAAGACCAGCTTGTCGAGCAGCCCGCCATCGGGTTGTTCGCGGAGCTTGGTTGGCAAGTGGCGTTGCCACACCCTCACCCCGGCCCTCTCCCATTCTGCGAACCCTCACCCCAGCCTCTCCCAAGGGGAGAGGAGATGGGAGAGGGAGTGGCCGGGCCGCCGCCCACGGCGGGCGTTGTCGGCGAGCCGCGTGAAGCGGGGTTGCTCGGGCGCGTAGCGACGGGCGAGGTGGTTGAGGTGTCCCGTTTGAGTGTGGCGTTGTCGCGGTCGGATGTGGGCTGCGGAGGCCATCCCGCGCTGTTGCCCGGGGGCTCAACCGCCTCCCGGTTGATTGAGCGGCTGGCGTCAGAACTCGGCAAGTGGTTCGTGGGCAACGGGTTCTTATTTGAGTGGAAAACGTCGCGATGAAGGCTTGGATGACCAAAGGGTTGGATTTGTTGACGGCAAGCCTTGAGCCGCCGAAGCACGAATTGAACGAACTGGACTGGAAGGCGGCGCTGTCGCCGGACAAGAAGAGGCTGACGGAACATCTGTCGGCGTTCGCGAACCAGGCTGGCGGTGGATATCTCGTGTTCGGGGTTGATTCCGACGGCAAGCCGGAAGGGATTGACGAGAAGGAGGTCGAAACGGCAGTGAACCAACTGGCCAACCTCGGCCGTGCGGGGCTGGAGCCGCCGTTGGCGCTGGACCATGCGGTAGTGGACTTCGGGTCCGCGCGCCTGCTCTTCGTGCATGTGCCGGAGTCGACGGTGAAGCCGGTGCATCTGCGTGGAAAAGGGCTGGAGGATGCGTTCATCCGGTCCGGCGGCACGACACGGAGAGCTTCGCGGCAAGAGATCGGGACGATGATGCTGAACAGCCGGACGCCGCGTTAGGAGGAATTGCACGCATCGGTGCTCCTGTCGGACGCGGAATTCGCGGCCAAGCTGAACGTCGAGCCCATCTGCAAGATGTTGGAGCGCCCGGCGCCCACAACGCAGGAGGATGCGCTGGTCTGGATGACGGGCGAACGTTTCATCGTCCGTGAACCAGCAGGCGGTGGTTACATCACGAATCTCGGTGCGGTTGCGGCGGCGCGGAAGCTGTCCGATTTCCCGGACCTGAGCCGGAAGGCGGTGCGCGTGGTGGTCTATGACGGACTGAACAAAGCCACGACCAAGCTGGAGCAGGAAGGCACGAAAGGTTACGCGGTCAGCTTCCAAGGGTTGTTGCAGTTCGTGATGTCGTTGCTCCCGCAGAGCGAAGTCATCGAACGGGCTCTGCGGAGGACGCGGACGGTGTATCCGGAGATCGCCCTCCGCGAGATCATCGCCAACGCACTGATCCACCAAGATTTCTCGATCTCAGGCGCAGGCCCGTTGATCGAGATCTTCGACGACCGGATCGAGGTCTCGAATCCCGGCGGGTTGTTGCCTTCAAAACGCCTCGATCGGCTCATCGGCACCCAGCCGGAATCACGGAACGAGCAGCTGGCCCGGGCATTCCGGCTTTACAAGATCTGCGAAGAGCGCGGATCGGGGCTGCTCAAGGCGGGCTTGCAGATCGAACTCTACGGCCTGCCTCCGATCGATTTCGCGGATGGCCCGAACCATTTCAAGGTCACGCTGTCCACCCCGCGCACCTTCGCCCAGATGTCGGCGGGAGAGCGGTTGGAGGCGTGTTACCAGCACGCCGTGCTGAAGCATTACTCCGCCAGCGCGATGACGAACACGACGCTGCGGGAGCGGCTCAAGATGCCTGAGAAACAACGCTCGATGGTCTCGGTGCTCATACAGGAGGCCATCGACAAAGGGTTGATCAAGGCAGCCGACCCCGACAACAAGTCCCGGAAGTTCGCCGAGTATGTGCCCAGCTGGGCGTGAGTAGTTGAACGCCATGCCCCACGCCTACGCCGAAGACCAGCTTGTCGAGCAGCCCGCCATCGGGTTGTTCGCGGAGCTGGGTTGGCAAGTGGCGTTGCCACACCCTCACCCCAGCCTCTCCCATTCTGCGAACCCTCACCCCAGTCTCTCCCAAAGGGAGAGGAGATGGGAGAGGGAGTAGCCGGGCCGCCGCCCACGGCGGGCGCTGCCGGTGGGCTGCGTGACGCGGGGTTGCTCGGGCGCGAGACCAAGG
>Ga0172367_10003208_pt1 | contig 21596 bp, 21 predicted proteins | sample Lak10m_FD_114542 | JGI IMG/M metagenome (GOLD analysis project Ga0172367, IMG submission 114542) | Freshwater microbial communities from Kabuno Bay, South-Kivu, Congo - kab_022012_10m | ecosystem: Environmental > Aquatic > Freshwater > Lake | place: Democratic Republic of the Congo: South-Kivu... | reverse complement strand
GTGCAGCTTTTAGCCAACGACAAGGATGAAAGAATTTTGCAGAAAATACAGGTACTGGGCGATGGACGAATTGAATTCCCATACCTGAAACCTGAAAAATACATCATCAGGCTGATATTTGACCCAAACCAAAACGGTAAGTGGGATACCGGTTTTCTGGCCGATAACCTGCAACCTGAACGAGTAATTTATTACCCGAAAGTGATCAAAGTCCGCTCGAATTTTGAGATTAAGGAAGAGTGGGCGATTGATTATAAACCAAACATAAAAAAAGAACTTTTTGACGAAGAAGCCGAAAAAGAAAAGGCCCGCAAAAAGGAACAGGAAAAAAGGGCCGCAGCAAAACCGAATGACTAAGTTATGGTCGCTGCTGATTGGTTTATGCTCCATAATTTTGCCCTTTTGGGTTTCGGCTCAAACTTCCGGATATCCCTTCAAAAGCGGTGAATATGCCCGCTATGGCGCTTATTACAATTGGCATTTCATCTGGATACAAAGTGGCGAGGTTGAATTTTCGTCGGACACACTTCAGTATAAACAGCAAAAAGCATGGCACCTGAAAGCCATTGGAAAAACCTTTAAGGCCTACGATTTACTTTTTACTGTGCGCGATACGTTTGAGACTTTCAGCAGGTACGATACTTTTCAGCCGATTTACTCGCGCCGCGCAGTCAATCATGCCAAAGACCACTCGGTGCATCGGTACGATTTCAATTATGCCACTGGCCAAATAGCGGTCAATATCAGGCAAAACAAGCAGCCTGTTTATCGCACCACGCTGCCCGTGCGCGAAAATACCTTTGATTTGCTTGCAACAGCGTATAATTTTCGAAAGTTCGATTTTAGCAAACTTTTTGTTGGTCAGAAAGTTCCGTACCGAATGCTGATTGACCGGCAGGTGGACGACCTGTATTTCCGCTACCTGGGCAAAGAGATTGTGAAAACACGCACCGGAAAAGAATACCGTTGTCATAAAGTTTCAGTATATTTACTGCAAGGTGATTTTTTCCCGGAGGGCGAATACATGAAAGTTTGGTTTACCGATGATCAAAATCATTTGCCGGTTCAGGTAGAAACCGAAATTTTGGTAGGCACTGTAAAGGCACTTTTACTCGATACAAAATCGCTGAAATATCCACTTACATCTCAAATTAACTAGCTATGACAAGCAGAAGAAGATTAAAAAAAGAAATTGACTACGTGGTGTCCGACCTGATTCTGGACTGTTTTACGTACAATCAGTTATTCCAGAAAACGGAAGAAAAAGAGTCGATACAAATTGTGGAAGGCACACTGATGCTGAGAAACGAATTGCGTGATTTGGCTAACCATCCCGAGCGCCGGGCCGAAGCCGAAAGTGTAAAAAGCCACTACGACAACATCGCTCAAACACTGGTGGGTGGTGTAAAAGAAGGCTACGACAAACTGCGTGTGCTGATTGAACAGCAAAAGAAATAAGCTTGGCGTATCGCTGAAAACTGATTAATCCCAACCACCAAGGTTGGGATTTTTTGTTTAAATACACTTCATTGCTGTCCCTTTTTTGATTTAGACACAGGTGATATTTGGCAAAAAATCGTGACGACGCGATATATTTTCAGCAGTAGTTTCAACAAACGCGGTGTTTTCGGGTTTATTTGTTTCGAATGGTTAAACTTCGCAAACATATCAGTTGGCTGGCGTTATTGCTCATTCCGGTTTATTTCCTGGTGCTGGGCAGTACGGTTAAAAACAGGCACACCCACGTGTTGCCCAACGGGGTGGTTATTACCCATTCGCACCCGTTTACCGATGCCAGCGGAAAACCCATTCAGCATGGGCACACCAGCAATCAGATTGTGTTTTTCCAATTGTTTACGTTCGATTTTTTTGAGTCAGCATCTGAAGCTGTTCTACCCGAACAAGCAGCAGATTTGCAAGGTGAGATCAAACCCATTTGTGTCAGCCAGATTCCGGAAATTCATCCATCCGCTATCTTTCTTCGCGGCCCACCTGCCTGTTAAGATTTTTTCCCGAAGGCTATTAAGAAACCTCTACCAATCAACCAAATTCCTGAAGGGATTTGATCGGTTGCAGGTTGACGTATCATCAACCGGGTTTTTGCGACTTTGTCGCACCTTCAATTTTTAAAATCACGGGCAGATTTGAGCTATGAGGCGAACCTGTTGCGCGACAACGCAAACACCGATAAATAAAATTTTCGCGTCGCGGATTTTCACTTCGTTCCAAATCAGCAACATGTGAGTTCCATACGACAATTAAAAAACAAATTATTCAGACATGAAAACCAGATATATTATCATTTTACTTGTATTTTTTTGTGCCATTCAGAATACCAGGGCAGCCGATCCGCCCAAAAAAACCGATGCCAATGTGTTTGGCGACGTGCAGTCGAATGGCGAGCACATTCCGTTTGTGAGCATTTTCCTCGAAGGAACTTCCATCGGAACTACGACCGACAATACCGGTCACTACATTTTAACCAATCTTCCCGTCGGGAAACATGTGCTGGTAGCCAAGACCCTCGGTTATAAGGAAGAAAAAAAGACTATCACGGTAGAATTAGGTAAATCTCAGGAAGTGAATTTTGTGCTTCAGGAAGAACACATGACCCTGAATCAGGTAGTCGTAACCGGCACGAAAACCTTCAAAAGGCAAACCGAATCACCGGTCATTGTGAATGTGCTCGAAAGCAAGGCACTCGACCTCGTGCAGGCGTGCAATATTTCCGAAGGCTTACGTTTTCAGCCGGGGCTTCGTGTTGAAACCGATTGCCAGACCTGCAACTACACACAACTCCGGATGAACGGGTTGGGAGGTTCCTATTCGCAAATCCTGATCAATGGGCGGCCGATTTTTAGTCCGCTCACCGGCTTGTATGGAATGGAACAAATTCCGGCCAATATGGTCGAACGCATCGAAGTGGTTCGCGGCGGAGGTTCGGCTTTGTATGGTTCGAGCGCCATTGGCGGAACCGTGAACATTATCACACAAGTTCCGAAGGAATGCAGTTACGATTTCAGTGCACTGACCCAAACAACGAATGGCGAGGGTTCGGATAACATTCTGAACGGAAATATCACAATGCTGACTCATAAGCGAACTGCAGGAGCGGCCGTTTTTGTGAATCGCCGCCATCGCGAGGCCTACGACCACAACGGCGATCGCTTTTCTGAACTTCCGGAGCTAAGGAACAACTCGTTTGGTGCCAACCTGTTTTATAAACCCGATGTCAACCAAAAATTAGAGCTGAATTTCAGTAGCCTAAACGAATACCGGTACGGCGGCGAAATGACCAGCAAACCGGCGTTTCTGGCGCAGCAATCGGAAGAACGCACACATCATGTTTTGATGGGTGGCATCGATTACCAGATCAATTTCAACAACGACAACAGTTCTTTTATTGCCTACGCCGCCGGACAGCAAACCGACCGACTGCATTATACCGGAATACTTCCCGACGATAGGGCTGCACGCGAAATACATGTTAATAATCCTCCGTACGGAACGACCGACAACACTACGCTGCAGGCGGGAGTTCAGTTTAATCATCGCTTTCGGGAATTTTTGGGAGGCAAAAATGTAATGACTTTTGGTGCCGAATATGTTTTTGACGATGTATTGGATACTATTCCGGCCTACAATTACGAAATCAATCAGCAAACAAAAAACGTAGGATTTTTCGCGCAGAGTGACTGGGAAATCAGGCCGCAGCTTACTTTTTTGGCCGGCTTACGGGCCGACAAGCACAATATGGTGGACAAAGCCATTCTGAGTCCGCGCTTCTCGTTGCTGTACCGATACCGCAACAGTACGCAGTTTCGTGTAACCTGGGGAACCGGGTTCAGGGCGCCGCAGTCGTTCGATACGGATATGCACATTGCCTTTGCCGGTGGCGGGGTATCGCGTATTTCGCTCGATCCTGATTTGAAAGAAGAGCGCTCAAACAGTTTTAGCGGATCGATCAATTACGATCGGGCTTCTGAAAAGTTTATCGTAGGTTTTACGCTGGAAGGTTTTTATACACACCTGAAAGACGTATTCTTTTTGCAGCCGGTAGGTTCAGATGAGTTTGGAAATCGCTTTGAAAAACGAAACGGACAGGGCGCAGTGGTTTCGGGCGGAACCCTCGAGTTGCGTGCAAACTACAACCGGAAAATTCAGGCCGAAGCGGGAATAACCATTCAGGAAAGTTTATACGACGAACCGGTTGAAAACATTGCCGGGCAAAAACCTGTTCGCGAATTTCTTCGCTCGCCCGGCGAATACGGATATCTCACACTTTCGTTTACGCCAACCAGTCGGTTTAACGCCTCGGTGAGCAGTGTTTACACGGGGCCGATGATATTGGCTCATTTTGCCGGAGCACCCGAACAAGTTGTTGATCAGTACGTCGAATCACCTTCATTTACTGAGTTGAATGCGAAGGTTTCGTACACCTTCAATCTGCCGTCGGTTGATTCGGGTCTCGAACTGTTTGCGGGCGTAAAAAACTTGACCAATGCCTATCAAACGGATTTTGATTCAGGAAAATACCGCGACAGCAACTATGTTTATGGACCAGGTTTGCCACGCTCATTTTATTTGGGAATCAGGATAAAGTCGTTTTAATCTGAAGCAGTAGCTGAAAGCCTTAAAATTATTACTTTTGCCTGCGTTTGAAACAAACTCCAAAACATTGTACGGATGGATGAATTAGGCAAAAAGAAAAAGGGTTTTTCGCTGGGAGAAACCGATAAGGAGAGAAGGAATAACCTGATCATTATTATGCTTTCGGTGGTTCTGCTGATTGTGGTGGTCATTTTCATTGTTCAGCACAACGAGAATAAAAAAATTATGCAGGCGCTGAATCTTGAAAAAGCGTCAATTCAGACTGAGTTAAATTCAATGATGGCCAATTATGATTCGATACACACGAACAATGAGGCACTTCAGTCGGAGTTGGATGGTGCCCAAACCAAAGTGAAAGATTTGCTGATGGAAGTGGAGCAGGTTAAACGGGTGAGTTATGACGAGATTGCCCGGTACCGCACCGAAGTGACTACTTTGCGCAACATCATGAAAAACTACATTATTCAGGTTGATTCGCTGAACCGCCGGAATGAAAAACTGATGGCCGAAAATATGCAGGTAAAACAGGATTTTGCTCAATCGGAATCAAAGAATCAGGAATTGGAGAAAGAGAAGGAAAACCTGAAAGAAAAGATAAAGATGGCGGCTCAGTTGGAAGCAACCGAATTGATGGCCGTTGGAATTAATGCACGCGGGAAAGACGCCGAAAGTGCGCGCCGTGCTGAGCAGATTAAAGTAAGTTTTGTGCTGAGTAAAAACATTACTGCACCACGAGGCAACAAGATGATTTATGTTCGAATACAGAAACCCAACCAGGTTTTGCTCCAAAAATCGGCCAGCGATGTGTTTGAATTTGAAGATCTGAAAATACCATTCTCAGCCAAACGTGAAGTTACTTACGAAGGAAACGCGCTGCCGGTCAATATTTTCTGGGACAATGCGGGTGCCGAATTTATGGCGGGTGAATACACGGTGGATGTTTTTGCCGACGGAAATAATATCGGAACCACAAAATTTATCATGAAGAGATAGCTGAGCGCATCAGCAAAAAAAAGGGAACACTATAGAAGCGTTCCCTTTTTTTTATGCATTGTTTAATTGTTTTATTTCGGAAGAATAACTCTGTCGATAACGTGAATTACTCCGTTTTTTGCCTGAACATTGAGCAGGGAAGGCACCAAACCTGCTTCCCGCATATTGGCATCGGTGATTTTCAGATTCGACAAATTCACATTGACTGTTCCATTCAGCGTAGTGACGGGACCTGATTTCAGATCGGTGGAGAATACACGGCCATTAACAACATGGTAAAGTAGTACGTTTTTGACAGTTTCTTCTGAAAGTGCATCCAGACTTGAAACTTTTAATTCAGCGAGAAGGGCTGCAAAAGCTGCATTAGTTGGTGCAAAAACCGTAAATGGTCCACCAGTAGAGAGAGTTTCGACTAACTTGGCTTTTTGTACTGCTGCAACCAAAATTGAAAATTCGGGAGCATTCGCCAGGGCTACTTCTACCAGATTTTTGGAAGGAGGAAGCAAAACTTTATCGATAATATGGATGACACCATTGATTGCTTTGATATCGGCTTTTACCACACTGGCGTCATTGACCATCACTCCTGATGAGACATCGATTTTTACAGCTGCACCGTTGACCGTTGGCACGAATTTGCTGGTCAGCATCGTTGAATAGACTTTTCCGGCGACTGCATGATAGAGCAGAATTTCTTTCAGGTTTGGCACTGTACCAATATTCGTTTCATTCAGTCCAAGTGCTGCAAACGCTTCATCCGAAGGTGCAAAAATGGTTAACTCTTCTTTGGCGATGGTCGAAACCAGTTTTTCCTGAACCAATGCTGCAACCAGAGTTTTAAACGTCGGAACTTTTTTACCTTTTTTCAGGAAATCGTCTTCGGTTACGCCTGCGTTAACCGAACTGAAGTTTTCAAGAACATACGCGATGTCTTTGGATTCGGAACTTGCCTGCATCGAAGTCATATCATCTTCTTTATCGCAGCTTACAGTGGCAAAAGCCAGAACAAACACAACAACCATTCTGAATGCGTTGGTTTGATTAATCACATTTTTAAATTGTCTTTTCATTTCTAAATTTGTTTAATTATTTTATTCAAACATTAAACAGGGTTGCAAAAGAACATGTTTAAGAAAAAATGAAAAAAATTAAACAAAAATGATAAAATATTTTTTAAGTATTTGTTTATCATGTTTTTATACAATAAAAAAATCCATGCACTATTTTTTAATGCATGGATTTTTATTGTATTGGACCAACTAATGGAATACAATTGCTATTTATAGGTCATCAGCTTGCTCAAATATTTTCCGATGATATCGAATTCGAGGTTCACAGTCGTTCCAACTTCGAAGGTATGAAAATTAGTTTCGTTGTAGGTGTATGGAATAATGGCAACCTGGAAAGAATTGTCTTTCGAATTGACTACCGTTAAGCTCACTCCGTTTACGGTAACCGAACCTTTCTCAACAGTCATATAGCCTTTTTGTGCCATTTCCTTGTTGAACTCGTATTCGAAGGTGAAATACCAGCTACCATCGGCTTCTTCAACTTTGGTACAGGTGGCAGTCTGGTCAACATGTCCCTGAACAATGTGACCATCCAAACGGCCATTCATCAGCATGCTGCGCTCCAGATTGACTTTGCTTCCCGGAAAAAGTTTACCGAGGTTGGTTTTCAGTAAAGTTTCCTTGATGGCAGTAACGGTGTAGGTTTTGGCATCCAGATCAATATTCACAACAGTTAAACAAACGCCGTTGTGCGAAAGGCTTTGGTCAACTTTCAACTGATCGACAAACGAACAGGTAAGCGTAAAATGAACATTTTCCTGATCTTTTTCAATGGCAATCACTTTGCCTGCTTCTTCAACAATTCCCGAAAACATGATTGTTCGTTTTAAAATTTGGCTGCGAAGTTACAAGTTTTGGATGGAGTGACAAATTGAAACTGGTTTTTAAAAAATGATGTCAATCAAAATAGCATGACTTATTTTTCATAAATTTAACATCAATTACAAGTTTAAATATGACAAAAATGAATGGCAAGTCTGTTGACCGGTTGTTTGATATTCTTTGCAATCTTTGTGCAATTGCAATTTTAGTGGGAGCATTTTTAAAACTTCAGCATTATCCATATGGTAAAGAGCTGGTCGAATATGGTTTCATGGCGTATTTTGTTCTCAGCAGTGTTTTGATTAGCCGACAGAAAAAAACAATTAAAAAGCTTGAAAGTAGGACAATTGTAGAATAGGTTGTTATACTTTCGGTAACTATAAAATTTTCAGAAATGACAACAGTAAAAACCACCTATCTCGGTGATTTGCGCACCGAGAATATTCACCTTCAATCGGGAAATAAAATTATTACCGACGCTCCATGTGACAATCGAGGCAAGGGGGAAGCTTTTTCGCCAACCGATTTGCTGGCTACTTCGTTGGGTAATTGCATTATGACCATCATGGGCATCAAGGCTATGGATAATGGGATCGATCTGGTGGGAACTGAAATTGAAATCACCAAAATCATGGCCGATGCACCGCGTCGTGTTGCCGAAGTGGTGCTGGAATTTAACTTTCCGAAGAAAGGCTATTCCGAAGAAGAAAAACGACTGATCGAAAGTGTAGCCGGAATTAGCCCGGTTCCGCTGAGTGTGCATCCCGATTTAAAGCAGACAATTATTTTTAACTGGTAAATGCTCATTTAATTTGGACATTTGCTTTTAAGGTATATTTTTGTCGTTAGGTAGCACGAATTCATTAAAAAGTAACACATGTCGGTTTCGCGTTTTGGAGTTTCGCTCGAAGAAGAATTGCTGGTTGCCCTCGACAATTATGTGGAGGAGAACAATTTTGCCAATCGTTCGCAGGCTATCCGGTTCCTGATCGAAAAGAACCTGGCCGAGCAAAAGTGGAAATGCGGAAACATAGTAGCAGGAGCCGTTGTTTTGGTATACGGCTGCCACAAAATGGATATCCGAAACCGCTCGGCCGAAATTCAGTTCGAATACCGCGATGCGGTAATCGGGCTTCAGCTATATAATCTGAATGAGGAGAATTGCATGGAAATTATAGCGATTAAAGGTACTTCGTCGCGCCTGACAGAACTGGCGGATAAGCTCGTCAGCATAAAAGGTATCAGGCACGGAAAATTAATTATGAGCCGGACCGAATAATTTTTTTGCCAACAAGGTAACACGAAAAATAAAAATAGTAACACGATAGAAACAAAAGCAACAATGAAAAAACTGACATTAAAAATTTCTTTTTTCTTTCTCATACTCTCCGGAATAACAACCAGTTTGATTGCCCAGGACTCGCTGAGCGATACGATTAAAATCGAAGAAGTGGTGGTTACCGGTACACCTGTAAAAATTAACCGCGATAATGTGCCAATGTCGGTCTCGGTTGTCACGGCAGCGCAAATCAACGAGAACAACGAATCGGCATTGTTGCCCATTTTAAGCGGCCGGGTTCCCGGATTATTTGTAACCGAGCGCGGCATCACTGGTTTTGGTGTAGCTGCTGGTTCCGCCGGACAAATTACTATTCGCGGGATTGGTGGAAGCCCGACTACCGGTGTTTTAATGCTAATTGACGGGCACCCTCAGTTTATGGGAATCATGGGGCATCCGCTGCCCGATTCTTATGTGGCTTCAGACATCGAACGGGTGGAGGTGATTCGCGGCTCGGGGTCGGTGCTATATGGATCAAACGCGATGGGTGGTGTAATCAATATGATTACCAAAAAGCAGGCCCAGGAAGGTTTTCACGGGAATGCCCGTTTGCAGTTTGGTTCGTACAATACGCAGAAATACATGGCTTCCGGAGGGTATAAAAAAGAGAAGCTGAGTATTTATATTTCGGGAAATCGGGATAAAACCGATGGCCATCGGGATAATTCGGACTTTAAAATTACCAACGGATATACCAAAATTGGTTATGAACTAAGCCAAAACTGGAAATTGGCTGGCGATTTTAGCTTGGCCGCGTTCAAAGCTTCCGATCCCGGACCGGATACACTTGCAGCAAAAAAGGGTTTCGACATTGACATTACCCGAGGTTACGGGGCGTTTACTCTTGAGAACGATTTTGAAAAAGTTTCTGGTTCGGCCAAGTTTTTCTACAATTTTGGCGAGCACAACATTACCGACGGATTTCATTCAACCGACCACAATTATGGTCTGAACCTGATGGAATCGCTGAAATTAATGAAGGGAAATACGATTACCGCCGGAGTGGATTACATTAACTTCGGCGGCCTGGCCGAAAACCTAAAAGCTATGGGTGGCAATGGAATTGTGTTTGCCGATACTGCAGTACACGAACTCGCTTTTTATGGCTTTATTCAGCAAACTGTGGCTAAAAAGTTGACGCTGAATGCAGGGTTGCGCCTTCAGGATAATTCGGTATATGGAAGCGAATGGATTCCTTCGGTAGGTCTGGCTTTTCAGGCTGAAGAACAAACCACTTTGAAAGCCTCTTTCTCCAAAGGATTTCGCAGTCCAACCATTCGCGAATTGTTTTTGTGGGGACCAAATCCAAAACTTCAGCCCGAAACGGTCTTCAATTACGAAGTGGGCGTGTTGCGGTCGTTTTTTGAGCGAAAGCTGAACATGGAATTAACCGGATTTTTAGTTGAAGGCGACAACCTGATTATTACGGTTCCGATGAAAGGGCTACAAAACGCGGGAGAGGTTTCCAACAAGGGAATTGAATTTTCGGCGGATGCCAATCCTTCGGCGAAACTTAATTTCCATGCGGCTTACAGCTACATCAAAATGAAAACTCCGGTTTATGCCACGCCCGAACATCAGCTGTTTATTAGTTCGCGCTACCGGATCAATCAAACAATGTTGATGCTGAGTTTGCAGCGGGTAGCCAATCTGGATACCGACCCTACTGCAAAAGTCTATCAGGAAAGTTATACCCTGCTGAATGCCAAAATCAGTCAGCGGCTGTGTCGGTATGCCGAGTTGTTTGTTAGCGCCGAAAATCTCCTGAATCAGGAATACGAGCAGAACCGGTATTACACGATGCCAGGCACCACCGTTTTTGCCGGGTTAAACCTGAATTTCTAGTCCGGAGAAAATCTACTGATTTCGCATATCGTATTCACGGCGGGCTTTGACTATTTCGTCCATGCTCGTCGATGCCCATTGCGCCATTTCCCAAATTTGCTGGAGCAAACTTTGGCCGAGCGGAGTTAGTTCGTATTCTACCCGAGGCGGTATTTCAGCAAATATTTTCCGGGTAATCAGTCCGTCGCGCTCAAGCGAACGCAGGGTGACGGTTAGCATGCGTTGCGAGATTCCGTCAATTTTACTTTTCAGTTCGTTGAACCTGGTTTTTCCGGAGTAACCCAAATTGAGAATTGCCAGAAGCGACCATTTGTCACCAAATCGGTCCAAAATATCGCGAATGGGACAAAATTCATGGTGATGTGTCTCATCGTGAAAAAAAACTTCCAGTTTTTTTTGCATCTCAACTACCTGATTATCTGTATTAGTTACTTCCATGTGCTTTGGTTATAAAAAAATCTGCTATTGCAGGTTAAAAAGTTACTTTGTATTATTGAGGCACTAAAAGTAACTAATGTATTTTAAATAACCAAAACAGAAATAGAAAAGTCATTAAAAACAATTAAAAAATGAGCACATTATCGAATTTGAAATGGCGTTACGCCACCAAAAGAATGAACGGACAAAAAGTTCCGGCTGAGAAACTGGAGAATATTCTGGAAGCCATTCAACTGGCCCCAACATCAATCGGGCTGCAGCCTTTTACCGTGTTGGTCATTGAAAATGCTGAACTGAAAGCTAAAATTGCTCCGGCCATTTACAACCAGCCGCAAATCACCGAAGGATCGCATGTCGTTGTTTTTGCTGCGTGGACTGGGTACAGCAACGAAAATGTAGCCAAATACCTGAACCGAATTGCGACTTTGCGCGGCATTCCGGTGGAATCGCTGGAGGGCATGAAAAACATGATTGATGGATCGATCAAAGGAAAGACTCCGGAGCAATTGCTGGCCTGGAACATGCGCCAGTGTTATATTGCGTTGGGTACAGGCCTGGTGGCTGCCGCCGAAGAGCAGGTGGATGCTACTCCGATGGAAGGTTTTGATCCGGATGCACTGGATGCTGTGCTTGGTCTGAAGGAAAAAGGTTTGCGTAGCACGGTGGTGATGGCGTTGGGCTACCGCAATGCCGAAGCCGATTACCTGAACGGCGCCGCAAAAGTGAGGAGACCGAAAGAAGAACTTTTTGTCAGATTATAATTTCAGGAGTTACAAACGAAAGAAGGCATCCCATCGGGGTGCCTTCTTTTTGTGTTTTATTAGTTGAGCGTAATTTTAGCCAAAAAGCCATTGTTACCAATCAGGTATCCGTTTCTTGAATCGACAAACTTCATATTGGTTAACAGCCCCGAGTCGTCAGTCAGGGTAAAGTCTTTTGTCCAGGTTACGCCGCCGTCAATCGAATGATAGATATTTTTATACGTCCGGAGAACGATTTTTGAAGCGTTAATGAAGTAACAGTCCGGGTATTTTTCAGGAATTGACGAACTTACTTTAGTCCAGTTAGTTCCACCATCCGTTGTTTTCCACAATTCCTGGTTAAAGTTGAAAATAAATCCGGTGTTGGCATCCAGAAAATGGAATGCAGTTACCTGGCTCATTTTCAGTTTCAGGCTGGTCCAGGTATTTCCGCCATCGGTAGTTTTGACCATGTTTCCCACCGAGTTGCCATCGTAGGTTTTTCCTCCGGCACAAAATCCAATGCTTGAATTGATAAACTGAAGTTGGTTGTAACTTAACGCATAGTATTCCTGATCGGCACCTGCATCAAATTTTAAGGTCCAGGTTTTTCCTGAATCAGTCGATTTCATAACCCCGTTTTTAGCAATGAATCCGGTAGTCGCGTTCACAAAGTGAATATCAAAAATTCCTGAACCGACATTTTCGAGTCCGGCTGTAGTCCATGTGGCCCCGCCATCTTTGGTTTGGTAAAGTTCGTTTCGGGCGGTGTAAACATTTTTGTCGTCGAGCGCCTGGATGCAATTCAAACTTGGTTGGATGTTCGCCTGAATTTTTGTCCAGCTTGTTCCTCCATCCACCGTTTTGAGCAAAGTCCCCATTGATCCACAGATGTACCCTGCCGTTTTTGTACCAAAGGAAAGGTCGGTCAGCGTTTCGGTACTTCTTGAATTGATTTTAGTGACCTGAACTGTTTGTAAGGTTGGCTCCTGAATGGTTTCGTCGTCGTTTCCGCAGGAAACAAGTCCTGTCAGAAGTAGTAAATAAAAAAGTCGTTTCATCGTGTTTTCAATTTTTTTGATGTGTATAATTTCCATGGATAACAGCTAAGATATGGTTAACCGAAAAAAGGTTGCGTGAAGGGAAAGTTGAATGGAAAGAGATAAAATTTTTTGGTGTTGTGTTTTTTATAAAGGTTATATTTACACTTTTGATTGAATGAACCAATTTTGACCAACCGAAATGAAAGAACTGACTAACTTTATACTGCTTTGGGCAGTTATTACCGGAATGACATCGTGCACCGGGAAGCAGGCTAAAACAACTTCTGAAAATCAGGAGAAGCACTTCTTGCAATACGCCAAAACTCCGCCAATGGGCTGGAACAGCTGGGATTGTTACGGACCAACGGTTACTGAAGCCGAAGTGAAGGCCAACGCCGATTACATGGATGAAAAGCTAAAACAACACGGGTGGGAATACATTGTGGTAGATATCCGCTGGTTCGTTGAAAATGACAAAGCTGGAGGTTACAATCAAACCGACCCGATTTATACAATGGATGAATATGGCCGATTGTTGCCAGCCGTGAAAAAATTTCCTTCTGCTGCCGACGGGAACGGATTTAAAACTTTGGCGGATTACATTCATTCCAAAGGCTTAAAATTTGGAATTCACCTGATGCGCGGAATTCCGGTGGAAGCGGTGAAAAAGAATACGCCGATTTTGGGTAGTTCAGCCAAAGCTTCCGACATTTATTCCGACACGCTGCAATGCACGTGGTTGCGCGACATGTACACCATCAACCCATACAAAGACGGTGCTCAGGAATATTACAATTCCATTTTCAACCTGTATGCTTCCTGGGGCGTTGATTACGTGAAAGTTGATGATTTATCAAGACCTTACTGGCAACTGGAAATTGAATTGATCCGCAAGGCGATTGACCAATGTGGTCGCCCGATGGTTTTTTCAACCTCGCCCGGTGCAACGCCGCTCGAAAGAGCTGATCATGTGATGAATCACGCCAACATGTGGCGTATTTGCGACGATTTCTGGGACAACTGGAAAATGCTCAAACCACAATTTAAACGTTGTGCCGACTGGGCGCCGTACATTGGAGAAGGTCACTGGCCGGATGCCGATATGCTTCCTTTGGGACACATTGCCTTACGCGCCGAGCGGGGAAATGATCGTATGACGGGGTTCACCAAACCTGAACAATACACGCTGATGAACCTTTGGGCGATGTTCCGCTCGCCGCTCATGTTTGGCGGCGACTTACCCACCAACGACGAATTTACGCTTTCGCTGTTAACCAATGATGAGGTGCTTGCAGTAAACCAGAACAGTGCCAATAATAAACAATTAAAAGATGAAAACGGATTGATTGTATGGACTGCCGATGTTCCGGAGACTCAGGATAAGTATGTGGCATTCTTTAATAGCAACGATTCGGTAACCTCAGAACTTTCGGTATCCCTTGCAGAATTAAATATTTCAGGAAATTATTCGGTGAAAGATTTATGGACGAAAGAAGAAAAAGGTACTGTTGCCGAAAGATTCGCTGTTCAGGTTGAACCTCACGCTTCGGTATTGGTCAGGTTTTCAAAAGCCAAATAATATAACTGGAAATTAGGCCGGGTCTCACTTTGAGTGAGGCTTGGCCTAAGCAGAACTTAACCTTCCATCGTTAAGCTTACTTTGTTGATTGGTCCGCCCATTGGCGGATTCATCTTCGATACTTTTACAGTCACTTTTTGGGCTTTAGGAAATTCAGCTTTAATGCGATTAATTATTCGCTGACAAACATGTTCGAGCAGGTCGGAAGGAACGGCCATTTCTTTTTTCACAGCCAGGTAAGCTTTTTGATAGTCGAGGGTATCTTCCAACCGGTCGGTTTGTCCGGCTTTGGTGAGGTTGGCCTCAATTTTTAGGTTCACCAAAAACCGATTCCCGGCAATTTTTTCTACCTCAAAATGCCCGTGATAGGCATAAAATTCCATTCCTTCAATTTCGATTAAAGCCATATTTATTTACTATTTATCGATTTACAATTTACTATTTTGGTCAAAGCAGATGAATGTGCCTCTTCTGTTTCCAGTCTTCAACTTCGTCTGCAAAATTAATTTTTATTGTTGCTGAATTCAATTTTCAAACCGGCTAATATCAGTTAGCTGAAACGACCATTTGTTAATTTATTTCAAAGAGAATTATTTTTTAGGAGTTCCATGTGACAATTAAAAAACAAATTACTGACACATGAAATCATTTTATACTTTTGTCGGTAATGCTATTCAAAAATGAGATTTTAAACTGAATACCAATGAGCGAACATGTAGTTGAAAACGACAATGTGGTGAAATCGAATAATTTTATACACCAGATTGTAGAAGAAGAGATTAACGCAGGAAAAAATAATGGACGGGTACACACCCGTTTCCCCCCGGAACCCAATGGTTATCTGCACATTGGACACGCCAAATCGATTTGCCTGAATTTTGGAACCGCTCAAAAATATAATGGGTTAACCAATCTTCGGTTTGATGACACCAATCCCACCAAAGAAGATACTGAATATGTCGATTCCATAATGGAAGATGTTCGCTGGCTCGGTTTCGACTGGGACGACAGGCTTTATTATGCTTCTGATTATTTCGACAAACTTTTTGATTTTGCTGTAAAATTAATCAAGGAAGGTAAAGCCTATATCGACGATCAGGACGCTGAAACCATCAGCGCTCAAAAAGGAACGCCAACCCGTCCGGGTATTGAAAGTCCCTTCAGGAGTCGTTCTGTGGAAGAAAACCTCGATTTGTTTATGCGGATGAAAGCCGGCGAATTCAATGAAGGAGAACGTGTTTTGCGCGGAAAAATCGACATGACTTCGCCCAACATGCATATGCGCGATCCGATTTTGTATCGCATCATGAAAACACCGCATCATCGCACCGGCGATAAATGGTGCATTTACCCGATGTACGACTTCGCTCACGGGCAATGCGATTATTGGGAAGGAATTACGCATTCGATTTGTACGCTCGAGTTCGAAGTACATCGCCCGCTTTACGACTGGTTTGTCGATCAGTTGATGGACTCGGAATACCGCCCGCGACAGATCGAATTTTCGAGGTTAAACCTGAACTATACCGTAATGAGCAAACGTAAGCTGCTCGAATTGGTGAAAGATGGTCATGTGAATGGTTGGGACGACCCACGGATGCCCACGATTTGCGGACTGCGCCGTCGTGGTTATACGCCTGAATCGATCCGTAATTTTGCTGATCGTATTGGTGTAACCAAAACCGATGGAATTACGGATGTCGCTCTTCTGGAATATAGTATTCGCGAAGATTTGAACAAACGTGCACAGCGTGTGATGGGTGTTCTGAATCCACTGAAAATGGTGATCACCAATTATCCTGAAGGCCAAGTTGAACAGATGGAGGCCATTAATAATCCGGAAGACGAAACGATGGGAACGCGTTTGGTGCCTTTTACACGTGAATTGTACATCGAACGCGACGACTTTATGGAAGAACCACCCAAGAAATTCTTCCGGTTATCGCCTGGAGTTGAAGTTCGTTTGCGTTATGCCTATTTTATAACCTGTACCAATGTGGTAAAAGATGCCAATGGCGAAATTACCGAAATACATTGTACATACGATCCGGCATCGCGTGGAGGAAATTCGCCCGACGGACGCAAAGTAAAATCGACCATTCATTGGGTTTCGGCCACCGAAAATATTGAAGCAGAAGTTCGCATGTACGATCGTTTGTTTTCTGATGAAGAACCCGATGGACACAAAGATGTGGACTTCAAGGAATTTATGAATCACGATTCGTTGCAGGTGTTGCCCAAATGTTATATCGAACCTTTTGTAAAAGATGCCAAAGTTCTGGATCACTTCCAGTTTGAGCGCTTGGGCTATTTTAATGTCGATCCGGATACCACGCCGGAAAAGCTTGTTTTCAATCGCACTGTTCAACTGAAAGATACTTGGGCAAAAGTTCAGTGTAAATAATTAAGAGCGTAAAGTCAAAAAATAAATTCAGGGTGGAATGCAAATTCTGCCCTTTTTTTGTTGTATAAGTGAAGTAATTGCCAAAAAAGGTTCGAATCTAATTCGATTAAGCAAGATAACTATCTCTGGCATACAACAAAAACGTTTATCTTTAGTTAGTTAAAAAAATGAGGTCAATCATAATGATAATAAGGAGATTCAATTTAAGTGTATTCTGGTTTCTGCAATTTGTAATTGTTTGGTCTTTTTTGTGTGGTTGCCAACAAGATAATCCGGTAATTTCAGAAGATGATCCGGTAGCATCCGCTCCGGAAGGGTATAAGTTAGTGTGGAACGACGAGTTTAAAACGAATGGATTACCTGATGCGACTAAATGGAGTTATGATGTTGGCGGCAGTGGTTGGGGAAACAATGAAGCACAGTATTATACTAGTTCTCGTTTGACAAATGCGGAAGTTAAAGACGGATTTTTACACATCAATGCCATAAAAGAGGATTTTGAAGGTAAAAAATACACTTCCGCCCGGTTGGTCACAAAATTGAAGGGCGACTGGCTTTATGGGCGAATTGAAGTAAAAGCTAAATTACCGCAAGGCAAAGGTATGTGGCCTGCAATCTGGATGTTACCAACCGATTGGAGTTATGGTGGCTGGCCGGCAAGTGGAGAAATTGATATCATGGAACATTTGGGTTACATTCCGTATTTTATTGCAGCAACAGCGCAAACAAAATTAAATAATCATCAGCAGGCCACACACAAAACAGCTATTGCCAATGTTCCCAACCTTTATTCCGATTTTCAGAAATATAGTCTGGAATGGACTCCTGTTGAATTGAAATTTTATGTCGGTTCCAGAGAATATCATTCCTTTAAAAATGAAGGCACTGGATTTGAAGTCTGGCCTTTCGACAAGCGGTTTCATCTTATTCTGAACATTGCAATCGGCGGAACATATGGCGGAGTACAGGGGATTGACGATTCAGTTTTTCCTCAGTCGATGGTGATCGATTATGTAAGGATTTATCAGAAGAAATAGAACCACAGTAGATTGTGGCGAGTAAAAGATAAATAACATTTGGTTGTCTGATCAGGTTATTGTAAATTTAAGGAACCTGAATATTTAAATTGTCTGCCCCATGTTGATTAAAACTTTCGCCAGCGCTGTTCATGGTATCAATGCTACAACAATTACCATCGAAACCGAAATATCACAAGGAATTAAATTTTATATGGTTGGGCTGCCCGACAGTGCAGTGAAGGAAAGCCAACAGCGCATTGAATCTGCTATGCGGCTTAACGACTATAAATGGCCCCGCAAAAAGGTAGTGATCAACATGGCGCCAGCAGATATCCGTAAAGAAGGCTCATCGTATGATCTGCCGTTGGCTATTGGTATTTTGGCAGCCAACGAACAGATAAAATCTGACAAAGTATCGAATTACCTGATGATTGGAGAATTGTCGCTCGATGGAAATTTACAACCGGTAAAAGGGGCGTTGCCAATAGCCATCAAAGCACGTGAAGAAGGTTTTGAAGGTTTTATTCTTCCAAAGGAAAATGCCCGCGAAGCTGCCGTAGTTGATACTTTAAAGGTTTATGGGGTGGAGAGCTTGCGTGAAGTGATTGCTTTTTTTGATGGCGAAGCTGAATTGGAGCAAACGATCGTGAACACGCGTGAAGAGTTTTTTTCGAAGGTAAACGAGTGCGATGTCGATTTCTCGGATGTTAAGGGTCAGGAAAATGTGAAGCGGGCGTTGGAAATTGCTGCTGCGGGAGGACATAACATCATCATGATAGGTCCTCCAGGAGCGGGAAAGACGATGCTGGCCAAACGAATTCCGACAATTCTGCCGCCGTTTACTTTACGCGAGGCACTTGAAACCACTAAAATTCATTCAGTTGTAGGGAAGATCGATAGAGACACTTCGCTGATGACGCAACGGCCATTCCGAAGCCCGCACCATACAATTTCTGATGTAGCTTTGGTTGGTGGTGGCGCTTTCCCGCAGCCCGGCGAAATTAGTTTGGCTCACAATGGCGTTTTGTTTCTCGACGAGCTTCCCGAATTTAAGCGTCAAGTGCTGGAAGTGATGCGTCAACCGTTGGAAGATCGGCTGATTACTATTTCCAGAGCTAAATTTTCGGTTGAGTATCCTGCATCGTTTATGCTCGTAACTTCAATGAACCCCTGTCCTTGTGGCTATTACAATCATCCAACGAAAGAGTGTGTTTGTGCCCCGGGTATGGTTGCCAAATACCTTAATAAAATTTCAGGTCCGCTGCTCGATCGTATTGATATTCATCTGGAGGTCGTTCCTGTTCCTTTCAAAAAATTGTCGGAGCAAGCGCCCACTGAGCCAAGTTCAGCCATTCGGCAGCGTGTAATTCATGCCCGCGAAATACAATCTCGTCGTTTTGATAAAAGTGACGGAGTGTTTTGTAATGCTCAAATGTCGTCGAAAATGATTCGTCAGTATGTTGATTTGGATGAACCCAGTAGTGGTTTGTTGAAAAATGCGATGGAAAAACTAGGTTTATCGGCGCGTGCTTACGATCGTATTCTGAAAGTCTCCCGAACTATTGCCGATTTGGAAGAAAGCGAACGGGTAGAAAGTCATCACCTTTCAGAAGCTATCCAGTACCGCAGTCTCGATCGTGAAAACTGGGGAGGATAGGAAAGAATCTTGAATATTTAAATCTTGAATAATTAAATATTGATGTAAAATACCATCAATAAGTGCTAATAAATGTCTTAATGATGGGAAAAATAGACGAAAAATATTTATTAATTTATGAAAAAATCCAATAATTAGATTTATATTTGTATGGAAAAACCATCAATAATATCAAAAATAGAAGATAATGATGGAAAATACAATCATAAATTGGAGTGAATTAAGCGACAGTGCCGTTTTAGAGCAAATTGGTCGTTTTGTGCAGCAATCGCGCTTGAAGCAAAATAAAAGTCAGCAACAAATTGCCGATGCTGCCGGAGTAAATCGCAGTACGCTTAGTCAGATAGAAAACGGCAAAGGCGGAACTATGATTTCTCTGATCCAGATTTTACGTGTGCTGGGGCAATTGTCTTTTGTGAAAGCCTTTCAGGTTGAAGATAAGCCAAGCCCGATGTACCTGGCAACGCTCGAAATGAAGAAGCGCAAACGTGCCCGAAACATAAAAGGGCCTAAACCTTACGAATTACCCGACTGGTAATGATTGAAAATGCTTTCATATCGATTTGGGGCAGACGGATTGGCGCTATCCACTGGAATTCGGAATCGGGAGTTGCCGATTTCGAGTTCGATGCCGGATTTTTGCGCTATGGGTTGGATGTTTCTCCATTAAAAATGCCGTTGTTGCAGGCACGAGGAACTGTTTTTTCGTTTCCTGAACTGGCCGGAAGCAAAACATTTAAAGGTTTGCCGGGCTTGTTGGCCGATGTTTTACCCGATCGCTACGGAAGCACCTTGATTGATGCCTGGCTTGCACGAGTTGGCCGTCCTTCCGGAAGTATGAATCCGGTGGAATTACTTTGTTTTACCGGGAAACGAGGAATGGGTGCACTGGAGTTTGAGCCAGTGGTCCCGCCTTCGGCCAATCAGTCGTCGAAAGTGGAGATCAGTAGTTTGGTGGATGTGGCTCAGCAGATTTTAACAGGACGGCAGTCGTTTACTACCGATATGTCGCACGACGAGCAAAAAGCGCTTTCTGATATTCTGAAAATTGGTACTTCGGCCGGGGGTGCTCGGGCAAAAGCGATTGTGGCATGGAATGCCGAATCGGGCGAGGTGCGCTCAGGACAAACCGATGCTCCTGAAGGTTTTTCGCACTGGTTGCTGAAATTCGACGGAGTTGACGATGCCCAGTTTGGTGCAACTTTTGGCTACGGACGAGTGGAAATGGCCTATTACCTGATGGCTGTTGCCTGTGGCATAGAAATGACCGAATGCCGTTTGATTGAGGAAAACGGGCGTGCACATTTTATGACGCGCCGGTTCGACCGCCCTACCGGAAGTGCAAAGTTGCACGTGCAGACATTTTGTGCCATGATGCACTATGATTTCAACGACATTTATTCGTACAGTTACGAGCAGTTGTTCCAAACCATGCGTGCCTTGCGGCTGACTTATCCCGAAGCCGAGCAAATGTATCGGCGGATGGTTTTTAACGTGATGGCCCGGAACTGCGATGACCACACTAAGAATTTCGCTTTTATAATGAATCCACAGGGCGAATGGCAACTGGCTCCGGCCTACGATGTTTGCCATGCTTACCGCCCGGGAAGTGCCTGGGTAAGCCAGCACGCGTTGAGTATAAACGGCAAGCGTCAGGGAATTACACGTGATGATTTGCTGGAAGTAGGCAGACAAATGAACGTTAAGAAAGCGCCTGCCATTGTTCAGCAAATTGCTGATACCGTTGCCAAGTGGCCTGAATTTGCAGAACTGGTAAAAGTTGAGGCGAAATTGAGAGATGCGATTGGAGAGACGTTGGTGATTTTGTAGTTGTGAAATCTTCAACTTGAAATCGCAGATTGCGACATCAAATTACGTATCGCTTTTTGCGATACCTTGGCTGATGGTGATTTGCAATTGACACCTTTTAATTGTGGACATGTGATCTGATTCATAGTCAAATACCAATTTATATATTTTGAAGAACAGGAGATAAAATTTATGATTGCAATGTTTAATTCAATTTTTTTGTAAAT
>Ga0172367_10003206_pt1 | contig 21611 bp, 16 predicted proteins | sample Lak10m_FD_114542 | JGI IMG/M metagenome (GOLD analysis project Ga0172367, IMG submission 114542) | Freshwater microbial communities from Kabuno Bay, South-Kivu, Congo - kab_022012_10m | ecosystem: Environmental > Aquatic > Freshwater > Lake | place: Democratic Republic of the Congo: South-Kivu... | reverse complement strand
GTGGTGCTTGCTTGCAATACGATAAGCTCGACTATCTACGATAGACTTCGCATTTGGAAAGATGAGAAATATTTTGGAAGAATTCTTTTTGGTATAGTTCGCCCTACAGTAGAATCACTGGGAAATAGTGATACTGTGGCTATCTTTGCGACACAGAGAACCTGTGAATCAGAAATATATGAAAAATTTTTTAAAGAGAATTTAAAAAATTATATAAAAACTCCTATGCCAGAACTTGCTTCTCTTATAGAGAACGGTGGTGATACTTACAGTTATATAAATTCTTTTAAAGATAAAATACCAAGTGATATAAAAAGAGGAGCACTCCTCTGTACTCATTATGGAATAGTAAGAAGTGAATTTAAAAAAGTATTTCCTGATATAAAAGAATGGGTTTATCAAGAAGAATTAATCCCTAAATATTTGAAAGATTATTTTGTAGAATTCCCCGAAAGAGAAGCTTTTTTCTCACACAATGAGACTCTATCAATATTGGTTACTAAAGAGACTGAGACCTTTAAGAAATTTAAAGATGAATGGTTTGGGAGTGGTTTAAAAATAGAATTAATAGATTTAGATAAATAATATTATGACAAACGAAGAATTTGATGGAGCTTATAAAAGGTTGAATAAGGAGCAGAGGGAGGCTGTAGATACTATCGATGGGCCAGTGATGGTAGTGGCAGGGCCGGGGAGTGGTAAGACTCAAATACTTTCACTTCGTGTTGCAAATATATTGAGAAAGACAGATATACCACCTCATGGAATCCTCTGTCTTACTTTTACTGAAGCTGGGGCTATAAATATGCTAAATCGTTTGAAAACCATGATAGGGATAGAGGCATATAAGGTTAATATTTTTACCTTTCATGCCCTTGGAACAAATATAATAAATCGTTACCCTGAATATTTCTTTAATAACGCAAGTCTTTCTCCTGCAGATGAACTTATCCAAAGAGAGATAATGACAGAAATATTGAAGTCATTGAATCACAAAAATCCATTTTCTAGTTTTCATAATGAGGAGGGTTATGTTTTCTTGAAAGATATTTTATCTAGAATTTCTCAAATTAAAAAAGCTGGTCTGACTCCAGATGAATATCTTTCTATTATTAAAAACAACAAAGAAATTCTGGAGCAAATTAATTCTTCTTTATCTGATATTTTTAAAGATAGATTATCTACAAAAATTTTTCCTAAAATAGAAAAAATGATAAATGAATGGGAAAAGATAGATACATCTTCATTTTCTTCAGATTATTTCAAACCTATATCTAGTCATTTGATATCATCTCTAAAGAGAGCATTAGAGGAGTCAATAAATGAAGATAAAACAGGTCCTATTGGGGATTGGAAGAAGAAGTACACAAGTGGTACAAATGAAAATATATCTCTCAAGTCTTTTGAATCCCAAGAAAAATTGGAAAATCTAGGAGTTATATATAAGGAATATAAAAATAAATTATATGAAAGAGGTTATTTTGATTATGATGATATGATTCTAGAAGTAATAGAAGCTATAAAGAAAAATGAAAATCTAAAAGCTGAACTTCAAGAACAATTCCTTTATATAATGGTAGATGAATTCCAAGATACAAATGATGCTCAGATCAGATTGATTCGACTATTGTCTGATAATCAGGTTAATGAGAAGAAACCAAACATCATGGTTGTAGGGGATGATGACCAAGCTATTTATCGTTTTCAAGGTGCAGATATTTCAAATATTAAAGATTTTCATCTTTCTTATGATGATGTAAAGATAATAGTAATGACAGAGAATTATCGTTCGGGCCAAAATATACTCGACCTAGCTCGTAATATAATAGTGAAAGGAGAGGGTAGACTAGAAGATATAATAGATGGAATAAATAAGAAATTAATATCTTCAGGTGAAGAAAATAAATCATACAGTGGAGATATTAAAAAATTGAAATTTAAAACAAAAGAACATCAATATCACAACATTGCTCTCAAAATAAAGAATCTAATAATGGATGGTTATAATCCAAAAGACATAGCGGTCATCTCAAGGAAACACAGAGAATTAGAAAATCTAGTTCCTTTTATGCATTATTACAATGTTCCTATTGTTTATGAAAAACAACAAAATGTCCTTGCTACACCACATATAAGAGAGCTTATTACTATGTGTAAATTCTTGTATTTATCGAGCGAGTCACCATCGGGAGGGGATGTGTTAATGCCAGAAATACTCTCATATCCTTTTTGGAATTTATCTTATAAAACTATCTGGGATATTTCTTTATTGTCTAAACAAAAAAAGGATGATAAGTCCGAAGATATTCCTTGGATTTCTGTGATGTTAGATCATAAAGATGAGAAGGTAAAAAATATTGGAGAATTTTTCATTGAGATGATCTCTCGTTCCAAATACGAACCTGTCGAGTATATACTTGAAAGTCTAATCGGTAAAAGCCCAACATTACTTTTTGACGAAGAAAATGAAGAAGTAAAAAATGAAACAAAAGATAGATTTATTAGTCCATATAAAAACTTTTATTTTAGCAAAGAAAAACTTGAAAATAATAAACCAGAATACTTGAGATTTCTCTCTGGTTTGAAATTCTTTATTAATGCTCTTCGTAATCATAAAGGGAATAGTCTACTCAAGGTATCTGATCTTGTAAATTTTGTTGAAGTACATGATAGTAGTAATATTTTACTCAATGATACAAGTCCATTTACAGGAGCAGAGAATGCAGTACAGCTTATGTCTGCTCATAAATCAAAAGGATTAGAGTTTGAGACAGTATTTCTTCTTTCTTGCCAAGATGATAATTGGTCAAAAGGTGGAATGAGAAATAAAATAAGATTACCGGAGAATTTACCCATTGATCTAGCTAGTGATGAATCCGATGATGATCTTCGTTTGTTTTATGTAGCTTTAACAAGAGCAAAAAAGAATCTTTATTTATCAACTTATTTATATAAAGATGATGGAAAAGAATCTGTAGAAGTTAAATTCTTAAATAATGATTTAGTCACAGAAGATAAAGAGAATCAAAATGAAGACATACATACAAGCTCTATATTAGAGACAACTACACCAAACTATACAGATAAGGTATATATAGAAAGCGAGAGGGCATTTCTTTCTCCATTAGTTCTTGACTACAAACTTAGCGTCTCTCATTTCAATAATTATTTAAATATTTATTATGGTGAAGGACCAAAGACTTTCTTTGAGCAAAATCTGATTCATTTTCCACAACCGATGAGTATATCAAATATCTTTGGTTCATCTGTACATAAATCGATAGAGCTTTGTCTTCTTAAATATAAAGAGAATAAAAAATTACCAAGCAAAGAAGAGTTTATTAATTTCTTTGAAAGAGATTTATCAAAAAAGAGAATAAGTGAGTTAGACCTTGAAAAGTATCTAGATAGGGGCAGGGAAGCTCTAGGAATTTTCTATGATAATAAGATAAAGGATTTATTGATCACAGACAGATCAGAGGTGGATTTTGGAAGAGAGGGAGTGATCATAGATGGGGCTCATATAACAGGTAAGATAGATCTACTTCGAGTATCAGAAGATAGTATGGTTGATGTTTTTGATTGGAAGACTGGTAAAGCAATCCCTGATAAAAATAAAGAAGAGAAAGACAAGGTGAAGGAATGGAGTTATAAGAATCAAATAATATTTTATAAATTACTTATAGAGAATTCTAAAAATTATAAGAATTATAAAATGAGAAAAGGCACTTTTATATTTGTAGAACCTGAAAATGAAAATGAAGGATATTCCATAAAAGAAAGACAGATAGATTTTACAGAAGAGGAATTCGAGAGGACTAAAAAATTGATAAACATTATTTTTAATAAAATAAAAAATCTTGATTTTGTGAATGTGGATAAATACGGAAAGACAATGAAAGGGATAGTAGAATTTGAAGAAGATTTACTATCTGGAGTTATTTAGATGTTTTATTTTGAAAAAACACTTCAAAATGCTATATTTTATATATGAGTGAAAGTAAAAAAGGAAGAGAGCATCCACTCTCAATGATAATAAATGATACAGTAAAAGTCTTTACAGACCTTGGTTTTACTGTAGCTGTCGGTCCTGAGCTTGAGGATATATACCACAATTTTGATGCACTAAATGTTCCCAAAGATCACCCCGCTCGTGATATGCAAGATACTTTTTACATAAAGGGTGAGACAGATAAAGTTCTCCGCACCCACACATCTTCTGTGCAAATTCGTTTTATGGAAGAGTTTGCAAAAAGTGGCAAGAAGCCGCCATTTGCAATTATTGCCCCGGGTAAGGTTTTTAGAAACGAAGCCACAGATTCATTTCATGAAATGCAATTTTATCAGATAGAGGGACTTGTTATAGGAGAAGATATCTCTATGTCTCACTTAAAAGGAGTGTTATCTCATTTTTATAAAAAAATGCTTGGTGGTGATACTGCTCTTCGTTTCCGTCCAAGTTTCTTTCCTTTCACAGAGCCGTCTATTGAATTTGATTTAAAATATAAAGGTAAGTGGATAGAGATGGGTGGGGCTGGTATGGTTCACCCAAATGTACTTGATAAGTGCGGTATAGATTCTACTAAATATCAAGGTTTTGCTTTTGGTCCAGGACTCGAGAGATTAATGGTAATAAAATATTTAATGTCAGATATACGTGATGCTTATCATGGTGATCTAAGGTTTAATCAATTTTAATTATGAAAATATCATACAATTGGCTACAAAATTATTTTGAAGAAAAATTACCAACTCCAGAAGTTATATCTGATGGTATTATTTTTCATTCCTTTGAAGTTGATGAAATGGAAAAGATTGATAACGATACTATTTTTGATATAAAAATACTTCCAGACAGAGCTCATGATTGTCTTTCCCACTTTGGAATTGCAAAAGAGATATCTGCTATTTTTGATTTAAAAATAAAAGATAAAGATTATAAAATTTTTGATAAAAAAGAAACATCTTTAGATATAAAAATAGAGGATGATAAATGTCTTCGCTATATGGGGAGGATTATTCGAAATATAAAAGTAGGAGAGAGCCCAGAATGGCTCAAAGAAAAATTGAAGGTTATAGGTCAGAAATCAATAAATAATATTGTAGATGCTGCCAATTTTGTAATGTTTGATCTTGGTCAGCCAATACACTCTTTTGATTTAGATAAATTGGAAAGTTCTAAAATAATAATTAGAAATGGAAAAGATGGAGAGAAGATCACAACTCTTGATAAAAAAGAAGTTAATCTTGATGAATCGATATTAATTATAGCTGATGATAAAGCCCCACTTGCTATAGCTGGTATAAAGGGTGGTACAAAAGGGGAGGTAGATAATAATACAAAAAATATAGTTATAGAGGTTGCCAATTTTAATCCGACAAAAACAAGAAAAACTGCAAAGAAGATTGGTATACAGACTGATGCTGTGAAAAGATATGAGAATGAGATTTCTCCGGAACTTTGTAGTGTAACTATGGATGCTATTACCGATATGATTTTTACTTTAGCAGGAGGTGAAGTAGAAGATATTGTAGATATATATACCAAAAAACAAGAAGATAGGAATATTACAATTTCGATAGAATATATAAATAAACGACTAGGTTCTTACTTTACAAAAGAAGAGATAGAAAGTGTTTGGAATAAATTAAAATTTGAATATAAAATAAAAGAAGGTATTTTTGAAATAAAAATTCCGTCACTTAGGTTAGATTTAATTGGGCCTCATGATTTAGTAGAGGAAGTAATAAGAATTCTCGGATATGATAGATTGGAAGAAAAATTACCTGAAATAAAGAAAGAAGAAAAAGTAAATGAAGTTTATTCCAATATGTCCCTAGCTCGTACTAAATTATTAAATGATGGATATTCCGAGGTTATGACTTATGTTTTCTGTGATAGTGGGGAAGTAGAAGTTCTTGCTTCAGCTTCAGATAAAAAGTTCTTAAGAAGTAATCTATCTGATGGTTTAAAAGAAAGTATTAGAATAAATTTATTGAATATCCCATTGCTTGAAATGAAAGATATAAAAGTTTTTGAAATAGGAACTGTCTTTTTTAAAGATAAAGAAGAGGTGCATGTTGCTTATGGGAATAAAAAAAATATTATTGAAATGACACTCTTGGATTTTTCTAAAAAAGAACTAAATGATATATTAATGCAAGTTCTTAATGAAGAAAAAGAAACATCCAATAAAATATTTAAACCTTGGTCTATTTATCCATTTATTTATCGTGATATTTCTGTATGGATTCCAGAAAATTCAGATTCAGATTTATTATTTAATATTTATAAAGAATTGGGTACAGAGCTTCTTGTAAAAAATCCAGAATTGTTGGATAAATTCCAAAAGGAAGGCAGAATATCTTATTCTTATAGGTTAGTTTTCCAGTCTTATGATAGGACTTTGAGGGATGAAGAAGTAAATAAAATAATGATAGATATAACAAATAAAATAAATTCATTAGGATTTGAAGTTCGTTAAAATAACCTTTATTTATAAGGCTAAAACTACTCAAAATACATTAGTATTCTGAGTAATTTTTTGTTATAATATATAGAGTATTTATCAAATAAAATTATTATTTAATATAACAATTTAATGGCAAAAAAAGACATAGAAAAAGATAAAAAGGGACATTATGGAGCAGATGAAATTTCAGTTTTAGAAGGACTTGAGCCTGTGCGTCGTCGCCCTGGTATGTATATCGGTTCTACTGGTATAGACGGACTTCATCATTTAGTATGGGAGATTTTTGATAACTCTCGCGATGAAGCTATGGGAGGATTCTGTGATCACATTGAAGTTACATTATTACCAGGTAATTCTGTGAGAGTTGTAGATAATGGTCGTGGTATTCCAGTTGATATTCACTCTAAGACAAAAGTTTCTGCTCTTGAGACTGTCATGACCACACTCCACGCTGGAGGTAAATTTGGAGGAGAGGGTAGTGGTTATAAAGTTTCTGGAGGACTTCACGGGGTGGGAGCTTCAGTTGTGAACGCACTCTCTATATATACAAAAGCAGAGGTTCATCGAGATGGAGGTAAATATATGCAAGAATATAGTCAGGGTAAAAAGAAAGCGAATGTCAAAAAAGTTAGTTCATCAAAACAGCATGGTACTATCATTACATTTACCCCAGATGAAGAAATATTTAAACAAGTTAAATTTGATTGGAACACAATAATAGGTCATTTACGCCAGCAAGCTTATTTAGTAAAAGGACTTCGTATAGATATTATTGATGCAAGAGAATGGGATCCTATAACTGGTGGTAAGGGTAAAAAGAGTGATGATGATATGTTTTGGTTCTCTGATCTTTCCCTTGAAGTTCCTTCTACTACTTTTTATTTTGAAGGTGGACTTGTGTCACTTGTTCGTTTTTATAATAAATCTGAAAAACCAATTCACTCTACAGTATTCTATGTAGATAAAGAACAAGAAGATGTTGGAGTTGAAGTTTCCCTTCAATATGTAGATGGATTTTCTTCAAACATAGTTCCATTTGCAAACAATATTTACAATCCAGAGGGGGGTACTCATGTTACTGGTTTCAAAACTGCTCTTACTCGTATACTCAATACTTATGGTAAAAAGAATAATCTAATAAAAGAAGCAGATGGAGGATTCACAGGGGACGATGTCTTGGAAGGTCTTACAGCTGTGATATCTGTAAAGCTTCGTGAAATACAATTTGAAGGACAGACAAAAGCAAAACTAGGCTCTACAGAGGCTCAGGGTGCGGTAGCAACTGTCTTTGGTGATGCATTTACTTCTTTCCTTGAAGAGAATCCAGATGAAGCAAAAGCTATCATAAGTAAATCCCTCCTTGCTCTTCGTGCTAGAAAGGCTGCAAAGGCTGCAAAGGATTCTGTCTTAAGAAAAGGAGCATTAGAAGGTATGACTCTCCCAGGTAAGCTTGCTGATTGTCAGGTGAAAGATTCTGAAAGCGCGGAGTTATTTATAGTAGAGGGAGATTCGGCTGGTGGTACTGCAAAAATGGGGCGTGATAGAAAAACTCAAGCTATACTTCCACTTCGTGGAAAAATTTTGAATGTTGAAAGAGCTCGTCTTGATAGAATGCTTGGTAGTGAACAGATTAAAAATCTTGTGATTGCTATGGGTACTTCTATTGGTGATACTTTTGATCTTGAGAAAATGCGTTATCATAAGTTGATAATTGCGACCGATGCCGATGTCGATGGAGCTCACATTAGGACACTCATACTTACTCTTATGTATCGTTACTTCCGTCCAGTGCTTGATGCTGGATATGTATATATCGCACAACCACCACTATTTAAAATAAAAAAAGGCAAGGAAATATTCTATGCTTATTCAGATGAAGAGAGAGATAAGATACTTGGCAAAGAGGTTGCCTCTCTTGAAGAATTACTTGCAGAATCTGCAAATGAAGAAGACGGAATCTTGCCAGAGGAAGAGGAGAAAGAAGATACACCCGCCTCCACCAAAGCTACGGCGGGCAAAACCAAAATTCACATTCAAAGATATAAAGGTCTCGGAGAAATGAATGCAGAAGAACTCTGGGAGACAACGATGGATCCAGCAAGAAGAATATTGAAACAAGTATCTGTAACCGATAGTGAAAATGCAAATAAAGTATTTGAAATGCTTATGGGCTCTGAAGTCCCACCACGCAAAACTTTCATCCAGTCCAATGCTAAGATGGCAAACTTAGATATATAGTATTGACAATGTATATACATTGTATATACTAGTAATATGACTACATTAAATATAAGAATTGAAGAAAATACAAAAAATAAGGCAAATAAAACATTGTCTTCACTTGGGCTTGATATGTCCACTGCCGTTAAAATGTTCTTAAATCAAGTTATTACTGAGAATGGTTTACCTTTTACCCCTACTAAAAATAGATCTGCCATAAAAGCTCGTTGGGATAAAGAAACTGCCTATGCTTTAAAAAATGGAAAGAGATATACTTCTGCCAAAACTTTAATCAATGATATATTAAAATAATTATGTATCAAGTTGTATTTTCTTCTCAATATAAGAAATCTTTAAAGAAAATCGCTAAGAGTGGAAAATTTCCAATAAAAGAAATTGAAAAAGTTATTGATTTATTAATTTCGGGTAAAATACTTCCAGTTAAATATATGGACCACCCACTACAGGGTGAATTTTTGGGTTATAGAGAATGTCATATAAAAGGGGATTTACTACTTATTTATAGAATTGAAAAAGAAAAACTAATTTTAGTATTGGTAGACATAGGCTCACATTCGCAATTATTTTAATATATATAAGCAAACTCTAAACATATAAGCTTATTTAAAAATCCTCACATTTTGTGAGGATTTTTAAATAAAGTTTAATTCAAACTTTTTTCTTCAATTTCTTTTTCTATTCTTTCTAGGAATTGTTCTACTGTTATACCTTCAAGTTTTTCCCCGCCTGCATCAGCTGTGCTGGAAGCATTGTGGGCAGGCACTCTTCCTTCTACTGTTATAACTTTTCCATCACGCTCTTTATCCCCGATAACTATAACATAAGGAACCTTTTGCATTTTTGCATTACGAATTCTCTTGCCCAGAGATTCATTATTATCATCAAGTTTTACTCTTATACCTTCACTTTTCAATTTATTGTGAACACTCTCTGCATATTCTTTTTGATGTTCTGATATAGGTAAGACCATAACTTGCACAGGGGAAAGCCAGAGAGGGAAGCTACCTGCAAAGTGTTCTATCATTACACCCATAAATCTCTCAAATGAGCCAAAGATAGCTACATGGAGTACTACTACTCTGTGTTTTTTTCCGTCTTCTCCTGTATAATCCATCTCAAAATTCTCTGGTTGATTGAAGTCGAGCTGGACTGTTGTTAGTTGCCATTCACGTCCTATAGAATCTTTTACTTTAATATCTATCTTAGGTCCATAGAACGCAGCTTCACCTTCTTCTACACTGTAGTCAAAACCTTTTTTCTTTGCACTTTCTATCAAGATACTTTCTGCATTTTCCCAGACTTCATCACTTCCAAAATATTTACTTTTATTTTGAGGATCTCTGACAGATATCTCAACTTTGTATTCATTGAAATTAAATATTTTGTAAACTTTTTCCATTAGACCAAATATCATCTCAATCTCACTTTCTATCTGATCAACTCTTATAAAGTGGTGTGTATCATCTTGTGTTAGGTTCTTCACACGAAGAAGACCAGAGAGTTCTCCACTTTTTTCGTTTCTATATACTGTAGTATTCTCAGCAATACGAAGAGGGAGTTCACGGTAACTATGTGGCTCTGCATTGTATATTTCAAAATGGTGAGGGCAGTTCATCGCTTTCATTACAAATTCTTCACCGTTCTCGTCTATCATTGTCGGCATCATGGCATCGTATTTGCCCATATGACCACTACGAATATAGAGTTCCTTCTTTGCTATATGGGGGATTGTCACAAAAGAATATCCTAGATCTTCTTTTTCTTTTCTTATAAATCTTTCAAGTTCTGTCCTTATTATGTTTCCTTTTGGTAGATACATAGGAAGTCCCTTACCGACTAATTCTGAAACAGTGAATAATCCCAATTCTTTTCCTATCTTTTTATGGTCTCTTTTTTTAGCTTCCTCAAGCTGAGTGATATAGGTATTGAGTTCTTCTTTTGTATTAAACGCAAGTCCGTATATACGAGTAAGCATTTTATTCTTTTCATCTCCACGCCAGTAGGCACCTGCGATACGATCAAGCTTCCAAGATCCATCTTTTATTTCTCTCATATTCTCTATGTGTCCTCCACGACAAAGATCTGAAAAGTTTCCAGATGTATAGATAGTTAATTCTTCATTTTTTTCTACAATACCGTTTATAAGTTCTTCTTTGTAAATATTACCCGCAAACATTGAGAGAGCTTCTTCTTTTGTCAAAACTTTCTTTTCAAAACCAGTCCAAGCTTTTTGTAGCTCTTTCATTTTCTTTTCTATCTTTTCTAAATCAGTGTCAGTAACTTTTCCTTTAATATCTATATCATAATAAAACCCATTGTCGATTGCAGGACCGAGCGTGATATGAGAACCTGGATAAAGCTCAAGTATTGATGCTCCTAACAGGTGAGCAAGAGAGTGACGAATATGAGATAAGTGTTCATTGTTTTCCATATATTTTTTAAAACGAAACAAATTATTTTATGGAAAAATGTCTGGCCGAGCTTCCATCTGCGAAGCAGACTGATTCGCGAGGAGATCCGAGGACTTTTTTCAGAATATAATTTGTGAAGTTTTTTGATAATTTATAAATTAAAATCGCCCCGACAAAAATGATTAATATCATTTTTGTCGGGGCGAGTCTATTCGCGGTTCCACCCAACTTTGTTCTTTTGTATTTTATATAGATTAGCCGGAAGGTCCCATAGGGGATTATGGTTGGTAGCCATAACAATTTCTACCCTTATATAATATTACTTTTTGATAGAAAAAACAACATATTGACTTTATATTTTAAATATGGTATTATATAATTAAGTGGGTCAAAGATAATGTTCTTTAAAAAGTACCCAAAAAATCTAAAAATTTTTTAAAAATGGAAAAATTTCCAACAAAAGAGTTTGTTCTATCAAAGATAGAAGAACTCAAAATACTGGGGTATGATTGTATTCATCTTCCCGGTGGAACAGCAAAAGATGGCAGTTATTTTGCCGGAGCAATTGTATATTTTTATGATGAAGAACAATCTAAGCAAATTTATTTCCTTGGGTTGCCGTACAATTCTTCTTTTCACAAAGAAAATGGAAATGGTCACAACAAAAAATCAGGAGAAACTCCTGATCAAACAGTAACAAGAGAGTTGCTTGAGGAAACAGGAATTCAGGTAATTCCTTCAGATTTGGAATTAATCCTTAAAAAAGATGTTCCAGATAACAGATATGGTATGTCTGGAAAATTTCATTCGAAGTATTTTTACTTTGTGAATAATTTTACAGGTAATTTATTTACTTTTGATGGACCAAATCCTATTGATGGTGAGACAGCAGCTCCGCTTTTAATACCAGCTGAGCTATTTATTCAGGTACTTTTTAAGGGGCACTTAGAATCTCTTAAAGTTTCTATTATTAAAATGATGGAAATGAAAAGAGAATATACAATGGCTCTTTTTAATTTAATTTAAATGTTTAAATCCCCAAAAGTTGTAAATACAACTTTTGGGGATTTCGTTTGCATTTTTGACTAAAATTTAGTATATTGTCTATATGGTAATACGAATGAGACATACACGAGCCCACACAGGGAATCGTAGATCACATCACGCACTAAAAGCGGCGGTTTTTACTAAATGTTCAAATTGTGAGCAAAAGAAAGAAACTCACATAGTTTGTAAGCATTGTGGTTTTTACCGTGGACGCAAAGTTTTAGATGTGGTTAAAAAAGTAGAAAAAAAACAAGCTAAGAAAAGTAGTAAGTAGCGAGCAGTAGATAGTAAGGGTATTCTTTACTATTTTCTACATTCTACATACTTCCTAATATATAATATTATGGCAAACAGGCACCTTTCACGTTCAATTGTTCTCCAGACACTCTTTGAGTGGGATTTCGCTGTCTCTACAGAAGCGACTCCAGAAGAGATGCTCGAACGTAATATAGAAGAGTTTGGTCCTGGTCTTGATGATTCTCCATTTATGGTAGATATTTTTCTTGGTGTTGTAAAAAAGAAAAGCATTATAGATGAAATAATAGAAAAAGCAGCTCCAGATTGGCCTATTGAAAAGATTTCTATTATTGATAGGAATATTCTTCGTATAGGTTTATATGAGCTTCTTTTTGGTGATAGAACACAAGTTCCTCCTAAGGTAGCTATTAACGAAGCTATTGAGCTTGCGAAAAGTTTTGGTGGAGAGAATTCAAGTCGTTTTATAAATGGAGTTTTAGGTGGTGTGTATAAAGAGATAGGTGAGCCAGGTAAAGACGAAGTTAGTAAAAAAAGCCACAAGCATTGGGAGACTGATCCAGCTAAATTTCCTATAGAGAAAAAGGCTGGAGCTGTAGTATATGCATATCATGAAGGGAATATTTATTTAGCTTTTGTTCATGATGTGTTTGGTTACTGGACATTATCTAAGGGTAGTATAGAAGAAGGAGAAAATGAAGAAGAAGGTGCAATAAGAGAGATCAAAGAAGAGATGGGTCTCACTATAAAGATAAAAGAGTTACTAGGACGCAATGAATATATCGCCAATCATCCCGAAAAAGGGAAAATAAAAAAGCAGGTAGCTTTCTTTTTAGCAGAATCAGAATATGAAGATATAGTGCTTGAGAAGGGTACTGGAGGGCTCGATGATGCTCGTTGGTTTTCACTTGCAGAGATTCCAAGTCTAAAGATGTACGACAATATGATTCCACTTCTCACAAAGACTATAGAAATTCTTAATAAAAAATAAAAAATTATGATAGATTTTTCAATATTCGAAAAAAAGACAAATATAATTTTTAACGACAAGAAGCTACTCGAACAAGCTTTTATTCACCGTTCTTATATAAATGAAAATACGGGTTCACATCTCTCTCACAATGAACGCTTGGAATTTTTAGGAGATGCGGTACTTGAACTCATTGTTACTGATTATTTATACAAGAGGTACCCAGATGAAGATGAGGGAAGTCTAACTGCCTATAGATCAGCGCTTGTGAATGCTGTTATTATAGGAGAGGTTGCATTGTCACTCGGAATGAATGAATATTTACTTCTTTCAAAAGGTGAAGCAAAAGATATCGGTAAGGCGAGGGGTTATATACTAGCCAATACTTATGAAGCCTATGTCGGAGCAGTGTATCTCGACAGGGGGTATGATATTGCAAAAGATTTTATTGCAAAAACTTTATTCAATAAAATAGATGGAATCGTCGCAAAAAAGTTGTGGCGTGATTCAAAGAGTTTGGTTCAAGAAAAATCTCAAGAATATCTAAATGTAACTCCTTCATATAAGGTTATACACGAAGCAGGACCTGATCATGATAAAAACTTTACTATAGGAATATTTTTTGGTGAGGATTTGATAGCAGAAGGTAAGGGTAAATCCAAACAAGAAGGAGAGCAAGCTGCTGCACACAAAGCATTAGAAATTAAAGAATGGTTAGACTAAAATGACTCTTAAATCAATCGAACTTATAGGATTTAAATCGTTTGGTAAGAAAAGTATGGTGTCTTTTACGACACCTATAACTTCTATAGTAGGACCAAATGGTTCTGGTAAGTCAAATATAGTAGAAGCGATAAGGTTTGTACTCGGGGAACAGTCTATGAAATCTCTCCGTGGAAAAGGTGGAGTTGACCTTATATTCAAAGGTTCAAAAGCTCTTTCTTCTTCAAATCGAGCACAAGTTCTTATAACTTTTGATAATACAAATAAAATTTTTTCTTTTACAAATAGTGGACTTGGAGTATCTCTTGACTATGATGAGATAACTATAGGAAGAGAAGTCTTTGCTGATGGTGCAAATAAATATTCTATAAATCATACAGAAGTCAGACTAAAAGATATTGTTGATTTGCTCGCATCTGTAAATATCGGAAGTTCTGGTCATCATATTATCTCACAAGGTGAAGCAGATAGAGTTCTCAATGCTTCAAATAAAGAAAGACGCGGTATGATTGAGGACGCTCTAGGTCTCAAAGTTTATCAATTTAGAATCAAAGAATCAGTACGAAAACTTGATAAAACAATTTTAAATATAAAAGAAGTACAGTCTCTAAGAAGGGAGATCGCTCCTCATCTGGCATTTTTAAAAAAGCAGGTTGCTATAGTAGAGAAGTCTCGTGAGCTTAGAGAAGAATTAAAAGGACTTTATAGGACTTATCTTTCACGTGAAGGTACTTATATTAAAAATGAAACAAATCACTTGGGAGATGTAAAAAAAGAGTTGGAAGAAAAGGGATCATCTCTTGATTCTCGTATAGAAGAATTACAGAAACAAAAAAATCAAAATCAGAATGATAATATTTACGTAAAAGATATAAGTGAAAATGAAGATAAAATATCAAACCTTCGTAATGAAAAGAATGAGTTACTCAGAAAGCTTGGGCGTATCGAAGGTACACTTGAGAGTATCGAAGAGCAATACAAAAGAGTAAAAGAAATAAAGAATAGAGTTATAGATGAGTCAGAATGGAAATCATTTATCCTAGATATAGGAGAGAAGATAGAAGAAGTTATAAAAATAGAAGATCTCCCAAATATCATAGAAGCATTAAAGAATCTCAAATCAAAATTGTTAGGATTTTTTGATGATAAGGATGGAGAGGAAAAAGAACATATCCCCATTGAAGAGAATCCAGAGTATAAAGAAATACAAAATACAAAAAATAGTATTTTAATTGAAATACAAAAAATAGAAAGTGATGAAAGAGAAATACTAGATATAATAAGAGAATTAAAAAAGAAGGTAGATGAGAGTCTCTCGGTATTTCGTGATAATGAGAGAATATTGTATCAACTTTTAAATGAAAAGAATGAAGTAGTCTCAAATACTCACTCACTTTCATATGAAGAAGAAAAGCTCTCTTTAATAAAAAATGCATTTGAAATGGAGATTGCTGAAGCAGGGGTACTTATCGGTAGAGAGGTTATTGCTTTTGCAAAAGAGGAGACAGAGGGTGATATAGTGAGATCTTCTCAAGATGAAATGCGTAGAAAAATAGAAAGAATAAAGATAAAAATAGAAGATGCAGGTAGTAGTAATGGAAGTGATGTACTCAAAGAATATGAAGATACTCTAGAGAGAGATAACTTCTTGACTAAAGAGATTGAAGATTTAAATAAAAGTATAAAAGATTGTTATTCTTTGATACAAGAATTAAAAGAGAAGTTAGATACTGAGTTTAAGGGTGGTGTAGAAAAAATAAATAAACAATTCCAAGAATTTTTTGCTTTGATGTTTGGTGGTGGGGGAGCATTTCTTGCTATCACAATGGAACATAAGAAATTGAAAAAGAATGATGAAGATATATCTGATGAGAAAGAGGAAGAAGGTGAGGAGAGTGAAGAAATCGGTTTTGAAAGGGGTATAGAGATAAATGTAAATCTCCCACATAAGAAAGTAAAAGATCTCCATATGCTTTCAGGAGGAGAGAGGTCTCTAACTTCTATTGCACTTTTGTTTGCTATATCACAAGTAAACCCTCCACCATTCTTAGTTCTCGATGAGACAGATGCAGCACTCGATGAAGCTAACTCTCGTAAGTATGGTGATATGTTGGAAAATCTTTCAAAATATTCACAATTAATTGTTGTTACTCATAATCGTGAGACTATGTCTCGTGCTCAGGTTTTATATGGGGTGACTATGAGTGGAGAGGGAACTTCCAAGCTACTCTCTATACATCTTGAGGACGCTACAACTTACGCCAAATAAAACCCTTTTGATAAGGGTTTTATTTTTGTTTGACTATAGGGTGTTTTTGTGATATAATAATACACATAGAATTTATTTCTAAGGGTATTTTATTTTTTATTTATTGAATCTAAGAATTCAATTATGGTTGTATTTTTTTCTATTATTTCTTTTGCTTTGTCTTTACCTACATATCTATAATGCCAAGGTTCATACTTATAACCAGTTATATTCTCTTTGTTTTTAGGATAACTTTGTATAAAACCATATAAATAAGCATTATTTTGTAACCAAATATCTTCTGGTGTATTTGCAAACTCATCTTTTGCACCTTCGTAATTTAAAGATAATCCTGTGATATCTATAGCACTACCTAGCTGGTGTTCTGAATATCCTGCTTTTGCTACAGTAGTTGGATCATCCTTACCGGTATTTTTTAAATTATTTTCATATAGAATTTTCTGTATATCATAGGATCTAAAAGCAGAAGAAACTTTTATAAATATATTTTCTTTTTCTGCATCTAATTTCATTTTAGTAAAAGCATCTTTTACTTCTTCTGTAAGACAAAATCCTTTTGTCTTTGCAATATCTTCTCCTAAGGGTTTTAGATTCTTTGGGATATAGTATTTTTCAGGTAGGGGATTTGTCTGTCTAATGTTTAAAAAGGTCATATCGATATAATCTTTTTTTGGCACAGGGCAATTATTACTAGTTTCATTGGATATTTTTTTGTCCTCGATATTAGTAATACCTTCTGGTTGATAGAATTTATTGAGTTTAATTAATTTTTGACTTTTTTCTATTAATTTTGTTCCATCATATTTTACAGAAAATAGCATTCCCTCCATTGTATCTTTTGAGAAATATTGATCAAAAATAAAATTACCAAGTGAATAAACTATTGTCTTACCATTGTATTCCTCTATATCTTCCATTACATGAGGATGGTGACCTATGATAAGATCAGCACCGTTGTCTATAGCCTTATGAGCTAGATCACTTTGTCTTTTATTGTGGGTGAGATTGTATTCTTCTCCAAAATGGAAAGATACTATAAGTACATCAGTTTTTTCTTTAGCATTTTTAACAATATCTGCCAATCGTGAGTCACCTGCTAGGAGTATTCCAGCTTCTTTTTCTTTTGCTTCTAACCAGTTAGGTCCTACGTCCGAAAAACCCAAGAATCCAAACTTTATGCCATTTTTTTCTATTATTGTTGGGTTTTCTGCATCTTTTTTATTTATACCCGCACCAGTTTTTAAAATATCATTATCTTTTAAACCTGATAGTGTATCTTTGAAGGCAGCTATACTCCAGTCACCTACATGATTATTTGCAAAATTTAAAATATCAAAACCAGCATTTTTTAATACAGGCAGTATTTCTTTGTCCATTCTAAAAGAATATATACTTCCGACATTGTTACCTTTATCAGATACATCTCCTTCAAGGTTCGCAAATAGAATATCTGCATTTTTTAATTCGGTAATATTTTCAAATAATCTATTGTACTCACCATCAAAATTTTTATTTACTGAATTTTTTACTCCACGAGTAAGCATCATATCTCCTACGAAATATAAAGTAGTTATATTTTTATTTACCTTTATTTCTTCTTCACTTTTTATTGCTTGCGCAAGTTGATTTTTCTCGTTCGTGTTATTTATTTTTTCTATAGAAAAAATAATAAAAATAAAAAGTATTATTAATATAAGTGATGGTATTAAAATATTTTTTATATTTATTTTTTTACGCATATTTATTAGATCAATTGGTAATCAATAGTTTTTTTATTCATATCTGCTTCTTTTACGGTAAAGATAACCTTGTCACCCAGTGTATATTTATTTTTAGTCTTTTTACCTTTTATACTCATACCTTTTTTGTCAAAGAAATAATAATCATTTGAAAGATCTCTCATACGAACCATACCTTCACATTTTGTTTTTTTGTCTTCTATATATAGGCCCCATTCTGTGACCCCAGTTATTACACCCTCGAATTTTAATCCAATACGAGAGGACATATATTCTACTTGTTTGTACTTTATAGATGCACGCTCAGCTTCAGATGCTTCCTTCTCTCTACTTGATGCTTCTATGCTCATTTTTTCATATTCATACCATCTTTCTTTTGGAATTATATTTCCAGAGAGTGAATCTTGTAATAGTCGGTGAACTATAACATCAGGGTATCGTCTGATAGGGGAAGTGAAGTGAGTATAGAATTTGAATCCAAGTCCGTAATGCCCGATATTTTTTGTAGAGTATATAGCCTTAGCCATTGTTCTTATAATCGCAGTATTTATAGTATCTTTTAATGGACTTTTTTGTAATTTAATAATTAGGTTATTTATTTCTTTTGATGGAATTATGCCATTTATGAGCTTGGTATTGTATCCAAGCTTCCTTAAGAAATCAGAAAGATCACGCATCCTATCTTTATCTGGTTCTCCGTGTATTCTATATAAAAATACACCCCCCTTATCATTCTTTGGGTTTGACATATATTCTGCTACACGTCTATTTGCAAGAAGCATAAATTCTTCAATCATTTTATTTGTATCACCACGTTCTTTTGTATATACAGATATGGGGACACCAGATTCATTTAATTTGAATTTAACTTCTTCTTGCTCAAGAGATATAGCACCTTCTTCAAATCTCTTTTTTAGAAGTTTCTTTGCGATGCTATTTATTGTAGAGAGTTCTTTGTAGAATAATCCACTTTTTGTGTCCAATATTTTTTGCGCATTTTCATAAGTAAATCTTTTATTGGAATTAATTATTGTTCTTCCGAACCATTGTTTGTGAACTTTTCCGTCTATATCTATTTCAAATATTGCAGAGAAGGTGAGTCTATCTACTTTTTCATTTAAACTACAAAGCCCATTTGAAAGCTCCTCAGGAAGCATAGGTATAGTACGATCGACAAGGTATACAGAAGTACCTCTACCTCTAGCTTCTTCATCAAGGCAAGAGCCAACATTTACATAATGAGACACATCAGCGATATGGATTCCTATTTCATATAAATTATTTTTTATACTTTTGAAAGATAAAGCATCATCAAAGTCTTTTGCATCTAGAGGATCTATTGTAAAAGTAACTACATCTCGGAGATCACGACGACCTACTAAATCTTTTTCTCTGATACCGTCTTGGGCTATTTTTTGTGCTTCTTTTTCTACATCTATAGGAAATATTGCATCAAATCCTTTTTCAAGTGCGATAGCTTCCATCTCAGCATTGTGCTCCATCGGTGTACCGAGAACCTTTATAACTTCTCCTATTGGAGACTTTTTTGCATCACGCCAATCTTTTATCTCTACAAAAACTTTTTGTCCTATTTTTGCATTGTTTAATTTGTCTTCTGGAATTATTATGTCGGCATACATTTTTAAATCAGATGGGATTAGGAAGTATGTATTATTTTCTTTTTCAAGTACTCCAGCATAACCCTTTTTTGATCTACGAATTATATTTACAACTTCACCAGTATCTGGCTGACCCTTAATCTTAGGATGTAGAAGTATAGAGACGGTATCTCCGTGACAGGCTGTGTGTAGGAAATTGTGTTCTATTTCTATTGTTTCTTCTCTACCCTTAACTCTTACTACACCAAAACCCTTATGAGATATATTTATTATACCTTCTATATTTTGGCTTATTTTGTCTACCTTTAGTCCTTTTTTCATATATATAGTATAGCATAAATTTTTGATTTGATTATTTTATGAGTTTATGGTAGGATAATCGTATGTTAAAAATAAGATTACAAAGAATAGGGCGCAAGAATGATCCGAGCTTTCGTGTACTTTTGACAGATTCTAAAAATTCAGCCAAGAGTGGTAAGTTCTTGGAAATACTTGGTTCATACAATCTAAAAAAAGGAGAAGTATTGTTTAAGGCAGACCGTATTAAATATTGGATGAGTAATGGTGCTCAAGTTTCTGATACAGTTCATAACTTTTTGGTTCACCAAAAATTGGTAGAAGGTAAAAAGAAAAATGTTCTCTCAAAGAAATCACCAACAAAAGCTCGTAAAGAACTTAAGAAATAATAATTAAAAACCCTACTTTCGTAGGGTTTTTAATTATTGCAAAAGAGAATCATTTTATATATAATATAAAAGAGCAGTTGTAGTCGGTACACTGCATAGAATTTTAAGAATAATACTATAAAAAGATATATGGCAGATGATAAAGGTTTTCTAGAATATATAGTGAAGGCATTGGTTGATTTCCCTGATGATGTAAAGATAGATCGTACAGTGGATGAGATGGGAGTTCTTATTACAATGACAGTAAATAGTGCTGATATGGGTAAGATTATTGGTCGTCAAGGAAATACAGCAAAAGCAATACGTACACTTCTACGTGTAATCGGTATGAAGAATAATGCTCGTGTAAACCTAAAGATCAATGAACCAGAAGGTGGTAGTACTTTTGTACCAAAAGAGCAAAGTGCACCAGCACCAGTTGCTATGTCAGCAAGTGAGGCTTCTAAATCAGTTGATGATGCACTTGAAGATTTGAAGGGTATATAATTAATTAAGAATTAAATAAAAGCCCGACGGTTTACCGTCGGGCTTTTATTGTGTTATGATACAAATATGAATTTTCATATAATTACATTGTTTCCAGAGATGTTTGACTCATATTTATCGGAGTCTATTTTGGGTAGGGCAATAAAGAATAAAAAAATAAAAGTTAGCTTTGTAAATCCTCGTAAATTTGTAACAGGAAAATATAAAAAAGTCTGGCCAGACGGTAATGTGTCACTGATTGTAGATGACAGACCATACGGTGGAGGTCCTGGGATGGTAATGCGAGCAGAACCAGTAATAAAAGCTGTAGAATTTGTTTTGAAGAAAATTACTAAAACCAAAAACCAAAAACCAAAAACCTTAATAATAAATTTTGTTCCTAGTGCAGAGAAATTCGACACACAAACTGCAAAAAAAATGTCAGATAAATATACAGATATTATTATGATTTGTGGTAGATATGAGGGTATAGACAGACGAGTTGATAAAATATTGAAAACCAAGAAGTTGTCAGTAGGGGATTATGTACTAACTGGAGGTGAGATACCAGCTATGATAATAGTCGACTGTGTCTCTCGTCAAATAAATGGAGTTCTTGGTAATTTTGATTCAAGGGAGGAGGAAAGGGTCTCAACTAGTGAGATATACACTCGCCCAGAGGTTATACTCCATAATAACAAGAAATATAAGGT
>Ga0172367_10003205_pt1 | contig 21616 bp, 14 predicted proteins | sample Lak10m_FD_114542 | JGI IMG/M metagenome (GOLD analysis project Ga0172367, IMG submission 114542) | Freshwater microbial communities from Kabuno Bay, South-Kivu, Congo - kab_022012_10m | ecosystem: Environmental > Aquatic > Freshwater > Lake | place: Democratic Republic of the Congo: South-Kivu... | reverse complement strand
GAACCTAGTCAAAACAAAAAGCCAGCTAGAAAAAACGGGGAAAAGTGTAAAAAGAAAGACCGTCCCAAATTTTGTTTTGAGACAGCCTCCTTTTATTTATTAAGTTGAAGTGTCAATTAGTTCCGGTCGCGGTTATCGCGGCGGTCGCCACCACGGTGATCACCACCTCTGTGGTCTCTGCGGTCGCCACCACGATTGTAACGACGGTCGCCACCACCGCGGTTGTCGTCGCGGCGCGGACGATCTTCATTGCTGCGTTCCGGTCTTTCCACATAACCTTCCGGTTTTGGGAGCAATACGCGGCGCGACAATTTCATTTTGCCATCGCGGTCCATGTCAAGCAGTTTTACTTCTACTTCCTGTCCTTCCTGGAGTTCTTCTTCCACTGTTTTCAGACGATTCCAGCTGATTTCCGAAATATGGAGCAGGCCTTCTTTTCCGGGCATAATTTCGATGAAAGCACCAAAAGTGGTGATCGATTTCACCTTCCCTTTGTAGATTTCGCCTTTTTCAGGAACAGCCACAATCAGTTTAATACGTTTCTTGGCTGCTTCCAAACCTTCTTTGTTGGTGCTGGCGATTTCAACGTATCCCTGATCGTCTTTTTCTTCAATCGAAATGGTTGTTTTGGTTTCTTCCTGAAGTTTCTGAATGTTTTTACCACCGGGGCCAATGATTGGGCCAATGAATTCTTTCGGAACAACCACGATTTCAACGCGTGGCACGTTTGGTTTGAAATCAGGACGCGGTTCAGAAATTACTTTCATGATTTCGCCCATGATGTGCTCGCGGCCTTGTTTGGCCTGATGCAGAGCGGTTGAAAGAATTTCGTACGAAAGTCCGCCCACTTTGATGTCCATCTGTGTGGCGGTGATTCCTTTTTCGGTACCGGTTACCTTGAAGTCCATATCGCCGAGGTGGTCTTCGTCACCCAAGATGTCGGACAGAACTGCAAATTTATTGTTGGCTGGGTCGGTAATCAAACCCATTGCGATACCCGAAACCGGACGCTTCATGTTTACACCAGCATCGAGCATACACATTGTTCCGGCGCAAACAGTGGCCATTGACGACGAACCGTTCGATTCCAAAATATCGGAAACAATACGAACCACGTATGGGAAATCATCCGGGATCATGCGTTTCAACGCGCGGAATGCCAGATTGCCGTGACCAATTTCACGACGTCCAAGTCCGCGTGGAACTTTAGCCTCGCCTGTTGAGAATGGTGGAAAATTATAGTGCAAAAGGAAACGCTCGTTGCCCTGGAAGGTGACACCGTCGATTTTCTTCTCGTCGAGTTTTGTTCCTAAAGTAATTGAAGAGAGCGACTGTGTTTCTCCACGGGTGAAGATAGCCGATCCGTGTGATCCCGGAAGGTAACTAACTTCGCCCCAAATCGGACGAATTTGTTTGGTGTTGCGGCCATCCAAACGGATTCCGTCGTCGAGAATCATGCGGCGCATGGCTTCTTTCTCCACATCGTGGTAATACTTTTTAATCAATTTAATGTGCGTTCCAAGGTCGATTTCGGCATTTTCTGCATTTGCATCCGAATATTCAGTAATATATTCTTCAACAATGTTGTGAAAGCCTTCAACACGTAATTGCTTGTCGTTAACATTTTGCTTGCAATGTGCATAGCATTTTGGGTACAGTTCTGCAAAAACTTTAGCTTTCAAATCAGCATCATTTACTTCGTGACAATAAGCACGTTTGATTTTTCCAACTTCGGCAGCCAGTTCTTCCTGTGCTTTGCAATGAACCTTAATGGCGTCGTGAGCCACTTTAATTGCTTCGAGCATATCTTCTTCCGAAACTTCGTCCATTTCGCCTTCCACCATCATGATGTTATCGTACGAAGCGCCCACCATAATGTCGAGGTCGGCTTTTTGGAGCTGTGAATAGGTTGGGTTCACGATGAGTTGTCCGTCGATACGGGCTACGCGAACTTCTGAAATTGGAGTTAAGAAAGGCACATCGGATACTGCGATAGCGGCAGAAGCAGCCAACCCGGCCAGTGAATCGGCCATCACTTCAGCATCGGCAGAAATCAGGGTGATCATCATCACGGTTTCGGCATGATAGTCGGCTGGGAAAAGAGGACGTAAAGCGCGGTCGACCAAACGGGCAACCAAAATTTCTTCGTCAGAAGGACGAGCTTCGCGTTTCATAAAACCACCGGGGAAACGGCCGGCTGCCGAGAATTTTTCGCGGTAGTCAACCGAAAGTGGCATAAAGTCAACATCATCTTTTGCATCTTTGGCCGACACAACGGTGGCCAGCAACATGGTATCACCCATTTTTACAACTACCGCACCATCGGCCTGTTTGGCAAGGCGACCAGTTTCGATGGTAATAGTGCGGCCATCTCCAAGTTCAATTGTTTTAATAATTGCTTGATTCATAATTTTTTCGATAAATAATAATTTGTGTGGTACTTCTAAATGGGTGTGGTGGGGAATTTTCTTCAGAAATAAAATTTACTGAAAGTGCGTTCAGGAAAACAGTACCGCTCATTTTTCTTAAACGCACATAAAAATAAGAAAAGGCAATAAAATATATTGCCTTTTCTGAGAGTTTTTATCGACGTAAGTTAAGGTCTTTGACGATGGCACGGTAACGTGCGATGTCTTTCTTCTTCAAATAGTCTAACAGACTGCGGCGTTTACCTACCAAGGTGGTCAAAGCACGCTGCGTGCTAAAATCTTTTTTGTTTACTTTCAGGTGCTCGGTAAGGTGGCTGATGCGAAACGAAAATAACGCGATTTGTGCTTCCGGTGAACCTGTGTTAGTAGCTGAATTTCCGAATTTTTCGAAAATCTCAACTTTCTTTTCAGCTGATAAATACATGTAAATTTTCTTTAAATTGTGATACAATCTTTAAGCTGCAGCATCGCTTTCAATAACAACAGCTTAAAATTAATTTTAAAAGTGGGGCAAAAGTAACTAAATAACTTTGAAATTCAAGTAGCTAGCTGAATATTTTCAGAATAAAGAGAGTTTTATGTCTTCATAAAAAAAACAAAGGCCATCCGTTAAGTAACGGACGGCCTTTTCTGAATATTAATAGTAGATCAAATTAGTTATCTTCTTCGGCAGGAATTGCAGTTAATGCTGGTTTATTGTTTGCATAACCATCGTAACCAAAGTTTTGGTTAATAACACCCTTTGTATTCGAACTAATTGAATTCTGTGGTATTGGCCACAATACATGGTAGGGGCTTAAGGTATATTCCTGACCATTGTTGGCTTTTACACCTTTGTTGTACCAATCGGTTTTTTCCATCATACGATCGTAGTAGAAGTTTTTTGTACCGAAATTGGCTACAGTATAAGTGTTGCCTTTGTATGCTTTACCTGTTTTTGCAAAAAGGAAAGCAACACGATTCAACTCGGTTTTACGAGGTTCTTCCCAGTACAATTCGCGGGCGCGTTCATCAAGGATTGTTCCCATATCGAATTTTGCCAAATCGGTGTAAGCTGCTGCTCCGGCACGTGTGCGAATAGTATTCACATCGGCCATAGCTTTGTCGTTTTCACCCTTCCACCAGTAGGCTTCGGCACGCAATAAGTAAGTTTCTGCTAAACGGAAAACGTACCAGTCGTATGAGCCTCCTTGTGGCTGAATACGGCGAGGATCGGGGTTATATAACTTGTAGTGAGGCCAGCCAAACCAGTTGCGAATGGTGTCGGTAGTTAGAACCTTACCCGAAGCATCTTTTAGCTGCAATGGTTTATTATAATATGGATTGGTTTTCAGGTTTGGATGATTGTAAACCAAATCTTCCATATTCATCCAGTTTCCCTTCTTATGACGTAAATCGTTTTTGTCGTCCCAAATCATACGGGTATGGTAATTTGTTCCACGGGCACGGCCAATTCCGCGTCCGAAAGTCTCCACCAATTTTATATCCTGACTAGCCAGATCTGAAGTTCCAGGGCCTTTGCCATCAGGAGTTTTGAGGAAGTTTGAGTTTGAAACTCCCCAGAATGGTACTGCCTGACGCATAATCTGAAGATCGAGGCGAGAGTCGATTAGGTCTTCTTTCGACATAACCATGAAAAGAACCTCTTTATTAGCGGCAATGGCTTTGTTTGCCCACCAGTGTAAACGAGAAATCACATCATCGCGAACAATACCCTGTTTAGTCAAATAGTCGCCATCTTCTTTTGCTACCGATCCAAAAGGAGTTTTCATCAAACTATACGCACCACCGTTAATCAAATCGTTTGCCGAAGTTATTGCAGCATCAAAATCGCCTAAGGCAAGGTTAATTTTGGTGAGCAAATGCTGACAAGCACCTTTGGTTACACGTCCACGGTCGGCATTATCCAAACACCATTTTGATGCAAACTCCATATCTTTCTTCATTTTCTGGAGAATAACTTCGCGTTTAGTAGTGAATATGTCGAGCTTTGGTTCTAAAATTTCCTTGCCAATAAATGGCACATCACCAAACTGTTGGGTTAACCGATAGTAGCGGTATGCACGGTGAAAATAGGCAGCACCTAAAACTGCATTGCGTTCGGCTTCGGTAGCAAATTTGGTTTGGTCGATGCGCGAAATTACCACATTGGCATATTTAATACCATTGTAGGTTTCGAGCCAATACCAGCCAATACGATTGTAGTCAACGTGATTTAACTGAGAACTTGGTGTAATCTGGATGTTCATATTCATCGCAGGACCCGGCTTGTCGGTTGTACCTTCCACGCAAACTTCAGAAAAGATAAGCTCTGTGATCATCGGTGCTCCATCGCTGTAAAATTCGTAGCGTATGTTTCGTTCACATGCGGTTAAAGCACCATACATACCACGTGAATCAACGAACGCATTTTCAGGAGTAAAGATTGAAAGGGGTTTTGGCTCGAGCCATTCTTCGCTACAATTCGTCATTACTAAGGTTAATGGCACGAAGAGCAGCATTCTTAAATACGATTTTATATATTTTGAGTTCATATCTTATATGCTTTTAGTATGTTTTACAGCGTTAAATTTATACCGAAAGTAAAAATGCGGGGAGAAGGTCCATTGGTGAAATTGTTATTGTTGTCCGGATTGCGGTATTGTTCCGGATCCCAGAATTTCCATTCGGGAGCCCAATAAGCAACATTACGAACCGTTGCAAACACTTTCAGGTTGCTGATGTCGGCCTTTCTTACAATATTTGATGGCACTGTATAGGCCAGGCTGATGTTGTCGAAACGGATAAATGAGCGTTTTCTCCAAACATTGAATACTGCTCCACCTTCGTTTGAATAAATACGGGCATAATCGTTCAGTGCATTTTCAGGAGTCCAGTATGGAGTAATATAAGCATTCACACGTTCGGGGAAACCATCACGGTTTTTGGCAACATTGTATGTTCCATAGTGCCCCCAGTTTGAATAGAACGACAACGAAAGGTCGAAGTTTTTGTAAATGTTAAATTCCTGACGTAAATTCCAACGGTATAAAGGCTCTGTCTGTCCCTGGAATTGATTGTCGAGCTGATTGATTTTTCCACTGTTATCAACATCTTCAAGCTTGAAGTCGCCAGGATATTGTCCATATTTAATTGCCTCGGCTTCCTCACCTTTTTGCCAAACACCTAAAATTTTTGGTTCCCAAATCTGGCTGATTGGTTTTCCGATAAACCATTTGTTGGCTAAATCGTCGCCTTCTTTTTGTCCAACTACATTGCCCTGAGCATCCTTCACGTCAACCATGTCGCCATAAAGGTGAACAATTTTGTTTTTGTTGTAAGCGATGTTAAACGAGCTTTGCCATTTGAAATTCTCACGGTTCATTACCCGGGCGTTAATAGTAAATTCGAATCCATTGTTTTCTAGCTCGCCAAGGTTGGTGGCAACCGAACTAAATCCAAGTAAATCGGGTAATTTGCGATCAACAAGCAAATCGAGGGTATTCATTTTATAATATTCGATCGAACCATCGATTTTTCCATCCCATAAGCCATAATCCAAACCAAGATTTAAGGCACGGCCTTTTTCCCATTTCAAGTTCGGGTTAGCCATGCGGTTTACATACAACTGATTACTTTCATATACTGTTCCTGAAATGGTTTGATAAGGATATTTACCAATGCTCATCGAAGAAAGCGCATCGTAACGGCCTACTTCGCGGTTCCCGTTTTCGCCATAAGACAAACGAAGTTTTGAATAGGTTAGAACATCGTTTTTAAAGAATTCCTCGTCAGAGATAACCCATCCCAGTGCTACAGAAGGGAATGTTCCGCGCGGATTTTTAAGCCCGAAAGCAGAATATCCGTCGCGGCGTATTGACATCGTTAACATGTATTTATTGTTGTACGAATAGAAAACGCGGGCCATTAATGCATCGCCGGTACTTTGCTCATCGTTACTGGAAATACTATTGGCAGTACTTTTACCTGCCGCCATGTTGTGGTAACCCAACGCATCGGTTGGCGAAAAACCCTGTGTTGACATTGAATTTTGCCAGTATTGATATTTTTCTGCATTGGCCAGCAAGGTTACATCAACGGTATGCAGTTTATTGAAGGTTTTATTCCATTTTACAAGGTTGTCGACTTGCCAACTGTAGATTCTGCTCTGTTCACGATTGGCTTGTCCGCCAAACTTTGTCCACTCTTCGTGTAAGGCCGACTGGTGGTTCATGTATTCGTACCATTCCGACCGTGGAGCGAAATTAATTTGGTAGGTAATACCCAATGGTAAAGTAAGTTTTGCATAGAGGGTGCTTATCAATGTGTTGGTAACTCTACGGCGATTCTGGAACATCTTATCGTACAAAGGGTGTTTTGCTCCACGTCCAAGGTCATCAACAGGACTGATTCGAAGAGTAGTGCCATCGTCCTTATAGATTGAGCCCCATGGAGAGTTGTTCACAATTCTGGTCCAATCGGCACGAATAGCACTTTCGTCGCGATTCGCAAATTGAGAGTTGATACCAACATTTAACCAATCTGTAACTTTAGCGTCGAGATTTATACGGCTACGAATAGTTTGAAATTCATCGCCTACAATTATCCCTTCGTTTTTGTTGTAACCTAAGGACCAGTAATAAGTTATTTCGTCTTTTTTTCCTGAAAGCGAAAGGTTATGATCGTGACGGATACCGTTCTGGAAAACCATATCAGTCCAATCGGTTGGAGTTCCTGCTTTGTAATTTTTTACCTCAACAGGAAGTAAGCCTAAACGGGGCAACCAAATATCAAGTAATTCTCCGGTTGAACCATCACGCCACATAGCTTCTGTTACGCCTTCAGGTAATTTTGTTGGGTCGTCAAATTTGTAGAGTTTTGTGTTGGTAGCGGCATTATAATAATTCAACGATTTCATTACATCAGTACGCCAGTTGATAAAATCATAAGGGTCGTGTACTTCCTGGTTGGTTGCCATTGCAGCCACCCCAATACTTGATGTAACATTAATTACAGGTTTTCCCTGTTTCCCTTTTTTAGTGGTAATAATAATTACCCCATTAGCTGCTTTTGCGCCATATACAGCCGATGATGAGGCATCTTTTAAAACGTCAATGGTTTCAATGTCATTAGGGTTAATGTCTTCCATTCCGCCTTGGTAGATTACTCCATCAAGAACGATTAACGGCGAGGATGAAGTTTTTAAAGTATTGTCACCACGTATCTCGAAATCGCCGCCACCTTTGGCTAAGGTCGAAAAACCCACGCTCAATCCGGCAATATTACCACGAAGGATGTCCTGAACTGTTTGAGGTTTTTCATTTTCCAACCTATCTGTTTTTACCGATGCTACAGCTCCGGTAAGGTCACGCTTTTTTACAACACCATACCCAACGGCAACAACCTCTTCAAGGCCAATTGATTCTTCTTCCAAGGTTACATTGACCACATTTTTGTTATTTACAGGAACATCCTGCGATTTCAAACCCACAAATGAGAATAGAAGGGTTGAAGTTCCGGAGGGAATACTTAGGTTATACGTTCCGTTAACATCTGTAATTGTACCTATTGTGGAGCCTTTAACAGTTACCGTAACGCCGGGAATTGGTTCTCCGTCCTTGTCCTTAACGGTTCCTTTAACTAAAAACTTCTGGTCCTGATCGGTGAATGAGTTTTCGTCGCGGTCGTTGGCATTTGAAATAACAATATATCGGTCAACGATTTTGTATTTCAATTCGGTATTCGACAGCACCATTTCCAGAATTTTGTCGATGGTCTGGTTTTTAATATCCAGACTTACTTTTTTGTCAATATTGACAGCATCGTTTTTGAAGAAGAAATAGTAATCACTCACTTCTTCTACTTTCGAGAAAAAATCAGTGATCGATGCATTGTCAACTTTCAGGTTTAGCTTAGTGCTTTGCGAGTACGTTGCGGCACTCACTGATAATAAGCCCATCAAAACGAAGAAGATCGTCAGTTTCATGTAGCGAATTAGTTTTTGCCGGTTTAGTATTAAACCGGTAGGGTTACACTTTTTTTTCATACTTTTGAAATGTTAAGGTTAATTACATGTTTGTCTTATTGGCGTAAGACATTTTATTTTAATCTAATAACTGGCAGGGTGTTGGCGCATTCTGCCAGTTTATTTTTAATCTATTTATTTTTACTCCTTCCTTCTTTAATAGTGGATAAATAAACCTGATTTTTTTCTCCGGCACGAACCTGGATGTCGAACTTTATTGGTGCCGAAAGTGTAATTATTTCCAAAACCTGGTTCAATGGTTTATTTTTTAAAATGGTTCCGGTAAACTTGATTTGCCCGATTGATTCATCTTTAAAATTAATTTTGACATTGAACCAACGTTCCAGTTTCAAGGCTATTTCCGAAAGGGTTTGTCCCTTGAAAATCATTTTACCGTCTCTCCAGGATTCATAGGGCGATATATCAATTTCTCTTTTAAGCTTATCGCGTGTCGAATTGTCGTAAACTAGCTGTTGTCCCGGTGAAAGTAATCCGAGCCTGTTACCGTTTATCTCTTTAATTCCCACCTTTCCCTCAATGAGTGTAACTTCCGAGTATCGTTCGGATTGATACGCGCTTACATTGAAGGATGTTCCCAAAACTTTTACCGACAACTCGTTGGCATTAATGTAGAAGGGGTGCTGCCGATCTTTGGTAACCTGGAAAAAGGCTTCTCCATCCATGGTAATAATGCGATTTCGGCTGTTGAAATTAACCGGAACCTGAATACGTGTACCCGAATTCAACCAAACTTTAGTTCCATCGCTAAGTTTGAATTCCGAAATCTGGCCATCGGGAGAATAAAATTCATTGAAAGGTTCATTTGATCGCCCCCTGTTAAAATGATGACTGAATTCGGATGCTGAATAACCTAAAAAAAGCGCAACAGTAAGAATAGCGGCATACTGAAGATATTTAAGGAGAATGAATCTTTTTGAGGCGATTTTGTTGCTTTTGATTTGCTGTGTGACTTTAAAAAGATCGTCTTCGATGATAAACCGGTTTCTTTTTTCAGAAGCAAGGGCGTAAATATTTTTTAATCGAATGAATTCTTTTTTGTTTGTTTGATCAGCATCTATCCAGCACCGAACCTCCTTTGCTCCCTCTTCATCCAGGTTGCCGGTTATAAATCTGATAATTTGATCTTGTTCCATGTAATGCGTCGATTTGTAATCAATACGCATAACCGAATCAATACCCTATATCATTTCAAAAGAAAAAAGGAGAATAGTTAAAACCGTGAACTGAAAATTAAAAAGAAAACGAGTTCGGGAAGATATTGGCTGGTGTTTTCGCGTAGTTTCGTCAGGGCCCGGGTGATGTTGGCTTCCACTGCTTTTACGGTGATGTCAAGTTTTTCGGCAATTTCCCGGTTCTTCATATCATGCAGTCGGCTCATCAGGAAAACTTCGCGGCACCGCTCCGGAAGTGAATCGATGGTTTCCTGGATGATCTGTTCAAGTTTTTGGAAATCAATCTGGTCGATATTCAGTTCTTCGAGGGCTTCGTAATTCAACTGGAGATCTTCGCTGTTTTTAAAAGCCTTCTGGAAATAGGCATTTTCAACCTTCATGTGGCGGATGTGCGATAAACACGCGTTACGGGTGGCCATGTACAGATACGATTTCAGGTTCGAGGAGGGATCAACCAGTTCGTGCTTTTCCCACAGTTTCATGAAAATGGTTTGAACAATGTTGCGGGCTGATTCGAGATCGGAAATGTATTCGTCGGCAAAATTGACCAATGGCTCATACCAGAATTTAAAAACCGATTCAAACGCTTTTGAATCGCCTTTTTTTAAATTCTCCAGCGTGTTTTTTTCAATGGTCTTGGCAACTTGCATGAGATGAAAATCTGATACAGTGTTTATTAGGATCTTTTAGGTTTCGTAATTTCTCGGTTGCATAGTTACACAATTCTTAAAAGCAAACAAAAGCATTTAAGTCAATCCGTAGCAAATAGAAACTTCAAACTAGTTTTTGAAAGTAAAAAGAGAATTCTATTGCTTTTTCTGCTTCGTTTCCTTTTTCTTAAATCCAACCAAAAAACTTATTCGGGCATAGTTGGCTGCATAAAAATTAGACGATTCGCTCTTTGTCCATAAATAACTAAAATTAAGTCCTATTGTAGCTTTTTCAGTTAACCCAGATTCAAAAAGGCAGAGTTTTAGGCCGTAGGATGGCTGGTTGAAATAATCACGATTCAGGCCAGTTTCATGTTTTTCCCCGGACATTGGAGGGGTCGTATAAGAAATGTAATACGATCTATTTATATTATTTTTCCCTATCATTAAAATTTCAGCCTCTGGACCAAATCCAATGGCTAAAGTTTTATTAATCCTGAAACGAACCAGCACTGCGGCATCTGCAAAAAGGCTTATTATATTGCCTGAACGCCAGCTATGAGCACCAAGCCCTCCTGAATCAAGATCAACATTTGAATATTGCAGGTTAAAACCTATTTCTTTTCCGAATGAAATCCGATGATTTTCCCGATACCAAAGCTTTGATGCGTTGAGAAAAATATATGTTGGGGGTGCATTTTCGTTCCAATACATCTCCTGGTCGGGCGAAGATGTTTTATTTATACCTAACGAAAAGATGGTTTCACTAATCTTTTGTCCGAAGCTTGTGCCTGCCAGGAGAAATACGATTATAAAGGTGGAAATAATAGGCTTCATTGGATATATGTGAGGTGGTAGTTTTATTTTTGGCTTTCCAGCACATTCCTGAATTCTTTAATTTGATTGGGCGTTCCGAGTACAAAAAGCTGATCGCCGCGACTGAGTGTCAGTTCAGGATCGGGATTGAACACATATTTGGCTCCGCTGATTTTGATGCCAATAACGTTGATCCCCGATTTGTCTTTGGCCTGCAAAGTTTTCAGGGTTTTGTTCACAAATGCGCCGGCCATGTGGGTGCACGAAATTTCTTCGAGGCTCACATCATTACTCTTTTGCAACAGAATGTATTCCAGAAACTCCACCACATCGGGTTGGGTAACCAGCTTGGCCATCCGCTGTCCTCCAATACGCTCGGGCATAATTACGTTGGTGGCCCCTGCTCGTCGAAGTTTGGTGATCGATTCAATTTCAGAAGCACGGCTGATTATTTTCAATCCGGGATTGATGCTTCGGGCTGTGAGCACCACAAAAACATTGTCGGCATCGTTGGGCGTAGTGGCAATCAGCGCTTTGGCATGTTCGATGCGAGCCTGATGCAAAATCTCCTCGTGTGTGGCGTCGCCACGTATATACAGCAGGTTTTCGTCCTCGCGGATGCGGCTGATCACATTCTCGCGTTTGTCGATGATGACAAAATCAACCCCGTAGTCGCGCAGTTCCATGGCAGCCTGCTCGCCGTTTCGTCCATAACCAATAATGATGGTATGGTCCTTCAGTTTCATGATTTTTTTGTCCACTCGGTATGTTTTTAGGTATTCTTTCAATTCGCCGTCGAAAATAAACCGGGCCAGGTTGGAACCCACCCAGGCCAAACTACCCAGACTAAACATGATTAATCCCGACGTAAATAATTTCCCGACTTCGGAAAGCGGATGAATCATTCCGAATCCGACAGTGGAGATAGTGATGATGGTCATAAAGAAAGCATCGATCAGCGGATATTGCTCATACGCCCAGTAAAAGAGCGTTCCGGAGGAAATCAGCAAAAGAAGCAGAATAATTGCCGTCCGGATGGTTTTGTTGGATACTTCCTGAAATTTGTTGTACGGCTGGTTCATTTTGCTGGATGATTGGCGGTCGTGATGATTTTTGCTCCCAACTGGCAATTTAAGCATTTTTTGCGATCGCAATACCTGTTTTTTAATTGAAGGAGCGCCTGAGTTTCGAAAGCCGAACGACTTTCAATGCCCAGTTCGTGCCATTTCCTGATGATTTGGTTCGATTCCGACGCCAGGTTTTCGAGCAAAAGCAAAGCACGGTCTTTCATTTTCTGGTCAAGGTGCTGATCGCCATAAACAAAAAGTAACGGAACAATTGTGTTGATGACCAGATTTTCGAAAGCAGTTTCGCCCAAAACTTTGGGATGATTTTCTTCCGAAATTTTGTTGAAGCGGTAGTGCGAATCCCAATATTCCGAAGCTTTTACACTGAATAATTTCCGCAGGTCATCCATGTTTTCGGTTTCCAGAATCCTTGAAAACAATGCTGACGAATGATGGATAAGCATGGCCAGCTGGGCTATTCGTATGGTTGGAAAATTGATTGGGCGCAGTCGCATAAACTTCCAGAGATGCGATTCGATGCCCGATAAATTGTACTTTTTGTACAGAAACGAATATTCTTTCCGAAGTGAAAGGTAATAGTCGTCGCCCAAAAGGGTTTCGTTCAGCAAACCGGATTGCCCAAACAGCAAAGCTTCGGTTTGAAACAGATCGTTTTTGTGTTTCGACAGTATTTGCAGAGGCAGTGATTTGGCCAGTAGTTCGAAAGGAAGTGAATTGGTTTTCATCCCGAAATTGCGGGCCAGAAGCTGGTAGAAAGTTTCGTTCCAGTTGTTCTGGTTTTGTTTCAGAATGGCAACAATGTCGTCGGTTTTCGATTGCAGCCGTTCAATCATCAGCGAACTGAACCAAAACCGAATCAGAAACGGATCGTATTCCTGAAGTTTTTCTTCACATGCAATCCATTTTTCGGAGCGAAGCAGTTCTTCGTAATTCTGAAGTATTTCGGTCGGATAGGTGATTTCCAAAGTTGGAACTTCATGGTTTTTTACCAGCACAGGCTTGTCGTGCTGCTCCACCACATGAAGAATAACATTGTCGAAAGCAGCATCTGCATCGTGTTTGTGCAGGAACCAGTGCGACGATTTCTGGTGAATTTCGATATTCCCGGCCCAGGTTGTTTCGCCAATTCTGATTTTGGCGTTGAAAAAATCGGGGCCCGAGTCGGTATTGGGTTGGCCGGTCGTAATTATTTCAACCGCTCTTCCGTCAGTAGTTTTAAGTTCAGCTTTAGTGAACAGGCTGTGTTTCCAAATGAACTGAAGGAATTCTTCTTTCACGCGCTTGTTTAGTTTTTAGTTATGGTTCCGGAAGTGTTGTCTGAACCTCACAATAAATTTAACAAAACGAATTCAGAAATCAGAAGTTTGAGCGGGTAATTTTACGATCTTACAAATTCAGGCTAAAAATTTATTTTAAAACCTTCGCGCTCAATCACCTTCCATGCCAGCACAAAAGTGGGTTCTCCGGCTATCCGGATGCGGCTTTTCCGAAGTATTTTTTTGATCGGTTTTTGATCGGTTTTGCTGAATTTCGACAGCAGAGAAGTACTATTCATCCTGACGGGGCTGTATCCTTTGTCCGGAGAATAAAAGTAGTATTGATAGTCGTTGCTGTATTCGTTGTTTTTTACAATACCGCGATCGTCTTTGTAAGGTGGTGTGGTTATGATGCTTACTTTGCGGTAGGCCAAAAGTTCGGTTTCTCCCTCTGAAAGCACCTCGAAGAATCGGTCGCCTTTAAAAAATCCATCGTAATATTGTTTCCTGAAGATGCGTGGGTTCCCGTCATTTCCTTCAAACGAAAATCCTTTCAGCGAAGCTTTGTCGATTACGATATGGGCCGAAACTACTTCGTTGTAATAGAGCAGCTCGTCTTTAAATGAGCTGTATTTAATGTACAAGTTGTCGGCGGTTTCGCCATTTGTGAACCAAACTTTTCCGGGAACCCAGGTTTCGTTCAGGAAGGGAAATCCTAAATAGGAAATATAAGGTAAATGACGAACACCTTTAATTTTCTCGATGTCCCAGTTTTTGGCCGGTGTTTGCTGCGCCAGGCCTAACCCCGAAATACTCAACAAGAGCAGCAGCAGTGCACTTTTTAATAATTGATGTGCCATAATTATTTTACCTCAAATTGTTTTTCTGAATAGAATGGTGTCCCATCGGTTTTTACACCGCTGATGGAAATTTTGAAATTGCCGATTACGCTTGAAGTCCGGAAGCTAACCGGAATGTTTTTAGCTGGTTTTTCAGAGGGATTCCAGTAAAGCACTTGCCTGAGATCGGGAATACTTTGATCGGCGGCGGTTGCTTCTTTCAGTCTGATGGGAATCTGGATGGCTTCCATATTAAGCTTGAGAAGCTGATCGTTTTCGGGCAGATTGGAATAATCTGATTTGGTAGTGTAAATGGCTACAACTCCGGGAAATCGCAGGTTGCCGTAAAATCGTTCGTTCTGGCATATTTCCACGCGGTCGATGTCAGTGGAGCCCATGTTTTTGATCACGTTCAAATCGCGAATCGGGATTCCATCCATCAAAATCAGCGGAGCCTCCTGGAAATAGTTGTGGGCAGGATTGTTCAGTACCTGAATACTCGGCTGACTGTTATAATTCCTGAATTTAACACCAGGCAAAAGCTCTTTTGATATTTCATTGAAATTGGGTAAATCGACAAACAGTTGCGGGTCGATAATCTGTGTGGGTTTTCCGTAGAATTGGTACTCATCGGCTTTCTTTTCAGGAATCGGAAGATTGGTTAATTTTTCCTGGGCAAAAACCTTTTGAAATGTAACCGCATCAATACTATTCGTAATCACCTTTTTAATATTGTCAGAAATACCAACTTCTGTCATTTCCGGCATGGGGCCGATTGGTGCAGATAAATCGTCGAGTTTGAGTTTCAGTCGTTGAACAGGATCTTTCGAATAACACTGAACAACGGCGGGCAACGTTCCATAATGCCTGTCGATCAGAAAATAAAAGCGGCCGTCTGGGCCTGTCTGGTAGTACTGAAAACCGGGAATTGAATCAGGAATGGTCAGATAAACCGTAGCATCGGCAACGGGCAGGTTGGTTTTGCGGTCGGTGACCAATCCTGTGCGGATGATTCCTTTTTCTTCACCGATCTGGTGGTATCCGTTTTGGGAAGCATCCTGAAAAGTAGCCGATTTTAGTTCGGGAATCAGTTGCGCAACATGGATTAAAATATTGCCTTTTACGGATTGTAACAGGCTCTCGTCAAGTTCAATGTTGGCCTGAATTTCTTTATTGATAGTGAGTTCATCCTGAATTCCTGAAAGTTTTATCTGAGGGTTTTCCTTTGCGATGGAACTGCTGTGATTTTTCACTTTCTGAATTTTTTCAGGAATATCGGCCCCCGAAAAACGATTGGCAATCCAAAGTTCGCGCACCATTTTACTGCTACCCTCGGCAACCGACCAGTACGCTCTAAGTAAATAAGTGCCCGAACTTAACGAATCGGGTAACTGGAAATATCCGTTGGCTTCGTGGTTTTTAAGTTCAAGCGAAACAGCATTCACTTGTTTTCCTGAAGGATGAATTAAATCGAGATGAATAATCCGGGTTTTAATATCTTCCGGAATATATAGTTTGGCCAGCACGCTTTCGCCGCCGACATAAAAATCACGATCGGTAAAAAAGCCAAAGCCTGCATTGGTTTGGGCATTTCCTATCCATGGTAGAGATAATAATAAAAAGAAGAATATGAGCTTTAAAGTTTTCATGTCTTAGAAATTAAGTTCCCAGAAAAAAGGTGGTTCATCTTTTTTAAATCCGGGTATGGGAATATCGTAATAATGGTTAAGCTTTCGCAAAATAACCGGGCCATTTTCATTGACACCGATGTTCAAAAAATACCGGTATTGCCGATAGGAGTTCATATCGAAGAACCCCAGTGCAATTTTTGATGGATCGTTCATGCAACGCATATTTCCCTTTACCTGGGTTAGCACGGGATCGAACAAACTTCCTTCGGCAGAGAATTGCCGGTTAATCTGTTCATGAAAATCATAAGATTCTCGGGTAATTCCATACTGGTCGAGGATTAATATCCAGTGGCGGGGGTCCTGTACTGTCGAATCGAGATATTGGTAACTGTTGTAGGCCAGCGAAACAATTTCGTGATCGACAATTACTTTTGAGCCCGAGAATTCTTTTGGACTGGCCAGGTTAAATAAGTCGGTATCCTCAAACGAATTCCATCCGTACAAAACGTGGTATGAAGTATCTTCAGGATTTGGACGCACATAATTGGGGCCACGGGGAGGTCTGATCAGGGTTGAGGCCGGGTCGTCAACCGTGAACGGATTATATACCCATTGAATGATTGCCCGATAACTAAACCGGTAATATTCGAGTTGGGGAGTTACAGGTGCTCCAATGTAAATCTGCTGCCCCGGCACATTAAATAACTCCGGAACATTGTAAGCATTTACCCTGTATTCTTTTTCCACCTCGTGGCGGGTGTAAAGCGAGTCGATCGTGGGGAGGGGAGGCATGGTAACATATTCCGATTCGTAAGTGTCTTTCAGGTAAACCACCCGAAGTTTGTATTTGTTTCCAGAGACAGGAGTTCCTAAAAAAGAATAGTACCCGGCGCTTTCTTCCCGCGCTGTAATTGTTTTCCAGTCGAGACCAACCAGCTCCACCTTGGCTCCGCTAATCCATTCAATAGGACTGGTGCTGTAATAGTTCCGGGTTTTCGAAAGCCGCACAAAGTTTTGCGCAGGATCATTGGTTACATGCGATTCAATGACAAGTATCCTCGGTGATTCTTCAATGTCGGGCCGGTAATATTCTTCGCACGAGGCAAGAACTATCAGGAATAAAGCGGTTGCTCCCAGTATTTGTAAAAAGTGTTTCATTTAATTATATCCCTCCCAAAATGGTGGACGAATTCCACGTAAATACCCTTGTCCTGTAATTTCATAAAACTGATTGATCCGACGTTGTTTTACGATACCCTTTTCACCATTTCCCAAATGCAGGTAAAAACGGGACTGCCGGTATGAATTTAAATCGAAAAAGCCGAGCACCTTTTTAGTCGGATCGTTTACACAGTGCATATTGCCGGTGGCCTGGCTCATGATTGGATCAAAAAGACTACCCTCGGCCGTAAATTGCTGATTGAGTTTTTGATGAAATTTGTACGATGCCTCCTGAATTCCATATTGATCAACGATCAGAATCCAGCCATCGGGTATTTGAGTGATCGAGTCAAGGTACAGCCTGCTGTCGTAACCAAGCATTAAAAGGGTGTGATTATTCACTTTTTCTGAAATGCTAAATTCCTTTGGTCCTGCCAGATTAAATATTCCCCTGTCGTATTTTGAAATCCATCCATAATAAGCGGGAGGGGGAGGCCCTGCCAGCGCCGGCGGATCGTAATGCCACTGGATGATTGCCCTCCAGGTAAAACGGTAATATTCGAGCGATTTGGTAATTGGCGCATCGATTTTTATGTCGCGGCCAGGCGTTAGCACCAGTTCCGGCTCGCCATAAACATTTGTCCTGTACGACTTTTCAACGGTGTGTGTGGTATAAAGCGTATCGATGGAAGGCAAAGGGGGCATGGTAACCTGCTCCGATTGGTAAATGTTTTTCTGATAAGCAATTCGCAGAACATATTTTTTGCCTGCTACCGGAGTTCTGGCGAATGTAAAATACCCGGGAGTGCGCTCAAATCCGTTGGTGGTTTGTCCCCCCACTTCAATCAGATCGACTTTCGCCCCATAAATTTTATCTCGTGGTTCGGAATTGTAGAAATTTTCTGACAACGAAAGCCGGGCATAATTCTGATTTGGATCATTCGTTACATGCGATTCCACTACCAAAATACCCGGACCAACTTCCAGATCTGGCTTGTAGTATTCCTCACACGAAGTGAAGAGCGCAAAAATCAGGATAATATAGAGTAGGCCTTTTCGCATCAGAACTTAAAATTGTATGTGATGGATGGCACCGGAACTCCAATGACCGAAAGTTTATAGATTGAATACGGAACCTTATCAGTTAACTGTATCGACGGGTCTTTGCGGTAGAAAACCGAATAGGCATTTTTGCGTCCGTACAGGTTGTAAACCGAGAAGGTCCAGCTGCCTTTCCACATGCGTTTTTTTCGGAGATTTTCATCGAGCGTGATGCTTACATCCATGCGATGATAGGGCGGCATCCGGTATTTATTGCGGTCGGAGTAGTAAACTATCTGCCGGCCTTCAAAAATGTATTTCTGTTCGGGCAATGTCACCGGACGGCCTGACGAAAGCACAAAGTTTCCGGAGAAACGCCAGCGGCGGCTAATTTGGTAATTGAGCACGGTTGACATGTCGTGTGGCTTGTCGTAAACCGATGGATAAAACTTTTTAGCGTTGATGATTTCTTCGTCGAATTTGTTGTCGGTTTTTCGCATGGTGCGCGAGTAGGTATAGCTGACCCAGCCGTTCAACCGTCCGAGGTTTTTCTTCGCGTACAATTCTACCCCATACGAATACCCATCGGCGTTAATAATGTCGGCTTCAATGTGATGGTTCATCACCAAAATAGCGCCGTTTTTGTATTCGAGCAGGTTTTGGAGATTTTTATAATACACTTCGACTGAAGTTTCGAACAATCCTTTTTTAGGAGTTTTAAACAAACCGACGGCAAATTGATCGCTGATGAGCGGACTGATGTGGGCATCGGCCGATTTCCAGAAATCGGCAGGCGAAATGACCGATGTATTCGAAATCTGGTTCATAAACTGGTGGATACGCTGATAACTCATGCGGAATGATCCACCACTTTCGAGGTTAAATTTAAACGACACCCGGGGCTCGATGCCGTGATACATTTTTGCGGTTTCCCATGCTCCAAAAACAGTAGAGTCGGTGACTGACCCAGAATTGATAGCTTGGCTCGGATCGTAATTAAGTACCGTGGTGGGGCCCATGCTCATGAACCGCGCATAGCGCAGACCAATGTTGAGTGCAGTGGTTTTCGACAGATCAAAATCGTCGTCGATAAAAGCGCCCATTTCAATCGACTGTTCGGCTGCAACTTTTTCAGGAATAACATTGGTCGGATTATTCGTTGGCTTTATTTCTCCGGGTGCAACCTTATAGCCGATGGTCTGAAATCCTCCGTTTACACGGTGTTTTTCGTTGGGTAACCACGATAATATGTATTTCATACTTCCATATTGCAAACCGGTAATCAGCGAATAATCGTCTTCCGCAATATTCGGGTCTTTCTGGTCGAGTTGAAAGTCATATTTGCTGTAGGCCAGGTTCAGGTTCGAAATCAGGTTTTTCGAAATATTTGCTTTCCAGTTGGCCGAGCCGATCAAATTTCCATAGGTGTAAAGTGAATTCGAATTCAGGTTAAATACGTCGTTGCTCAAATAGCCCATCATTTTCAACGTGTTGTTTTCGCCAAGTACGAGATTCACCGCTCCGTTTACGTCGTAAAAATGAGCGACACTATTGATGAATTGGACATTTTTCGATTGTCGCATTATCCAGTCGGAATAGGTGGAGCGGCCGCCAACGAGGAAAGTACTTTTTTTCTTTTCCCTGAATGGACCTTCCAGTGTAAAACGGCTGTTGATTAAGCCAATCCCTCCGTAAAATTTCAGGTTCTCCTGATTTCCTTCTTTCAGTTGTACGTCCATAATGGAAGAAACACGTTCGCCGTAGGAGGCAGGAATTCCACCTTTGAACAAAGTGACATCTTTTACCGCATCAGGATTGATCATGGAAAAGAAGCCGAACAAGTGCGACGTGTTAAAAACAGGCGCACCATCCATCAAGATGAGATTTTGGTCGGTATTTCCACCGCGCACGTTAAATCCCGACGACATTTCACCAACGCTCTGCACGCCGGGCATCATAATCACACTTTTTATAACATCGGCTTCGCCTATCAACACCGGCAATTCCTTCATAATCCTCGAATTCACTTTTACCATGCTCATCTGGGCTTTCGAGGCCTTAGTGTCGTCGCCCATAACAGTAACTTCTTCCAGATTGTGACTTTCCTCAAAAAGTTCAAAATCGGCAGTTCCGTTCTCAATCAGTTTGATTTTTTGGTTCAGCACTTCGTAGCCCATGAACGAAACCTGCAAGGTATGGTCGCCGGTGGGTAAATCAATTTCGTAGTTTCCTTTCGAGTTGGTGGTGGCGCCAATCCCGGTTTGCGGGTGAAAGATGATAGCGCCGGTAAGTGGTTCGCTGTTTTTCCCGTCAACAACTTTTCCCTTTATTTTTGCTGAAGCATACCGGCCCACATTAAGCGGTTCACCAATGACCAGAATTTGAGGACCTTCATCTTTTGTCAGATTTTTCCCATCGGTTCCTTTAGGAAATATGATCACCGAGTTATTCTGGAAGAAACGGAAGTTGAGTGGCTGCCGGTCGAAAAGCAGATTGAGAACCTGTATGAGAGGCATTTCTTTAAACTCCTGATTAACGACATATGATTTTATCCATTCCGGTTTATAGTAGAAGCGAATATGCTGCTCTTTTTCAATAGCATTAAAAAATTCCTGAAGAGTTGCTTTTTGAAATTTCCCGGTAATTAACTTTTCCTGAATATTTTGACCTGAAACATTGTACGCCAGAATTAAAAACAGAAAAAGGAATAAAGTGGCTTTTAGGATAGTTAAAATAGAAAGATTCTTCACGGGTAGTGTATTCTGATTGTTTAGTTTTTATGGGTGCTGTAAATGTAAATATTTATCGTAAATAATAACCTGACGAATTGCGCATTTGACAAAAAGAACTTGCTAAAGTTTAAGCTGAAAACCAAAAAATTAAAATTTTGGAAGGAGAAAATATTTGGTTTTTTGCAGGCAAGCCAAATTCAGGATTAATTCAGCTATTTTTGGTTTTGTAAATATAATTGCAGATGGAAATCGAGTCATCAGATGTATCGGTTCGGATTAAAGTAAAAGCTCGTGAGTTAGGCTTTTTCGCCTGTGGAATAGCAGAAGCTGGTTTCCTGGAGGACGAAAAGCCACGGGTAGAAAACTGGCTTCAGTCCGGTATGCACGGAGAAATGAGTTATATGGCCCGGCATTTCGACAAGCGGCTCGATCCCCGGGTGCTGGTGGAAAATGCACGTTCGGTAATCTCCGTTTTGCTGAATTATTTTCCTTCCGAAAAGCAAACAGACCCCGATGCTCCGGTGCTTTCAAAATACGCTTTCGGAACCGACTATCATTTTGTAATGAAAGAGAAGCTGGGCGAATTACTGAAGTTTATCCAAACAGAAATCTCGCCCTGTGAGGGCCGTTGTTTTGTCGATTCTGCTCCGGTTTTGGACCGTGCCTGGGCTGTTCGGGCCGGATTGGGGTGGATTGGTAAAAACACCAACCTGATCAACACCGAACACGGAAGTTTCTTTTTTATTGGCGAGCTGATTATCGATCTGAAATTGCAG
>Ga0172367_10003204_pt1 | contig 21616 bp, 15 predicted proteins | sample Lak10m_FD_114542 | JGI IMG/M metagenome (GOLD analysis project Ga0172367, IMG submission 114542) | Freshwater microbial communities from Kabuno Bay, South-Kivu, Congo - kab_022012_10m | ecosystem: Environmental > Aquatic > Freshwater > Lake | place: Democratic Republic of the Congo: South-Kivu... | reverse complement strand
GGCCATCTGCGTGCCAGAATTACATTGCTGATCGCTAAAGTTAAAACAACAACCGGCACCGGCGGCACACGCCAACTGATCGCCGTCAAATTGGCTGCAAAAATCTACACCGGGATTAGCCGCACAATTATCAACACAGCTTTCAACAGTTTTAAATAAACCAAAAACTTTAGGCGTCGAAGAGGCGCACTGGCTGGGATTGCCTGGCGGGGTTGAAGAAGCACTTTCACAATCAAAGTAGGCACAATAGCCGAAATCAGGGCTAGCCGGATCACTGCTCACTTCTTGACCGCTGCCCCCAGTACAGACATCATCGTGCTCAGTAGCAGTACCGCGAGAATCAAAACAACAGAACTCACTATGAGCCATGCAAGCGTCTTTAGTGGTTAAACGGCTACAATCAACGCAAGTTCCCGTCGGCTGAGAAACATCGCAATATTTACCTGAATGGCTGCTACAATTACAAGCTTCATCCGATAACTTTTGCTCAGCAACAGAAAAGGAGCCATTATTATCACTATCAATAGCACAGCCTGAACATTGACCTAAGCCAGAGTTATCATCAGATAAGTCGCTGCCGCAAGTACCAGTACAAGTTAAAGGCGAGCAACAATCACGGGCATCCTGACCGATTTCACAGCAGCAATCACAACGAGCCGGATCTGAAGCGACACAGGAGCTGCCATTACAATCCGCCTCACCCCCGCATAACTCTGCGGTTACGCAACGACCGGTATTATTAATGCTAGCGCAATCAAAACCAGAGGCACATAAAGAACAACTTGAAGTGGTATTACTGACGCTATCCACGCAACGGCCGCCGTCTAATCTTGTCCAACCGTTGGGACAGGAGGTGGCGGCATTTATTTCCCAGTGGGCTTGGCTACCAAACTGAGGGAAAACTTTGCACGACTGGATAGCACTAAATTCCGTGCCATTTAAATTATAAGTAAGAGTAGAAGAGAGCGAGCAATTACCATTATTAGCCACGCAAGCGTCTAGCCCAGAATCATAGCTACAACCGCCTGTTTGCAAGGCGCAGGCGGGGTTACTGGCACAAGTAGAGTCACAAGATCCTAAAATCTGAGTGCCTCCCCCAAAAGGAGAGCAAAGACCAGGAGAATTAGGACAAAATGCTCCCACCTGACAAGCACCCAAAGCTTGAGCCATTCCCTGGCAGCTATCGTAAGTGGTGGTAGTGGCAACGCCGCCAAAGCCAGTAGAAAATCCCCACTCAAAAACAGAATTAGGAATATCAAGGTAACAATCAGCTAAAGCATTAACGCAGCGACCCTGCTTATAAGTACTAGCCGGGCAACAAACCTCGCCGCCGCAATCACTATTGGCAGTACAGGCACCAATTTCAAAATTAACATCGTTACCCCATTCATTATTTTTTAAAACTTTCAAGGGGCCGGTCACAGCATTTTCTGGAACCAGCGGGTCTAAGCGCTGAGCCCCTTGGTCAAGGGCAATAACGCCACTCACGGAACGATTATAGGTAAAGACTGACAAAGCATCGCCACCATTATCACCAAAATATTCTCCCCAGATACTAACCGGGGTGCCAATCTGTCCCCGCTGCGGGGAGACTCGACAAATACTGGTCTTTAAAGAAATAGCAGCATTAGCAACAAAAGTGTTAGGATTAGCGTTTTGAGAATTAATTTCTGTCTCTCCCAATTTAACAGAAATTTCATAATTACCGTCACTGAGATTAGCTGGCACTTTTACAATAATTTGTTTATCACGCCAAACAGAATTTGCACAAACCTCAGGGAAGGCATAGTCAGCCTCGACGTTGCCAAAATACACTTGGGAAGAGCCTCTGGCGCCGCCAAAACCACCACCATGAATAGTGACATATTGACCAGCGCGGCCAGTAGCGGGCTCAAAATAACTAATAAAGGGACCGGCGTCAGGTTCTTCTTCTTTAACGAAACTGACATAATTACTCTTCTCTTGATTACCAGCGACGCTAGCAACAACAAAGCTGCTCATTTTACCTCGATTCAAATTCGGAATGGTGCTAGTACCGGCTAAACCGGCAGGATTAACAAAAACCGAGTCTAAACCCCGAACGTTCTTACTATAATTACCAAAATAAGCGTCCCCCGAATAAAGATTAACTCCTCGATAATTTACCTGCTCACTTAACAAACCGGCATCAGGAGTAAGGAGGCAAAGTCCGGGCCTAACAATATTATTAGCAACAAAATCCGGTAAAACTGGGCCATTTTCATCATTAGTAGTATCAGCCTGATTATCAGACGTGATTACTCTAATGGCGCCAGTAATAACGCCTGAAGGCACAGCAATAATAATTTGATTATTAGTCCAAGAGTTAATACAGTCCGGATTTAATACTGAAGGCTCTACACCTGCTAAATCACCGCCAAAAATTACCCTGCTGTTAGTGGGATCGTAGGCTCCAAAATTACTTCCCGAAATTGTGATAATATTATCAACCGCCCCATTGGGAGTAGTTAAATCACAGGTAACAGCACAGTCATCATCGCTATCACAACTCCTATTAATATCTTCCTGACAAAAACCTCCCACAGGACTAATCTCTGTAATTACTGGGGGGCCATAACAGGTACAAGAAGTCGTATCGCAACTTAAATATTCAGCACAACGATTATTATCCGCTTCGCAAGTAGGACTGACTGGATCGGCGTCACAAGAATCACCCAGTTCTCCTTTTGGCAAGCAAGAGCAAGTATCGCTGTCACAATAACTATCGCTAGCACAAATCTGATCAACCGCCTGACAGCCAGGCAAAGGATCGCTATCACAGCTAGTAGGCCCGCTGCCATTATTACAGTCGCTACCAATACAGTTTCCCCAAGAATTATCGGTACAAATCATAGAACCGCCGCAGCCGCAAGCGCTAGACGAACCGTTGACACAATAATTCCCGGTACCGTTGCCATTAGTGGCACCCATTAAACGGCTTAAAATAAAGGAGGCGATGCCCCAGGCAGACAAAACAATCGCCAGACCAATAACGCCATTGCGCATGATTTTTTTAGCCTGATCAATTTTATCCTCCTCGCCATTAGAAGTCATCCAAAGAAAGCCGGCATAAACTACGAGACCAACCGCTAAAACCCCCAAAACCAACATGGTAATATTAATGATGCGAGCGGCAATGGTTCGGGGATCATTAGCGCTCAAAACAATATCATTGCTGATTTCGTTAGTACCAACATCAATTTGCGCGCCCGCTAATTGTGCAAACGCAAGGCTAACGCCAATTAAAAAGAAGAGCGCAAATAAACGAATAATGGCTTTTTTATTTTTAAACACAAAGGAAATAATTATTAGGCGTAAAGCTAAGAGGTAAGTTAATAACCATCTTCAGCTTTATCGCCAAATAACTTGATGACTTAAAGTTTTTATTGACAATTTCCATCCAAACCTAATAAGTTGGTAGGCGTGCCGTAACAACAAGAAGGGTTAGAAACATCGGCGGCACAATTAGGGCCGGCACTAGGTTTATAACAATTTTGATAGATGTCTTTAACGCCGGAACCGACTTGAGTCTTATAACTAACGGAGGCGGCTAATTCAGTATGATTTAAAAAGGCAAAAGTAAGATCTGGTTCACCGTCCAAAGGGGAAACATCACGATTATCGGCTGTTACCCAATAGCCTAAAGGCGAGGGAGAAGAGCTGAAAATATTCAGCAAATGATGCTCAATGTCTTTCTGACCATTATTAACAATCACGCTACCAGTCCGTAAACTGCTATTCATCATTAAGGTATTAAAGTTAATCTTTACCGCCTCTTTAGTATCAACGCCCAAACTATTATTATCTGGCTGAATAAAAGATATCTGCGGCGGTTCAGACATAATCTGGTCGTTAATATAAAAAGACCATTTGTATTTATCCTTTAAAGTCAGGTTGTTAGAATCGTTTTCGTTATAAAAGGCTAAGGGACCATCAGCAAAAATATCACGATTACCATCCAAAGAATTCAAAGAAGCATCAACGATGCCATCTAATTGCTCAATATTAGAAACTGGGTAATTCTTGCCATTGCCATCCTGACAAGTCTGATAGTTAGCAAAGGGGGCGCAATGAGAAAATGGCTGGAAATTAGCACAATCATTATCAGAAGTACAAGTCTTTAAATTGGCAGAAACTAATTCTACCGCTAAATGACTGTTAGCCGGTAAACAGTAGATCTTTTCGCCGCAACCATTTTGACCGCATTCAACATCAGAAATAAACTCTACGGTTTTATAAGCATTAGCAATCATAAATTTGCCGGCCAAATAATCGCCCACACAAACGTTATTTTCACACTTATAAGAAACGCAATCGCTATTTTGCGTACACGCAGCTCCGGCAGGAGCAGCCGCCTCAGCATTAATAATTCTAATATAGGGGCTGACATCGCTCGCCAATCCTGAAACTAACAACGGATTAACAGCTTCATTAAAATTCAATTGAATAACCGAATTCATCGGCCGGTCGTGCTTATCTTTGACCTCGCTCGAAGAAGTCCGATTTTGGCCGCCATTAAAAGGTTGCAGAGAGAGTGCGGCCACATTGTTGGTAGCGAGGCGAAGATTATTACCGGTAGATCCAGCCACCTTGGCGGTTAAAGTAATGTGAGCAGCGTTCTTGTCAACATTAACATCGGGATGGCCGCTTAACTTAGCATAAATGGAGGTAGCAACGGCATTGACATCACAATTGCCAGGGGCAACTAAAATATTATTACCATTACCGGTTGAAGCAAAAGTATAAAGCTCGCCGCCAACCGTTAAGTTATCCGCTAAAACTTCGGGGGTAATGGCTATGTTCCAAGAATTACCCGCCTCATGACCATCAACTTGTAACTGAAAAAATCCCGGAAAATTTATCTGATTTCCTGACCAATCAGCCACTCCTAACAAAGACTGACCGGCAAAAAGCTGCGCTTGAGTATTATTAATAGTGGTAACTACGGAAAGTGAAGAAAAATGACCATGGTAACTAGAATCAATCGTGGCACTACCATTTTGATTGCCGGATGTAGGCGTAACTCCCAAAACTACCGCTGGCTGGTAAATATTAGGACAGGCCTCAACCTGGATAGACGCCGCGGCGGCTGCTGCTGGCTGCATAGAAGCAAAAACATCCTCTTCGTTATCAGGTAAGGGGAAAATTCCACCTTTTATTACCTGAGGCGGGGTTAAATCAATATTATTACTAACTTCAAAGCCCCACTGTAAAAAATCACTCTGACAAGTTTTAAAAATAGAATCGCCGTTGTCCTTCCTTAAGCCGCTGGTTAGCCTAACACTATAGTCCGTGTTACCATCAGGGTTACCCAAAAAATCTAAAGGCGTAATAATAAAAGTTAAACGATCGCTAGAAGCGTGCACATAGGCACGACTAACGTTGGTATTATCATCAGGACAGCTATTAGCACCGCAATTATCGCCCAAATCCTGACGGAAAATACGAATATTTTCAGGATTGATTAAACGACAAGTATCTTGATTGCAAGCACAAGCATCGCCCGCTTCATTTTGGCAGACGCTCTCTAAATTCAAAGGTTCTTTGAAGGAAACAATAATAGAGGTATTACGAGCAACTGCGCTTTGGCCATTTTCTGGGTATACTCTCTCTACTGTGCAGGCACCGATAGCACCAGTACCAACCAAAGCAGAATTATTTTGATCGCCGCCAAAAATACCGCCCACACCGGTTGCTTGCATCAAACGACTAAGAATAAAGGAAACAATCCCCCAAGAAGATAAAATAATAGCTAATCCGATAATAGCATTCCTTAAAATCTTTTTGGCGTCATCAATCTTATCTTCACTGCCACCACTAGTCATCCAAAGAAAACCGGCATATACTATTAAGCCGACCGCTATTACTCCCAAAAAGAGTAAAGTGATATTAATTATTCTAGCGACAATAACGCGAGGGTCAGTAGCACTTAAAGCGATCGTGTTGCTAATCTCGTTTACCCCCACATCAAGGTTCTGGGCAAAAGCAAAATTAGCCAGGCTAAGACCGGCGCCAATAAGCGCGAGAAATAATAAAAAAGAAAAAAATCTGCGACGCATTTTATTTTAATTGAACCGCAAAGCATGATATAATTTAAAAGCTAAGCAGTTAAGCATATTATAACATAAAGACGTAAATTTGAAAACGCCATGACCATCGATCGCATTATTAAAAAGTTCCAAGAAAATCATCCAGGCGAAGATCCGACGATGTTACGTTTAGCCTACGATTTTGCCGCCGAAGCGCACGCCGGACAACTCCGTAAAACTGGAGAGGAATATATCCAACATCCGCTCCATACTGCTTTTTTATTAGCCGAGATTAAAGCTGATCTGCCCACTATCATCGCCGGCTTAATTCATGACGTCCCCGAAGACACCGACCGGACATTAGAAGACGTGGAGAAAAACTTTGGCGAAGAAATTGCCACCTTAGTGGCCGGCATTACTAAACTGGGAAAAATAAAATATCGCGGTATTGAACGCTATCGGGAAAATTTAAAAAAGATGTTTTTAGCGATGGCCGCGGATATCCGAGTTATTTTTATTAAATTCTGCGACCGCCTCCACAATCTAAGAACTCTGGAAGGATTACCGCCAGTCAAACAGAAACGCATCGCCGAAGAAACTTTAGAAATATATGCTCCCATTGCCGGCATGCTCGGCATTTGGCGACTCAAGTGGCAACTTGAGGACCTCTGTTTCAAGTATCTTTACCCGGAAAAATTTCAAGAATTGGAACAAGAATATGAAGTCGAGAAAAAAGCCGAGAGAAATCAATATTTTCAAAAGATAAAAAAAGAATTACTGCCACGCTTAGCTGAAGTCGACCTAAAATACGATATTGAAGTCCGTTTTAAACATCTTTATAGCATTTACCAAAAAATGCAGCGCAAAGACAGAAAATTTGACGAAATTTATGACGTCTTTGCTCTGAGATTAATTGTGCCAGCAATCGATGATTGCTATAAAGCGCTAGGCGTCATCCATACTCTCTGGCGCCCTAAACCTAATCGTTTTAAAGACTACATTGCCGTCCCCAAGCCCAATGGCTATCGCTCCCTGCACACCACCATCTTTGGGCCGGAAGGAAAGGCTGTCGAATTCCAAATCCGCACTCAAGAAATGCACGAAGAATCTCTTTATGGTCTCGCCGCCCACTGGTACTACAAATCTAAGCATCAGGGAGGGATGCAACCCCATTGGGTGAAAGAAATAATTGAAATCCAAAAGGAAATATCTGATACCAGCGAGTTAATAAAAAATATTAAACTTAATATTTTTAACGACCGCATTTTCGTCTTTTCCCCTAAAGGCGATGTGTTTGAGCTGCCGGAACAATCAACGCCAATTGACTTCGCTTATGCCGTCCATACTAATGTTGGCAACCAGGCTACGGGAGCGATGATTAATGACCGTTTAGCAAAACTTGACCAAGAGTTAAAAAATGGCGATTTAGTGGAAATCATCACCGAAAAAGGGCGACAGCATCCCAACCGCGACTGGTTAAAATTTGCCAAAACCAAAAGAGCCCGCGACCGCATCAGACAATTTGCCAAAAAAGGACCACTGGAAAACATCAAACGCTTTATTCCAGGCATGAAGTCATAAATCAAAAAACCGCCGCATATTCCGCGGCGGTTTTTGTAAGATATCTTTAACGATTTTGAGTCTCTTCCAATTTACCAGTCTTGCGCAGAAATTCTTTCTTGCGCTGCATTTCCATGCTAGTTAAAGCATACTTTTTCTGTTGTCGCTTGGTTTTTTTCGGCTCTAAATGCTGTTTAGAGCGCGCCTTATCTAGTCTTTTGCTATTTTTTAATCCTTTCTTGAATTTACGCAAAAAACTTTCAAAGCTTTCACCTGGTTTTCTTTTAAAATCAGCCATAAATTACACCTTCCTTTCTATTTACTTTTTTTTCTAATCTATCTTTAATTTTCTTAAAGGCTACTGTTTCTTGCACTCCAGATTCCATATCTCTCAAAAGTATAGTTTCATCCATGACTTCTTTTTTCCCTAAAATCAAACTTATCTTGGCTTTCAAACTAGCAGCTTCTTCCATTTGATTTTTCAAACTGTCGGTAGAGAAAGACTGACGAACGTTAAAGCCAGCGCGACGCAATTCTTCAAACAAAATTAAAGATTTAATTTTAGCTTGATCTCCTAACTGAGCTAAAAATACCGCCTCTTCTTTAAAATCAGGTAAGACTAACTTATCTTTAATTTTAGCTACCAATCTTTCTAAGCCAATAGCGAGGCCAACTGAAGGAGTGGGCCGACCACCTAGGCTTTCCACCAAATTATCATAACGACCACCGCCAGCTAAAGCTAGCTTGCTCTGCGCGACGCCATCATCATTAACTGGCCAGAATTCAAAAACAGTATCGTTATAATAACTTAAACCCCGGACTAAATAAGGATTAAAATTATAAGGGATATTTAATTCGTCTAAATATTCTAAAACTTTAGCGAAGTGCTCGCGGCTTTCATCGGATAAACAATCGGCAATTTGTGGAGCTTCGCTTAATAACTGTTGGCAAGCCTCTTCCTTGCAATCCAACAAGGCCAACATATTCTTCCCTAAATATTTTTTGCAGTTGTTGCACAACTTAGAGCGGCGGCCACGTTCTTTATAAAAATTATTCAACTTGGTGCTATATTCTTTACGACAATCGGCCTTACCCAAGCTATTGATTTGAATTTGAAATTTAGTTTGCAAATCTTGAAAAAAATTATAAGCAGCCGCAATCAGCAAGGCCTCGGCCATCGGTTTATTTTCACCGATTATTTCCAAATTAAACTGAGTTGATTCGCGATAGCGTCCGGTTTGCATTTTTTCCCGACGGAAAATCGGACCGATGGAATAAAGGCGTACCGGCTGAGGCAATTCGGAAAAATTATTTTCAATGTAAGTGCGAGCAATACCTTGGGTTAATTCCGGACGCAAAACCCCATTTTCTCCTTTTTCACAATCTAGGCTGTATAATTCCTTATCGTTATTATGCCGAGTCGCTTTCTTATATAATTCCGCACTTTCAATTATCGGAGTCTTGATGGCATTGAAGCTATAAAGCTCCGCTAAAGAAGCAGCTTTGTTAATAACAGTACTGAGATAACGAAATTCGGCCGGAACAATATCTTTCATGCCCAAAAGACGATCAATCGCTTTAGCGCTTCTCTTTTCTACCGGTTTCTTAAAAGCAGGACTATGTTTTACAGGCATTTTTTTTCTAGGCATAAATTTAGAAGGCAATGAAACACTAATAATTACCAGAGCTATTTAAAAGCAAATTATTGCTGAGAATAATCAACTGGGTCATTAAAAATAGTAGCGCGACTAAAGGGCCAGCCACGCAAGAGCACCCGACCAGTAATAAAACTCTTATTAACACCGCCGAAAGTGCGAGAATCTTTAGAAGCAGTCCGATTATCACCCATGACAAAATATTCGTCTTCGCCTAAAGTTAACTTATCATCGCTATTGGAGTAGGTGGGGGTGCCATCATCTAGATAACGCTCAGGCAAAATTAAACCGCCGGGATATTCTTCATTATAAATAATCACCCGCGAATCTTTAACCTGCACCCCTTCTCCGGGTAGACCAATGATCCGCTTGATGTAATATTCCTGGGGATTAAGGGGGTAGCGGAAAACCACGACCTCACCTCTTTCAATCGGGCGGAAGCGATAACTAATTTCATCAATAATTAGATACTCATGATCATGGAAAGTTGATTCCATGGACATGCCTTTAACATAAAAGGGCTGAATCAAAAAATATCTAACTGGAATAATAATGGCAAAAGAAATAACTACCACTTTTATCCCCTCCCAAGCTAAAATTAAGAATTTCTTAAACATAATGAAAAATTGCTAAGGGGATAAGCTTGTTTCTTAGTCGATCTAAATGCTGAGAACAGGGCCGGCCGACTAGCAATATTTAATGAGCATATCACAAAAAACTAAAAAAGGCAAATCAATAAAATATCAATTATTAGCCAATAAACATTGCATCACCATAGCTGTAAAAACGGTAGTGTTGAGCGATTGCCTCTTGATAGGCCGCGTCAACATTCTTCTTGCCCGCTAGAGCTGAAACTAGCATTAATAGGCTTGATTTAGGCAAATGGAAGTTAGTAATTAAGGCGTCGACTAATTGAAATTTATAGCCTGGATAGATAAAAATTTCCGTCCATTCTTTATACGCCTCACCCCAAGCGAATCTTCCTTGCGCGATTGCCTGGCCATAAGATTCCAAAACCCGACAGCTAGTTGTGCCTACCGCCACAATTCTCCGCCCCCTTTTCTTGGCTAGCGCTAAAGCTGAGGCTGATTTCCGACTGATAACTGCTAATTCTGAATGCATTTGATGCTGGCGAATGTCTTCGCTTTTAACAGCGGCAAAGGTGCCAAGACCGACATGAAGGGTAACATTGATAATTTCTATACCTTGCTTCTGTAATTGAGCGAGCAGGCGCTTAGTAAAATGAAGCCCGGCCGTAGGCGCTGCTACCGAGCCATTTTGTTGAGGAGCGGCATAAACAGTTTGATAACGGCTGCGATTAAGTTTTTGACTAGCACTAGGACTAATATATGGCGGTAAAGGCACGCGTCCTATCTTTTCTAAAGTCTTCCAAAAATTATCACCCCGCAGATTAAAAGCCACCCGCCAAGTACCATCACCTTGATCGGCCAATAAACAAGCAGATAAACCATGACGGAAAACAACTTGTAAGTCGGGATGTACCCGCCCCCCGACTAAACACTCCCACTGACCAGGAGCCAATTCCTTATGTAAAAAAATTTCCACCGCACCGCCGCTACCCTCTTTCTTGCCTAAAAGACGGGCTGGGAAAACCCGGGAATCATTAATTACTAAAACATCGCCCGGCTTTAAATGGTTACCAATATGGTCAAAACGGTCATGTTTAATCAAACCGCTGTCACGCTGCAAACATAAAAGCCGAGCATGATCGCGCGGCTTAGCCGGCTCCTGAGCAATTAAAGAGCGCGGTAGTTGGTAGTCGAAATCTCTAAGAGCAAACATAAAATACTATAATAATCCGCCCGAATTAAGCTTCTTCCCTAAATGTTGATAAGCAGCAATAGTGGCAATGCGCCCCCGCGGAGAGCGATCAAGAAAGCCTAATTGTAGAAGATAAGGTTCGTAGATATTTTCCAAAGAATCTATTTCTTCGCCGGTCGCCGCCGCTAAAGTATTTAAACCAACTGGTCCGCCCTGAAATTTATCAATCAACACTTCTAAAATCTTACGGTCAACAGCGTCCAAGCCTAAATGATCAACCGCTAACAATGAAAAAGCTTCCGCGCAAGCCTCTAGACTAATTTCACCGTTGTTGCGCACTTGGCAATAATCACGCACGCGCTTTAACAAACGATTGGCGATTCGAGGCGTCCGCCGCGCTCGTCCAGCGATTGCCGTGGCCGCCGGTGAGGGTAAGTCAATTTTTAAAATATTAGCGCTCCGGGCAATAATTCTTTCCATTTCGACGAGCTCATAAAAATCTAAATGATGAGAAAGGCCAAAACGATCGCGCAAAGGAGCAGATAAAAGACTAGCTAAAGTAGTGGCGCCAATGATAGTAAAATGAGGTAAATCCAAACGGAGAGTACGGGCACTGGGTCCCTTACCCATCACAATATCCAGAGCATAATCTTCCATCGCCGGATATAAAATTTCTTCCACAGTTTTGGGCAAACGATGAATTTCGTCAATAAACAAAACATCGTTCTCTTCTAAGTTGCTTAAAATCGCTGCTAAGTCACCGCTTTTTTCAATTGCTGGCCCAGAAGTAACGCGCAAATTAGCCCCCATCTCATTAGCAATCACGTGGGCAAGGGTGGTTTTTCCTAAACCAGGGGCTCCGTAAAGCAAAACGTGTTCTAGCGGCTCTTTTCTTTGCTTAGCCGCCGCCATCGCAATCTCTAAATTAGACTTGATGCTTTCCTGCCCAATATAATCACGTAAAAAACGCGGACGTAAAGTCAGTTCTAACACTTCTTCTTCGTTTGTTTCCTGAGGATCAAGTAAACGTTGCGTATCAGACATATTTTTAAAGCAATTTATAATTCATCCCAAGTAGCGCGACCATCGTCATCTAAATTAAAGCGGGAACCGCCAAAACGAGACTTAGAACTAAGATTAATATCTAACCAAGCCTTAATTGAAGCCAACCATTCTCTTCTTTCTAAATATTTACTATTGGCGTAAAAGCGTTTATCGGCACGACAGCCCCAAGCATTTAGACCTAGGCGCTGGGCAATATATAGGGCGCGAGGAAGATGAAAATCTTGCGTCACCACCAGTAAATCATCGGCGGCAAAAATCTGTTTAGCCCGATAAAGACTATCGTAAGTATCAAAACCGGCATGATCTAAAAAAATATCTTGAGCCGGTACTTGCTGGTCTAAAAGATATTCCTTAGCAGTATTAACTTCGTCATACGTGCTCCGACCATGATCGCCACTAACAATAATCTTTCTTACTAAACCAGCTCGATATAGTTCTACGGATGTATCTAGGCGGTCAATAAAGATGGGACTAATCTGATTTTTGTTCTGGACAGCCGCCCCTAAAACTAAAACGGCTGGACGCTGTCCTTTAATATCATGCAAACAATCATCAACGATATAACGGTCAAAAGCCGCCACCCTTTGTTGTAAAAGCCATAGCGACCAAACTCCAAAAATTAGAGCATAGAGAAACCAACGCCAGTGAAAATATCTTCCTAACATAATCGCAAATTATATAAAAGATTAAATAATCACGCTATCTTTGTCGAAATTCACAAATCTTATTAAAGTCACAAAATTTACACATATCCGAAGGCTTGGCTTGGAAATGTCGCTCTTTAATCGCTTTAATTTGAGCGGCTATTTCCAGCTTCAATTTATCCTTTTCCTTCTCTTTCGGGCTAAAGGCCACCGAAGTTCCGCCCTCTACATAATAATATCTTAAAGATAAAACCTTAATTTGTAAAACCTCTTCCAAGAATAATTGATAAAGAATTAACTGGCGACGATCTTTCCATTCCAGCTTCTCTTTGGGGCGTCCAGTTTTATAATCGATCACCTCAACGCCATCAGCGATTTGATCGACTCGATCAATAGCACCCTTTAAGGTCTCGCCGGCGACTTTAAAAGAAAAACTCTTTTCTAAAAACAAAGGCTGGGGAATCTTGCCGCCTCGGGGGAAAAAAGCGGCTAAAAAATCGCGTAAAGCCTGTTTGGCTTTATGATAATATTCTTCCCGCTGAACAGCGCTTTCATATCCATCGCTCACCCAGTGATCAGCGAGTATTTTCTCCAAGCGCTGAAGACTCCAAAAATCTTTATTCATCTCCCCGCCGCCAAACAAACTCGCCTGTAAACCAGTGCTTAATGGTTTTAAAAAATCATAAAAAACATTATGCATTACCCGGCCAAAAATCAAACTAGGCTTATCTTCCGGTGCCGGAATTTTTAAAATAAAGGCAAACTTATACTGCAAAGGGCAATTATCATAAGCAGCCAGCTGAGAAAAAGAAAAACGCTTCGGTAAAACCTCCGGCTTTAACTCTTCTTGCAAAAACTGAGCTCCCTCAGCCGCTAAGTCGCGCAACAATTCATTGCCCTTACCAGCGCCCACAGTATTAATAGCCTCTAAGCCCGCCTCTTCCAAAAAACGAGAAGTTTTTTTAGCACGGACGCCGCCATAGTCTTTAGCACTGGTAAGATAAAGCTCGCGTTTAGCTCGAGTTAAGGCTACATAGAATAAACGGCGCTCTTCTTCTAAGTGAGCATCTTTGGAGTCAACTAAAATTTCTTTGACTAAACCAGCGGGTAAAGGGATTTTTTCACTGCGGTTAATAGTAGGAAATTTTTTATCAGCCAAATTAACCAAAAAAACATAAGGGAATTCCAAACCTTTAGCAGCATGCACCGTCATCACCTTAACCGTTTCTTCATCCACAAAATCTAAACGTAAAGAACCGCTGTCACCGGCCTCCATTTCCAAATTCATCGCTGCCATAAAATCAGATAAACGCACTGAATTATCTGCTTCTTCAAAACGCTTCATCTTTTGATAGAACTGATTTAAATAAGAAAATATTTCTTGATCGCGATCAATGTCCAGGCACTTTAACAGTCCCGACTCTTCGACAAATTTAAAAAACAAGCGACTAGGCAAAGAATTAGCAACTAAGGCGGAATGCTGTTTTACTAATTTCAGTAAACGCTTGATGGGCGGCACTGCCTCCGCACTTAAATCTGGCACCATTTCCACCTGGCCTAAAGTCTCAAATAAAGACCAGGCTTTACGGCGAGCGAAGCGATTTAAAGCGATAACATCGGCATGAGAGACCCGGAAAGGCTCAATATTTAAAACCCGGAATAAGGCGGAAGATTCGTGATAATTATCTAGTAAGCGTAAATAGGCGAGACAATCGAGGATTATCGGCTTATAGTACAAACCCCGTAAAGACACAAACTGGTTGGGAATGCCGCGGCGATTCAGTTCTTTAACAAACAAATCAGCGGTATCATTAGAACGGGTTAAGATAGCAAAGTCAGACCAGGCAGCGCCATTCTTGCTCGACTGTTCGCGATTATAAATTTCCCCAATTTTATCTGCCACAAAAGCTAACTCGTCTTCCTGTCTTTCTAAAAGAATGAAGGCTGGCGGCAAACCAGCCTGGGCAGAGTCTCCTTTAGCAACTAAAGTCTTATCAATTGCCAGCTTATCCTCCAAGCGGTTAGGATTATTATGCTTAATAAAGTGGTGGGAAATATCCAAAATATCTTGGCGGGAACGATAATTTTCTGTCAGCACAATCTCCAGAGCCTGAGGAAAATCATCTTTAAACTGCATGATATTAGCCAGTGAGGCTCCGCGAAAACGATAGATAGCCTGATCATCATCACCGACTACCATCAGATTATTCTTCGGAGCCGCCAAAAGCTTTACTAATTCATACTGAGCCCAATTAGTATCTTGAAATTCATCCACCATAATGTAGGCGAATTTTTCTCGATAATATTTTAAAATATTGGGACGCTCGCGCAAAAGTTTTAAGGTGTAAAGGATTAAATCGCCGAAATCTAATTGGCTATTATCCAAAAGCAAGCGATTATAGAGATGGTAGGCCCCCGCTAATTCCTGCAAACGGCCGCTTTCCAAAACATCTTCCTCCTCTTCATCAATATTCTCCCCTTCTCGGCCTGGAGCACCGCTTAAAGCCTGGTCACCAGCGGCGGCAATATTTTCCGCATACTCTAAATATTCGGTAGCCGAAATATTTTCATCTTTCAAGCGGGAAAAGTGCTTCAATAACTCGGCAATAAATTTAGTGGGGTTTCCTAAGGGACGATAATAGTCTAAATCAAAAAGATCAAGATTCCTTTTTACCAGCATCCACTGCTCGGTCGCGCTTAAAACTTTAAAATCAGCCGGCAAACCAATATCTAAAGCGTGTTCACGCAAAAGCCTTTCACAAAAACCATGGAAAGTATTAATCCAAAGATCTAAATAACCATAGGGCAGAAGCCGATCGGCCCGCTCTTCCATTTCTTGAGCGGCTTTTTCCGTAAATGTTAAAAGCAACACCCGATCGTTATCTAATTTTTCTTCGGCTAGAATGCTAGCCAAACGATTAACTAAAACACTGGTCTTGCCCGTACCCGCTCCCGCCACTACCAACAAAGGGCCCTGACGGTGTTCCACCGCCGCCTTTTGACCAGCGTTAAGTTGGAGCTTAGGGGCTTCCATATTATAGTTGCAATAATTGACGAAGACGTTTTTTCTCGGCGGCTTTAATCGGTCCAATTAAAGCTAAGTTTAAGTTTTTATTTTTCATCACCAAGGCAGCCGCTTTTTTAATATCCGCCGCTGTTAAAGCCCGCAAGCGGGCTTCCACCTCCTCAGGGTCAGAAAAACGGGGACGTAAAATCGCTTGGCGGCCATACCAACTAGCGACTTCATCGCTAGCCTCTAATTGCATTAACAGACGCCCGGAAACAAGATCTTTGGCGCGGGCCAATTCTTCCGCCGAAACCTCAGTTTGGGCGATACGGCGATATTCTTCTAAAATAATGGCCACTGCCGCTTCGGCCTTGTCCTTAGGTACGCCCGCTTGGGTGCTTAAGTAACCAGAGTCAGAATAAAATTCAGCGGCCGTTTTGACGTAATAGGCCAAACCAGAACGCTCACGCAAAGAAATAAAAAGTCGGGAGCTCATTGAACCACCTAAGATTACACTTAAAAGCTTTAAAGCGATCTCTTGAGGGTGGCCCACAGGAAAGGCTCTAACCGCTAGAGCTAAGTTAACTTGATCCGTCTTTTTGGTCACGATTTTTAAGGCCGGATTTTTCTGAAATTCGACTACCGCCGGCTTATCTCGCCAAGGATTGCGTGCAATTTTACCAAATATCTTTTTCACCGCCGCTTGATCGCGCGGACTAATAGCGCCACTCAAAATAATACTCATACTTTGCGCCCCATATTGACGCTTGAAGTAACGGATAAAATCAGCTCGACGGAAAGAACGAATATTTTTCTTTGTACCAATAGTATCCCAGCCCGCCGGAGTATCGCCATAAAGACAGGACTCCAAAACATCCTCAATATGCATCATCGGATTATCCTCATACATATTCAGCTCTTCCACAATCACTCCCTTTTCCCGCTCAATTTCCTTGGCTTCAAACTTAGAAGCGGTGAGCATATCGCCTAAAATATCGAGGGCGATTTCTAGCTTGCCGGCGGCCACCTTAACAAAATAACCAGTATATTCTTTGGAGGTGAAAGCATTATATTCACCCCCTAAGACGTCTAGTTCGGCCGATAAGGCCAAAGTATTAGGACGGCGCTTCGTTCCCTTGAAAAAAAGGTGCTCTAAAAAATGCGATAAGCCGCTTTCGGTGCGACTTTCATATTTAGAACCAGTCTTAACCATCACCAAGGCGGTTACTGTCTTCACCCCCGGCATCGGCGCTAAAATCAAGGGTATTTTATTGGACAAAATTACTTTTTTATGTTTAAACATAGAAATAAAATTATATTTTAAATTTAACACATCTCTGTTATAATGGAAAGCGAAGCTAATTAAGCTTAACCGCCAATAATATGCCCTATCGCTTACAAACAAAACAAACAAATAACGGACACGGCCGTGCTTACGAAATCAAGCGCGTGCGCGACATGGCCGAAGGAGAAAAGCCGCGTGAAAAAATGATTGCCGAAGGCGTTGGCGCCCTTAGTCTCGCCGAGCTATTAGCGGTAGTCTTGGGTGTAGGTACAAAACGGGAAGAAGTTTTTGCTATGGCCTCCAGACTTTTGCGCGAATACGGAGAAAAAGCTATTGCCGCTCAGAAAGACCCTCTCGCCATCGTCAAAGAACTAAAGATGCCGGAAGCCAAAGCCTGCCAGATCGTCGCCTGCTTTGAATTAGGTCGCCGTCTTTTCCAAAAGAAACCGGGCGGATTGGTCACGATTCGCAACGCCGCTCAGGCTTTTGCCTATCTTAAAGATATGGGAACTCTCAAGAAAGAACAATTCCGCGGCCTCTATCTCAATAATCACTATCAATTAATTCACGATGAAGTAATTTCCATCGGCACCATCGACGCCTCTTTAGTGCAAGCCCGAGAAGTCTTCCGCCCGGCCTTAGAATACGGTGCTACTGCCATCATTATTGCCCATAATCACCCCTCCGGCGTCCTTAAATCCAGCCGAGCCGATGCCGAAATTACCGATCAACTCTTAGCGGCCGGCAAAATTTTAGACGTCGAAATTCTTGACCATCTGATTATTGGCGATAATAAATACCTAAGCATCATCTAATGATAAGAAAAAATAAAAATTACCAACTGCAGGCCAACGCCCGCCTTTTAAAAGACGCCGCTAGCGTTCGTTTCCACGTAGACAATGAAGACTATTTCGGCACGGCTGCAACCCTTGTCCGCCTGCTCCAGGAACAGTTAAGGACAGAAATAAAATCAGCGCCGGCAGCAGAACGGGCGCTGATTGAAAAAGCTTTTAAAAATTTGGAAACCGACCTACTAATCCTGCAAAAAGACTATCAAATTAAAGCAAAGAAAAAGAAAAGCCAGGAAGGGGCTAAGGGTAAAGTAAAGAGCCAATGATCAAATAAAGTAAGGATTACTAAAACCGCAAACAAACCCTGAAGTCGGCTCTGCCGACTTTTTTGATAGGCACAAAACCATAAGCCCAGCAAAGACAAAACGAATACAAAGCCGCCTTCAGCCGCCGCTAGCAACCAATAGTTATGGGCAGGCTGATAAGACCAAGCAGATTTATTCAAACCAGCGGCTAAATCCGCCTGACGATCAAAAACAGTTGAGGCCCCCAAGCCTACTCCCAAAAATGGATGTTTTAAAAAATTGTTGAGACCGCGTTCATTAAACTCCTGTCGTTCGTTAATGGAAGTAGTCTCTAGACGATTGGAAAGCTGTGTTCTCTCCCAAATTAATTCTTGGTATTGCCAGCCAAAAAGGCCGGCCAAAAGCAAGGAGAGAGACAGCCAAGCCACTACTCCCCGAACGTGAGCCCGCAACAAAGTGCGATGTTCCCAAATAGAAACAATTAAGCCGACCATGAAAGCGAGAATGGCGGCTCGCGAAAAAGATACTAAGAGGCCGGTAAAAAATAAAACATAGGCGGCTAAGATTAGTGAACGCCATTTTCGCTCTTTAATCTGAGTCCAAAGATAAATAGAGCTGAGGCTGGCAATTGCCATTAAGCCTCCAAAAACATTGGGGTGATCACTGGCGCCATAAGCCCGAAGCCAGCGACCGCTCACCGTTTCAATGACGACTGAACCGGCTGCACCGGCATCATGAGACGCTAAACCTAAATAATAACTAGCAAAAGATAACTGGCCAAAAAACTGCACTAAACCAATAAGAGCCTGTACCGAAAGGCTAGCTAAGAGAATAAAAAGAAAAGAACGCCGCCAGGAGACTGGTGCGGACGCCAAACCCCAAAAAATAAAAATTGCACTCAACCAAAATAAATAACGGGAAAAAGATAACCAAGGGTCAGGAGAAATAAAAATAGCAGCGGCTCCGCTAAACAAAAATAAAACCAAAGACCAGCACCAGAGTCGAGATTTTCCTCGCCAAATATTTTGATTAATAAAACCAGCCAGAGCTAGAGATAAAATCGCTAACCACAATAAAAAAATGCCAGCAAAAAGAGAAATTTCCCAATAATTACTAGCGGCGGGGCGCAAAATTAATTTTGTCTGCCACGGCAAAGCCCAGGCGCAGAGCGCCAACAGGATAAAACTTAAACGTGGCCAAAATTTAAGAGGCATGAAATAAGCGGCGCAAACGCTCCTGATAGCGTCGCATAAATTCTTGGCGGCGGTCAACCAGGTAAAGCTTGAGCACACCCTCGCGAATAATAACCCGCGAGTCTAAATTAATTTTTTCTCTAAGAGCCGCTGGCATGATTAAAAGCTGAAAAGAGCGCGCCAATGTTTCTAAAAAATTACAAATATGATTCCAAAATTTCAAAACTAAGCGTCGAGTCAGCCAATAACGGGGAGATTCTCGATAAGAATTATTGTTAACTACAAAATCGCCATTGGGCAAATACTGCTTAAGCCAGCTATTAGCCATCATCAATTGATGATGATAAGCACCAGCATCATAAAGCGGATAAAGTCCAGCCAACCAAAAATGAAAATAATAATCTTCTGGACCGTCGGCCAAAGCGCTTAAATTCAAATGAGCATTATCGATATAAAAACTTAAACAAATTTTATCACGCTTGCGTGAAGGTGTCGGCCGCTGACGCAATAGCTTCATTAATCCGGCACAAAATAAGCGCGTTATCCAGATCCTATTTTCTTTAGCAATAATAAAAATATCAATATCGCTACCATCGCGCAGATTATGCCGACCGATAAGATTACTTAAGGCGGCAAATTCAACTGTCGGTAAAAGACGGAAAAGGCGCACTGCCCGTCTGGCAATTTTAAGCTTGCGGTTAGTATAATGATAACGCTGTTTCCTGGTAGCCACGAGCTGATTTTGTCCTGGCAAAAAATAAAAACCTTGCTCACCGGCAATAAAGCCGAGAGTAATTAAGCCCTGGGCCTCCGCAAACACTTCCTTAAACTCCGCGCTTACCCCCAAATAACGCCACAATTCGTAGGCGGTCAGGGGATAGGAAAACATATCGAAAAAAACCACAATCTTAATCAAGGCCAGTTGTAATTCCGACAAATTATTATAGTCACGCACCATAAATGATTATTTGGGACGGTCCAGTTTCATCGGCTCAATTTCACTCTTGCCACCAGTAATTTTAATTACATCCTTATCAATTTTTTTAAACTCATGATAAGCATCATTATAATGATTAACAGTAGTTGATAAACTTCCGCCTAAGCGGCGAAGGAAATCATCATAACTAAGCATATGTTTGCCCAACTTTTCAATATTAGCCTTTATCTCTTTGGCCTTTTCTTCAATCTGCATCGCTTTTAAACCCTGTAAGACCGTCTGTAGATAAGCTAAGAAGGAAGTAGGAGAAACAATAATTACTTTCTTATCACGGAAAGCATATTCAATTAAATCACGAGTATTTACTTTAACCGCGCCAACGGAATTAACTAATAAATCATAATAAATTGCTTCCGAGGGAATAAACATGAAGGCAAACTCCAAAGTTCCCCGTTCCGGTAAAACATATTTAGCGGTTTCATCAATGCGATTTTTCAAATCCTGCTTAAACTGGGCTTCAATTTTTTTACGCGCCTCCGGATCACTAGTGTTAAGCAAGCGCTCATAATTTTCCAAAGAAAATTTAGCATCAATCGGAATGATTTTATCTTTCACGAAAACCACGGCGTCCACAATCAAATCTTTGCCAGTCTTCTCATTTTTTCCTAAAGCATACTGCAGGGCATAAGACTTCGGCGGCAAAACATTTTTTAAAGTCTCTTCCAAATAATATTCACCCAAGACTCCCCGCTGTTTTGGATTCTTTAAAATATCCTGCAAATTTTGCAACTGCGAAGAAAAATTAACCACCTGCTTATTAGTCTCATCGAGCTTAGCTAATTTTTCCGTGACATCGGCAATTAATTGAGCTGATTGACTGCTGATGTTTTGGATAACGCGGGTGGTCTGCTCAAACTGGCCCTGGCTGGCCCGGTGGGTTTCGCTCAATTTTTTATCCAATTCCTGTCTTAGCTCGGTATTTTGCAGAGCTAACTGCGACAATTTTTCCGACTGCTGGGCTAAACGTTCGAGGGTGGCTACGGCCTGGGCATCGCTCCCACCGCCTTTTTTCTTTAATAATAGAAAAATTACGGCAATAATCCCGGCTAGTAAAACTAAAAAGAGAAAAAATAAGATTGTGTTATTCATATAAATAAATTATAGCCCACTTTCCCTATTTGGAGTAGTTATTGACTAATATTATAAAAAGTGTTATAATTATCAGTTAATTAAAGACGCTACCCACATGGGTCAATCCGAACACCCTCTATTTCAAATTATCACCAATATTCATCATCCGATTAACAGCTCTCCGGCTGTTTTTTTGTTTTTGACGGTGTTCATT
>Ga0172367_10003201_pt1 | contig 21641 bp, 14 predicted proteins | sample Lak10m_FD_114542 | JGI IMG/M metagenome (GOLD analysis project Ga0172367, IMG submission 114542) | Freshwater microbial communities from Kabuno Bay, South-Kivu, Congo - kab_022012_10m | ecosystem: Environmental > Aquatic > Freshwater > Lake | place: Democratic Republic of the Congo: South-Kivu... | reverse complement strand
TTTATTTTCAACCTGTTTTGTCTTATAATCACAATTGGGCTATTCCTCCTGATCAATCCAATCTTTCAATCTGTCTCCGGAATCAACAACTTCAACATCTTCCTTCATAAAGGTTTCATAGTTTCCGGACTGTTGATTTTCCTTTCCGGAATCGTTTTGTCGAGCATTTATCCGGCGTTGGTTTTATCGTCGTACCGGCCTATCGCTGTGCTAAAAGGCAAGTTTAAAAACTCGGCACAAGGCATCATTTTCCGGAAAGGACTGGTCACCGCGCAATTCATCATTTCCATCGTTTTGCTCATCGGTACGCTGGTAACCTTCCGGCAGGCATCGTTCCTGATGAAAAAAGACATGGGGGTCGATTTCAATTCGTCGCTGGTCATCAGGGCGCCGCTCACCACCGACAATCAGGAAGTAAAAATGAATAAGTTAATGCTTTTCAAAAATAAGGTACTCGAATTGCCTGAAGTAAAAGATTTTACATTTACTTCCGACATTCCGGGGCAGGAAATAAACAACTGGTTTTCAGGCCGAAGGAAAGGTTTTGACAACAGCGACAACAAAGCCTATTTTGCAATCGCTTCAGATTACCAGTTCCTCGATTTTTACAAGATCAAACTGTTGGCTGGTCGTAATTTCCGGAGAGATGAAACCTACAACCAACGAACCGTACTGATGAACCGGCAGGCCATCGGGCGATTTGGGTACCCCAATCCTGAAGATGCTATCGATAAAGTGATTGTAAACGGAACCGACCGGGAATGGTTAATTATCGGGGTGGTGGACGATTTTTATTACAAATCGATCAAAACAGCGCCTGTACCAACGGTCATCACACTGAACGACCGCCCCAAAACGTTCCTAACCCTTCGGCTCAGCAACCTGCAGGCCGGAACTTTTGCAGGGTTGGTCTCGAAACTGAAAAATGAGTACGAAGCACTTTTCCCCAACCAGCCTTTCGAGTATTTTTCGCTCGACGATAAAATGCGCCTCGACCTGCAACCCGACAAAACTTTTGCATCGGTATTTTCTATTTTCTCCGGATTGGCCATTCTAATTGCGGTGATTGGAATCATTGGACTGATTTTGATCACCATCAATCAAAATCTGAAAGAGTTTGGAATCCGAAAAGCGTTGGGCGCCGAACTGGGCGAAATGTCGGGACTGCTCTCGAAACAGTTGATGGTACAGTTTATTGTAGCTATGCTTATTGCCATTCCTTTGTCGTACTACGGGTATAACAACTGGTTTTTGAATACTTACATTCATCGTATAGACCTGAACATTTGGTTCTTCATTATTCCGGTAGTGCTGATGGGCACAGTCATTTTCTCGGTCATACTAGTGCTTTCTATCCGTGTTTTCAGGCTAAAAACAGCCGAAGTTTTGCAATATGAATAACCCAATATATAAAAAGCAAAAATTCACAAAACAAATTATATATGAATCTGACTAATTGGAAAATATCAGCTCGAAATCTGCTAAAGCACAAATCATTAACCTCGATTAATATACTTGGACTGGCTGTTGGGCTGGCTTCTTCAATCCTGATATTGATGCATGTGGCTCACGAATATAGCTACGATGAAAACTGGGAAAAGGCCGATGATATTTACCGGATCAGCTATACGCGCTATCAAAATGGCGAACTCAGTTTTAAGAGTGCGCGAACATTGGAGGGGATGGCCCCGGTTTTAAAAGAAAAAGTTCCGGAGGTAATAGGGAGTACCCAGATTTTTAAAGATGTGGTGACGGTTTACAATGAAAACAACCAGATTACCGACATTCAGATGTATGTGACAGATTCGACCTTTCAAAGCGTATTCAAACTCGAATACATCGACAAAAAAATGGATAATCCATTAATTCCGCTTTATTCTTCTGTGATTTCGGAAAGAGCTGCTCTCAGTCTGTTTGGAACAACCGATGCGGTTGGAAAATGGTTTAAAGTATGTCAGGGATGGCGATTTTGTGTAACTGGTGTTTACCGGGATATTCCGTCGAGTTCGCACATCACCTTCGATATGCTGCTGAGCTGGCAAACTTATAACCATTATTTCCAGAATTGGGACGATGCAACCAGCACCGAAATCATCAAAAATCCCAAAGCATATATTCAGAACAAAAAGGTCACAAGCTGGAATTATGGATATGCCGGATGGTACTGTTATCTCTTGCTTCGCCCGGGAACCGATCCGAAACAAATTGAATCGAAAATCGCTCAAATCGGGGTTGACTATACCCAAAAAATCACGCAAAACAACGGGAAAGCCGAGTTCCAGCTTCAGCCTATAAAAAGCATTCACCTGAATTCGCACCTTGATAACGAAATGAAAGCCAATGGAGATCGTAATTCGGTAGTAGCCATGGTGTTTATCGCTTTGGTTATTCTGATTATTGCCTGGATTAACTTTGTCAACCTTACACTAATCCGTGCAGTGGAACATGCCAAGTCTATCGGAATTCGGAAAATGGCTGGTGCAACAAAAAAACACCTGGTTTTCCAATTCCTGAATGAGGCTATGATCACTAATCTGATTAGTGTTTTGATCGCAGTTGGATTGGTTTTTTTTCTGAAAAACTGGTTTTCGTCGCATAGCAATCTACCCATCATCACCTCCATCGGATGGAATTACGCGTTTATCCTGATTTCGATCATCCTGGCAGGCGTTCTGATCTCAGGACTCTACCCGGCACTGTATCTTTCGTCGTATAAATCCATCGATTTATTTAAAGGAATTCATACCAGCGTGACCAATTCTCTTGATTTGCGGAAGTTCCTGGTGGTCGCACAGTTTGCGGCATCCATATTCCTGATTGCCGGTGTAATCACTGTCTTCAAGCAAATCAGTTACATGAAATCGCGCGACCTGGGAGTGAATATTGAACAAACTCTGGTCACATTTTCACCCCCAACACAAATCGGACGGCCACAGCGGATGAGTAAACTGAATGCATACAAAGAACAAATCAGGCAAACTTCGGGTGTAGAGGCGGTTGCAACCTCGTCAATTCTTCCGGGAAAAGAAATTCTTTGGAAGAAACAGGATGTCCGGAAGGTGACCGATCAGCCCAATTCGACCAATGTTTATGCCTATGCCTATGTCGATTACGATTTTATCCCGACTTTTAACCTGAAACTGGCTGCCGGACAAGGCTTTTCGCAGGAAGAAAATGAGAGCAACAATACGATGATCGTGAATGAATCGGCAATGAAACAATTGGGTTATTCCGATCCTTCATCTACCATAAACTCATTCGTTAAGGTCGGAGATAAAGATTTTAAGATCATTGGAGTCCTGAAAGATTATCACCACGAATCGCTCCGGAAGGAAATTAAACCGATTATTTTCTTTTATGGATACAAATGGATGTCGGATATTGGTTATTACTCCATCAAAGTAAGTTCAGCCAATTTGGATCAGACCATTGCCCAGATCGAAAAAATCTGGGAACAAACCTATCCTGAAGATCATTTTCAATACTTCTTCCTCGACGAGGAATTTAATGCCCAATACAAAGCAGATCAGGCATTTGGAAGGGTCTTTACTTTGTTTACCTTTTTGGCAATTTTCATAGCAGCTATCGGTCTTTTTGGCCTGGCCGTCTATTCTGCCAATCAACGAACCAAAGAAATTGGGATTCGAAAGGTTAATGGCGCCAAAGATTCTGAAATCCTGATCATGCTGAATCGTAATTTTGTCAAATGGGTTGTCCTGGCCTTTGTGATAGCTACTCCACTCGCATGGTTTATCCTGACCAAATGGCTTGAAAACTTCGCTTACCAAACTAATTTAAGCTGGTGGATTTTTGCCCTGGCCGGCTTGCTGGCATTGGGAATTGCAATGCTTACGGTTTCATATCAATCGTGGAAAGCGGCAACCCGAAACCCGGTGGAAGCGCTGAGGTATGAGTAAGTTTCACCCCAAACCCCTGAAGGGGCTTTAGACCGTACATAATATGAGCGTAAGTGATAAAATATCAATGTTCTACAATGCCAAGCCTATCATTTTTGAAAGGGCAAAAGCAATGCGTGAAAATATGACTTCGGCCGAAAAGGTCGTATGGGAATTGTTGAGATCGAATAAGATGTTGGCATTAAGGTTTAAAGCTCAACATCCGATTGATATTTTCATCGCCGATTTCTATTGTCATCAACTAAAATTGGTTATTGAGATTGATGGCGGGATACATAAATCAAGCGATCAAAGGGAATACGATATTGGCCGGGAAGCAGAATTGGATCGATTTGGGATCAGAGTTTTTCGATTTACAAATGAAGAAGTTGAAGCTAATATCAATCACATAAAAAATGAAATCGAACGAATGTGTATCCAGCGACGATCAGAGTTCCAAAGTCCCCTTCAGGGGATTTAGGGGTGAAATGCGCTGGAAAGCAGAAACAGCCTATCATAGAATAACCCTTGATCACTTTAAATTGATTAGATTTATAGCTACAACCTAAATAAACACAATGCTTAAAATTATTTTCCTTTCCGCATTCAGAAGCTTACTGAAATACAAGCACATGAGTATCATTAACCTCGTGGGCTTAATTGCCGGATTAACTTCGTTTTTATTTGCCGTACACTATATTTTATTCGAGTTTTCGTACGATTCGTTTTTTAACAAATCGGAGAATGTTTACCGGGTCAACCTGAAAATTGAAAAAGAAGGGCAGTCCATCTTTCACGGGGCCAAAACACCGAGAGCATTGTTTTTTGCCATTAAACGCGAAATTCCCGAAATTGAAGCCAACGGATTGGCCTATTTCGAGAAATGCCTGGTGAACTTTCAGGATCAAACCTTTGCCAATCAGGATGTGTTGTGGGTTTCCGAAGATTTTGAAAAAGTTTTCCCACTTGACATGATTGCGGGAATTGCCGATTACACGCGACCGCGGTCTGGCGTTATTTCGGAAACCTGCGCCAAAGCGCTCTACAGAAATGAAAACCCCATCGGCAAAATTATGAAAGTCAACGAGGGAATGCCCATCGAAATAACAGGCATTTTCAAGGATTTGCCACCCAACACGCATTTGCGGGCGCAGTATTTTATAGCTGTAAAAACCTGGGTCGAAATGGGTGCCATTAATACAGAGGGCGACTGGCGATGGAATGGCTGGTGGAATTACATCAGGCTTAAAGACGGAAGTTCGCCTGAAATGACCTTAGCCAAAATCAACAGTTTCATTCAGTCGTACATGGGCTTTCTGGCCGAAGACCAAAGAACTGCTCAGTTTTCGCTGCAACCTTTAAAAACTATGCACTTTATTCAGGGAATAGAGGGCGAGATGGGTGCCATTACAAACTATTCATCGCTCATCAACCTCATTATAATTGCCGTGATTACCCTTTTCATCGCCTGGATCAATTACGTGAATCTTTCGGTGGCACACGCCCAGTCGCGATCTGTCCAGATTCGCACCCGCAAATTAATTGGTGCATCCGATTTTCATCTCTGGCACCAGTCGCTGGCCGAAAGTTCTATCCTGAATGTCACCGCCTTGATCATCTCTTTTCTGTTCTACCTAATTTTGCTGAACACGGTGGCCTCGGTTTTTAACATTCCGGTCAACCAGGCGCAAATTCCTGTTGGATATGTCGTTCTCATTTCGGTGCTCACTGTTTTTGGGGGAATTCTTTTTTCGGGTATTTACCACGGCATTGAACTGGCCCGGATTAAAATTTTGCCCGATCAGAAACAGGCCAACGGCGGGAAAGTAAAAAGCGGACTGGTCGTTGTTCAAATGGCGCTTTCCATCATTTTCCTGATCAGCACCCTGGTTGTTTACAAACAAATTTCGTTCATGAAAAATAAGGAATTGGGTGTGGCGCTGAATAATGTTGTGGTTTGCACCGGGCCAGCCTCCCTTAATTCAGACGGAAAGAAACGGCAACGGTTTGAAGGATTTCGAAGCGATCTCCAAAACCAGGCTGGTTTCGAGGGTGTAACTTTTAACCAGTTTGTTCCCGGTCAGGAACCAGCATTCGGATATCGCGAGTTCAACAATCCGACCAAAGGGAAATCGCCCGACAAACAGATTTTCGAGAACCATGCTGGCAGCGGATTCATTAAAACCTACGGACTAAAGTTGCTGGCCGGTAACGATTTCAGTGAAAATCAGGAGCAAAACCTCAACCGTATTATCCTGAATGAATCGAGTATGAAATTGCTCGGATTCGAAGATCCGCAGGGCGCCATCGGGAAAGAGATTTTCAGGAAAGGAACCAACTCAGCGCCTTTAAAAATCGCTGGAGTGGTGGCCGACTTCCATCACGAAGGATTGCGCAAAGCCATTTACCCAATCATCTGGAACAATCAGTTTCCTAACGAATTTGGTTATTTTTCGATCAGGGTAAACACGCAGAATATACAGGAAGCCTTAAATCGTCTGCAAACTACATGGACCCGCCATTACCCGAAAGACAACTTCGATTTTGTGTTTGCCGATGAACAATTCAACCGGCAATACGAATCCGACAGCCGTTTCAGTAAATTGTACGTCTGGCTTACGCTGCTTTCCATCGGAATTGCCACCATCGGTTTATATGGGCTCATTTTGTTCTATCTTGAAAAGCGGAAAAAAGAAATCAGTTTAAGAAAAGTAAATGGTGCCAACATTGGCCAGGTCGTTCATCTGATCAACCTGACTTTCATTAAATGGGTAGGTATTGCTTTCGTAATTGCAGTTCCGCTGGCCTGGTATGCCATGCACCGGTGGCTCGAAAACTTTGCCTACAAAACCGAACTCAGTTGGTGGATTTTTGTATTGGCAGGGTTGGTTACTCTGGGAATTGCAATGCTTACAGTGAGTTGGCAAAGCTGGAGAGCGGCATCAAAAAACCCGATGGAAGTACTGAGGTACGAGTAATATCCGCATTTATTTCTGTAATGAAGGACTATGATTGAGTGTTTTCATAAATCATAGCCCTTCATAAGATCAAATGAATCAAAAGTTTGTAGTTATATTTTTATTTGAAACGGATCTTCTCCAATACGGGCATTTCGGTCCAGACCGTCAATCAGGGCAATGTCTTCTTCGGAAAGTTCAAAGTCGAAAATATTGGCATTGCTGATAATTCGTTCAGGAGTAACTGATTTGGGAATGGTTACCACGCCTTTCTGAATATCCCAGCGTAAAACGATTTGAACCGGTGACTTTCCGTATTTTTCGGCCAATTCCTGAAGCAAGGGAATTTCGTTCACCCGTCCTTTCATGATCGGGCGCCACGCTTCCATCTGGATTTGATTTTTCTTACAAAATTGTAACAGTTCGGGCTGCACCAATTCAGGATGAAACTCTATCTGATTCACCATTGGTTTGATGCGCGAGTTTTCCATCAAACGCTTCAGATGCGGAATCATGAAATTACTAACGCCAATGGCCCTGATTTTCCCTTTTTCGTACAATTCTTCCATCGCCCGCCAGGTTTCGAAAGTGGTTTCTGGCTGCGGCCAGTGTATCAAGTATAAATCAAGGTAACTGGTATGCAATTTTTCGAGGCTCAATTCAAACACCTCAATGGTTGAGCGGTAGCCCTGATCGGTATTCCAGACTTTCGAGGTCAGAAAAATCTCTTCGCGCTGAATACCGCATTCGGCAACCACCTGCCCCACCCGGTGCTCGTTCTGGTAATAGGTGGCTGTATCGATACTTCGGTAACCTGCCTGCAAAGCGCATTTCATGGCATTCACCACCTCATCGCCCGAACCTGCCCGGTGTACGCCCAGTCCTACCCAGGGCATCTCCACTCCGTTTGCTAAAGTTACTCTTGCATTTTGTATGGATGCCATGTCAACCTCTATTCATCGTCTTCTTCATCGTACTCCTCTTCGTCCTCCTCCCATTCATCATCTTCCCATTCCTCCGGTTCATCTTCCGGATCGGGTTCTGGTCCCATTATTTTTGAATATTCATCTTCTTCGTAATCGGAATCTTTTCTCATGACAATAAGTTTTATATGTTTTTGATTTTAGCAATAACCGCAATTTTTTACAACCGGCCAAATATTCCTATGATGGATCGGTGAAATTTGTGTACCGATTTAACCGGTGGAGCGTACATCATGATGCACTTTTTTGTAACCACCGGCAAGCCCAACTGATCGATGGTTTGCTGCACTTCGGCCGACCAGGCACCTTGTTGCAGCCAGATGTTTTTCAGGCCAATTTCAGCAGCTTCGGCTAAAACCGGCGAGACTTTTGCTGGCGGAACCGAAATCCAGACCGCATCGATTTTACCGTTTAAACTACTCAGGTTTGGCGAACACGCAAGACCATCAATTTCGGCTGCTTCGGGGTGAACCGGATAGATGTCATAACCCTTGGCCTTTAATTCTTTGGCGGCCATATTGCCAAATTTCTTTCCCGAACGCGACATGCCCACAACGGCAATCCGCTTCGACGATACAAATTGTTCGATTAATGGATTCATGGTTGATTTTTTAGGATAGCGTGAAGTTAAGGCTTTTATGAAGTTCATCAATATCTTATAATGAACTTTTTCAAAATCAAAGTCAATCATTAAAACACCCGAATCACTGTTTCGACAGTCTTTCCTGAATTTCCTTCAGCACTTTTCCTGAAGCCAGGAAAACCGCCGGTTTGCCCGAAAGCGGGTTGTTTTGGGTGACAACTACGGTTTGGTAAACGTCTTCAATGTGCTGAAATGTCAATACTTCTTCGGGAACTCCCTGCGTGTGTATCCGGCCCTGATTCACCAAAATCAGGCGATCGCAATATTCCGAAGCTAAGTTCAGGTCGTGAATAACCATCAGCACCGAAAGCCCGGTTTCCTGATTCAATTGCTGCAAAACATTCAGGATATGAACCTGATGGGTAATATCTAGATGAGAGGTGGGCTCGTCGAGCAAAAGCAGTTCGGGCTGCTGGGTCAGGGCGCGGGCAATACCGGCCAGTTGCTGTTCGCCGCCACTCAATTCCGACATCAATTGATCTTTGAAACGCCAGGTGTCGGTCATTTCCATGTATTTGCGGGCAATTTCAAAATCCTCATCAGTTTCAAAAAAGTTGAACCGGCTGTGGTACGGAATGCGGCCCATCAATACGTAATCTTCCACGCTCATGTCGCCAGCCTCGATAAACTGGCTTACAATAGCAATGTTTTGTGCCCGTTCGCGCAACGAAAACGCCTTAAGGTTTTTTCCTGAAAGCGAAATTTGGCCCGACTTCAGCGGTAGAATTCCAGTAATCGCCCTGAAAAGTGTAGTTTTCCCTGAACCGTTTGGCCCGATAATTCCGGCGAACGAACCTTTTGGAATCTCGAAGTTGATATCCGATAGCAGGAATTTAGGGTATCCGCAACTCAGGTTTTGTATGGTCAGGATGCTGTTCATCGGCTTTTATTGATTGAACGAATGGAGCGGTGACTAATCATCAGCAAAAAGGCGATTCCCCCGGCAATACCGGTAATTACGCCAATCGGCAACTCGTTGGGCGATATAATGGTGCGGGCAATTACGTCGGAAACCACCAAAAATATGGCTCCTGAAAGGAACGAACTGACGAGTAAAATGCGGTAATCGGTACCGAAAAGCAGCCGCATCAGGTGCGGAATAATCAGCCCGACAAAGCCAATGACACCGGCCACTGCCACCGACACTCCGGCCAGCAGCGAAGCCACCAGGAACAGCAACTTGATGGCCAAATCGGTATTGATACCCAGATGTTTGGCTTTTTCTTCGCCCAACCTGAGCGCATTCAACGGCTGAACAAACAGGTACGACAAAACCAGCGATGCCAGCGAAACAATCAGGGTGATGATAATCAGAGACATATCTGGTTCGTCGAGCGAGCCCATGATCCAGAAAATGATGCCATGCAAGTTTTCCGAACTGGTTACGGCCATCAGCAACATCATCGACGATGATGCAATGAAACTCACCATCACGCCGGTGAGCAGCATAGTTTGGATATTCACCCGGCCACTCCGCGTACTGATCAAGTAAACCACAAAAATGATGAGGAAAGCGCCTGTGAATCCCGCTGCGGGTAGCACAAACGAGCCAATCAACTGGTGCAGTCCGAATACGATGGCAAAAGCTACACCGAGCGACGCACCGCCCGAAATGCCCAACGTATAAGGCTCAACCAGCGGATTGCGGTAAACGCCCTGCAACAATATGCCTGAAAGACTGAGCGCCCCGCCAATAGCAATCCCCAGCAAAACGCGGGGCAGGCGAATCTGGCTCAAAATGGTGTACTCCATGCTTTCATGGCCTTTCCGGAGAATGGCAAAAATATCCATAAATCCAAGGTTCATTTCCCCGGATGACAATGACAGAACCGTTGACATGAACAACAGTAACAGCAATCCGGCCAGATAGAGCGACCACCGAAAATATTTTTTTTGCATTTCAATCACCTGAAAGTCTTTTTTCAGAATAAGCCGTTCAAAATTAGTCATTCATAATTATTACTATTCACTTTGGCTTATATTCCGGCATAATTTACCAAAATACTTGCTATTCCTAGTATTCAATTCCAACACGCCCATAAATCCTGCGATCATACGGGTGCTTCACTTTTCTTATATCACTCACATAATCTGCAATTTCAATCAGGCCATCACTGGCACCCCTGCCAGTCAGCACAATCTCGAGATGCGAAGGTTTGCTGGTTATAAAATCAAGTATTTCCTGTTCGTCGATCAATCCAAACTGCACTGAAATCAGGATTTCATCCAGAACAAGCAAGCCGGGATTTTCGCTTATAACCAAATCTGTTAGCTGACTAAATCCATTGATGAAACAGTCATCTTTTGCTTCTTTGGTTTGATTTTGGTCTGAAAAACCACAAATTTTTGCACCCAATTGTTTCAGATTTTGTATCTCGTTGTACCCATAGAGGCCAGGTTGTTTATTGAAATACAGGTACAATACCTTCATTCCATGACCTAATGCCCTGACAGCCAACCCAACGGCAGCAGTGGTTTTTCCTTTCCCTTCGCCGGTGTAAATATGCACTAATCCGGTTCCCATAGATTATAAGTATTATGGCCAACCAGACCTTATTTGTGCATCAGTTTTATCATTTCTTCCAATGCATCCACGAACAAAATAGGTGTCGGACTACATGTTTTATCGGCATCGAGTACAAATATTTTTTTGCTTTTGCTGGCCGAAAGTGATGAATATTTCAGCCAGGTATCCTTCTCTTCCTGGGCTACCACACCCATCGTGACAATAAAAATGATGTCCGGATTTTGTTTCAGCACATACTCGCGGGTAATGCTGCCCAGCTTCAACTCTTCTGCAATGTTTTTTCCTCCTGAAAAGCGGATAAAATCTTCCATAAATGTATTCGGAACCGCGCAGAAAAGGGGTTTTGCACCGATCTGGATCAACACTTTCGGATTCTTTCCGGCGGGAAAACTTGCTTTGAGTTTGACCAATCGGTCTTTTTGCTGTTTCACAATCTCGCGGGCTTTTGTGCCCTGACCAACTAAATCACCGATCTGCACGAAATAGCTGCAAATCTCGTCAAACGATTCAGGATAAGGCTGCATCACCACCTTGATCCCCAGCTTTTTCAGGTTGTCGATGATTTCAGGTTTATTGAGCGACGAGGCAATCACCACATCGGGTTTCAGGGAAAACGTTTTTTCGATGTTCACATTCATTGCATTGGCGATCACCGGAATGTGATCCGACTCCTGAACCGGGCAATAACTGGTGCAACCCACCAAACGGTGCTGTTCGCCTATCACATACAAGCTTTTGGTTACCCACGGAACCAGCGAAACAATGCGTTTGGCTTCCTGTGCCGAAAGAGTGAGGCGCAAGACCATTAAAAAAACAAACAGAACCAGAAAGATTTTTTTCATTGAGTTAATTTTTAACCCGGACGAAAAGAGTTGGAAATTTCCCTGAATTTCACCGATCTTTTTTCCCGAAGATTCGACTTTTGTTGATTTTGAACTGGCAGGTCTTCTGGCTCGCCTCGCTTTTTGCGGCCTTCCCGTCTTGCCTCAGGCAAGACAGTGGCAGAGGTTGCAAAAGCACTACAGAGGCTTACAGCTGCGGGTACAGCTCCGGCATCGCACCGGATTCCCTTTTCAGACTCACTCCCGAAACAGGGAGCTAGTCAACCAATACGCCGTAAAAGTAGAGAAAAACTGGGAGATTCACCTTATTGAGTAATGGGATTTTGACTTTTATCGAAGGTCTGAAATCTAAAAATCTTTTATCGTACTTTTACCTTTCAAAATTTCTGATTGTGGCTCAAAAAGTACTCCTGATCACTCCGCCGTTTACGCAGTTGAACACGCCCTACCCGGCAACAGCTTACCTGAAAGGGTTTCTGAATACGCAGAATATCGCTTCGTTTCAGTGCGACCTGGGTATTGAAGTCATCCTGAAACTGTTTTCCGCTGAAGGGTTGAACTTGCTTTTCTCGCAACTCGCAACCCGTAACCTGCAACTTTCGCAAAACTCCCGCCGCATCTACAACCTACGCGACAGCTACATCCAAACCATCGATCCGGTGATTGCCTTTTTACAAGGAAAAAATGATGTGCTGGCACACGTGATTTGCGAAGGCAATTTTTTGCCCGAGGCCTCACGATTTGCTCAAACCGACGATCTGGAGTGGGCATTCGGAACGATGGGAACGCGCGACAAAGCCAAACATTTGGCCACGCTCTACCTCGAAGATTTATCGGATTTGATCGTAGAAGCCGTCGATCCGCATTTCGGGTTCAGCCGCTATGCCGAACGGCTGGGTCGCTCCGCCAATACCTTCGACGAGTTGCACGAAGCTTTACAGTCGCCCGAAAGTTTCATCGACCAAATTACCCTGAAACTGCTTCAGGAGAAAATCGACCTTTCGCAACCAACTTTGGTCGCATTTTCTGTGCCTTTCCCCGGAAATTTATACTCCGGATTCAAATGCGCGCAGTACCTCAAAAAAAATTATCCTGAAGTGAAAGTCGCGATGGGCGGCGGATTTGCGAATACAGAACTGCGCTCGCTGAGCGATCCACGTGTTTTCGAATACTTCGATTTTGTTTTGCTCGACGACGGCGAGGCTCCTTTGCTCAACCTGATTGAACACCTTGACGGGAAACGCCCAAAAGCCGAACTGAAACGCACTTTCGCTCTCGAAGACGGCGAAGTAGTTTTCCTGAACGGCTCCTCCCAACCCGACTTCTCGCAATTCGAAGCGGGAACGCCGGATTATTCAGACTTTGAGCTGGACAAATACCTGTCAGTAATCGAAATTGTGAACCCGATGCACCGCCTGTGGAGCGACGGGCGCTGGAACAAACTGACGCTGGCGCATGGCTGTTACTGGGGCCGCTGCACGTTTTGCGACACTTCGCTCGATTACATACGCCGATACGAACCTAATACTGTGCAGGTTTTATGCGACCGCATGGAAGAAATGATCCGTCAGACCGGGCAAATAGGCTTTCATTTTGTGGATGAAGCTGCTCCGCCGGCCCTTATGCGCGCGTTGGCTCTGGAAATCATTCGCCGAAAAATGACCGTCGTTTGGTGGACCAATATCCGGTTTGAGAAAAGTTTTACCTACGACCTGTGCTTGCTCCTGAAAGAATCGGGCTGTATCGCGGTTTCTGGCGGACTCGAAGTAGCTTCCGACCGTTTGCTGGCGCTGATCAACAAAGGCGTGAGTGTTTCGAAAGTGGCCAAAGTGACCGACAATTTTACCCGCGCTGGAATCATGGTTCATGCCTACCTCATGTATGGCTTCCCCACGCAGACCGTGCAGGAAACCATCGATTCGCTCGAAGTGGTGCGCCAACTGTTTGAAGCCGGAGTGGTTCAGTCGGGTTTCTGGCACCATTTTGCACTTACGGCTCATAGTCCGGTTGGCTTAAATCCCGATCAGTTTCGCATCAAAATAGAAAATGAGCAGCCCGGCCCGTTTGCCAACAACGACCTGCAATTCAGCGACCTGACGGGCATCGATCACGACCGTTTTAGTGAGGGTTTGCGCAAATCGCTGTTCAACTACATGCACGGCATATGCTTCGACTTTCCGCTTCAGGATTGGTTCGATTTTAAAGTGCCACGCACCACGATTGCTCCTGATTTTATTCTAAAAGCCATCGACGATCAGGCCTACGAACCGGCCAGCCCCAACCACAAAATCGTTTGGCTGGGTGGCGTTCCGTCTATTCGTAGCTTCACCAAAAAGAAGAAAAGCCAGACGTTTGAAATGGCTGAACTGATATTCAGCAACAAGAAAAACGATTTGGTTATTCAACTGAAGCAAAAAGAAGGCGAATGGCTGATGGAGCAGATTCCGGTATTATCAGTTTTCAACCTGCAACAAACCACTTTTGCTGAGCTGGAAAAAAGCTTCGAAGAAACTACCGGCAATAATTTTGTACTATTCTGGAACAACAAACCGATGCAGGAATTAAGGGAGAATGGGCTGTTGATGATATGATAAAATGCCCGTCAGCTAAAGCAGACGGCAAAGAATATGCGCTACATTGTTCAACGCTGAGTTTATCCTTTGCCGTTCACTGAAGTGAACGGATAATCAAGCATTATCCATTTTATCTTTGGTATTTGAAAATAGTTCGTGTATTTTTGCCAGCCATTTTTAGATCGAAAAATCATGACCAAACAGATAGTTGTCAGCGGAATCCGGCCAACCGGAAACCTTCACCTTGGAAATTATTTCGGGGCAGTGCGCAGTTTCATCAAAATGCAGGAAGATTACAACTGCTATTTTTTCATTGCCGATATTCATTCGCTCACCACACACCCCACGCCCGAAAACCTTCAGGCTGGTGTGAAACAGGTGCTGGCCGAATACCTGGCCTGCGGAATCGACCCTGACAAAGCCACCATTTTTATCCAGAGCGATGTGCCGGAAGTATCTGAACTATATGCTTTCCTGAACATGAATGCCTATTTGGGCGAGTTGGAACGAACCACTTCGTTCAAGGATAAAGCAAGGCAACAGCCTGAAAACGTGAATGCCGGTTTGCTGACTTATCCCGTGCTTATGGCTGCCGACATCATCATTCATAAAGCCAAATTTGTTCCGGTGGGAAAAGATCAGGAGCAAAACCTGGAGATGGCCCGCAAGTTCGCCGGACGTTTCAACCGCATGTACAACTGCGAGTTATTCCCGCTGCCCCAACCTTTTACTTTCGACGGCGGCGATATGATTAAAGTTCCGGGGCTGGACGGAAGCGGCAAAATGGGCAAATCGGAAGGTAATGGTATTTTCCTTTATGAAGACCCGAAAGACATCCGCAAAAAAGTGATGCGCGCGGTGACCGATGCCGGGCCCACCGAACCGAACAGCAAAAAAGCCGAGCCGGTTGAAAACCTGTTCACCTTATTGAAAATCGTATCGACACCCGAAATTGTGGCCCAGTTCGAAGCTTCGTACAACGATTGCAGCATTCGTTACGGCGATTTGAAAAAGCAGTTGGCAGAAGACATTATCAATTATACTTCGCCCATCCGTGAGCGTATCATCGAAATTTTGAAAGACGAAGCCTATCTGGCCAAAGTGGCCCGTCAGGGTGCCGAAAGAGCCCGTGAATCGGCACAGAAAACATTGCAGGAAGTGAAAGAAGTAATCGGCTTCCGAAGACTATTTTAAAAAAGATAAAGCAGAATAATCTAAATCAATCAATTCCAAAGCTTATAGGATCAGGGTTTCATCGCAAGGTGAAGCCCTGATTTATTTTTATACCCGCCATTCACCGGCAAAAACGGGCCATTCACAAGATTCTTTTCCTGGTTTCTGAATCGATGAACTTTCTTTGTGTCGCCATTAAAAAACAAAACAACCCGATCAGGAAACGTAATTTTTTGAATAGGTCGTGCAACTTATTCCGGAGAAAATTACTCTATGATCAGAGAAAACAAACAACGTTCAGAAAACAGAAACAATGAAACAACTAATTACTCTTACTCTCATCCTGCTTTTGTCGCTACCTGGTGTGGCGGAAACGGTAACCCTGAGCGGTTACCTGAAAGACAAAGCGAACGGTGAAGCCCTAATTGGAGCCACCATTTACATTCCGCAGCTTAAAACCGGTGTCATCACCAATCCTTACGGATTTTATTCCATTTCGGTGCCGCAGGGAACCTACTCCGTCACCTTTTCGTTTGTGGGCTACGAAAGCCAGTCGCCTTTCGTCAACCTCAGCGAAAGCAAGCAACTGAATGTGCTGCTTGAAGAAGACTCGAAACAAATTGACGAAGTGGTGGTGACCGGTGAAAAGAAAAACCGCAACGTGGAAACCCTGCAAATGAGCATGGAAAAAGTGCAGGTAAAACTGGTGAAGAAACTGCCGTCGTTTATGGGCGAGGTGGACATCATCAAAAGCATCACGCTGCTGCCCGGCATCCAGAATGGAGGAGAAGGCAGCTCGGGCCTGTACGTTCGCGGCGGCGGACCCGACGAAAACCTGATGATCCTCGATGAAGCGCCGGTTTACAATGCCTCGCACCTGATGGGATTTTTCTCGGTGTTCAATTCCGACGCTATTAAAGATGTGCAGGTTTATAAAGGCGGAATTCCGGCCGAATACGGCGGAAAAGCCTCGTCGGTCATCGACATCCGCATGAAAGACGGAAACTCGCAGCAGTTGGGCATGAGTGGTGGAATCGGCAATATTTCGAGCCGGTTGACCGTTGAAGGTCCGATCATCAAAGACAAGTGGAGTTTTATAGTCTCCGGAAGGCGAACCTATGCCGACGTGGTGGGGAAAGCCATCGGCATTGAGGAACTTAAAAATAACCAGTTATATTTTTACGACCTGAACCTGAAAACCAACGCGCAGATTAACGACAAAAACCGCTTGTACCTTTCGGCCTACACGGGCGACGACTATTTTAAATCAGGCGAATCGATTTACATGCGCTGGGGAAACATCACCTCAACGGCCCGCTGGAACCACTTGTTCAGTAACAAATTGTTCTCGAATACTTCGCTCATTTTTTCCAGATACAATTACAACCTGGGCGTACCGGGCAATTCGGCCGACCAGTTCGACTGGACCTCACAGATTTCGGACTATAATTTCAAGGCAGATTTTACATGGTACCTGAATTCGAAAAACAAACTGACACTCGGGTTTAACGTGATTTACCATCATTTTGAACCGGGAGAAGTGGATGCAAACGAGGGTTCGTATTTTTCGGACCTGAAACTGACTAATTATAACGCCATCGACAATTCGTTGTACGTTTCGAACGAACAAAGCATCGGCCCGAAACTGACACTGCGGTATGGTTTGCGCTATTCCTATTTTCAGCAAATCGGGAAAGGAAAAGTGCGCGAATACGAAAATCCCGATCAGCCCAACGAAGATGAGGTAACCGATGTGAAAGAATACGGCGCGGGAGAACTGATTCCGCCGCCCTACCACAACCTCGAACCGCGTTTGGCCGTGAAATACATGCTTTCGCCCGAAAGTTCGCTGAAAGCTTCGTACAACCGCATGGCCCAAAACCTGCACCTCATTTCGAATACCAATTCGCCCACCCCGCTCGACATCTGGCTGCCCAGCAACCACTACATCAAGCCGCTGATTTCCAATCAGGTTGGGCTCGGGTATTTCAGGAATTTCAAGGACAACATGTTTGAAACGTCGGCAGAAGTGTATTACAAAAAGATGAAAAATGTGGTCGATTACATTGATGGCGCCGAACTGTTCCTGAACGAAGACCTCGAAACCGAATTGCTGAACGGCAAAGGTTGGGCCTACGGACTGGAATTGTACGCCAAAAAACAGGAAGGCCGCCTCACCGGATGGCTGAGTTACACGCTGGCCCGGTCGATGCGCGAAATTCAGGGAATCAACAACGGAAAGGCTTACCCGTCGAGTTACGACCGCACCCACAATGTTTCGGTGGTGGCCAATTACGAACTGGCCAAACGCCTGAATCTATCGTCAACATGGGTATTCCAGACCGGAAGCCCCACTTCGTACCCCATTGCCAAATACGATGTCGATGGAACCACGATGTATTATTACGCCGACCGCAACAGCAACCGCATACCCGATTATCACCGCATGGACGTTTCGCTGACCTACGACTTTAGAAAGAACGACCGCCGAAAAGTGAAACAGTCGCTTAATCTGTCAGTTTACAACCTGTATGCCCGCCGGAATGCCTATTCGGTAACTTTCCGCCAGAACGAGGAAAACCCGAACATCTCGGAAGCCACGCGGCTTTCCATCATCGGAAGTGTGATTCCGGCCATCACGTATAATTTCAACTTTTAATTTGAATCAACATGAATACAACTATAAAAAATGCAATTGGCGCCTGGCTGCCAGCAACTAGCAAAAACTTCGGTCTTCGGACTTTGGTCTTCCGACTCCGGACTTCCGTCTTCGGTCTCCTTTTCCTCCTGCTTTTCACTGCCTGCGAAGATGTGATTGAAGTGAAACTGAGCGACGAAAACCTGAATTTGCTGGGCGTGGAAGCCAGCATTACAACCCAGGATCAGCCAACGGTATTACTTTATCAAACCCTGCAAGTTGATCAGGACCGGGCTTACCCGGGAATCAGCGGGGCTGTGGTTACGGTTACGGACAATGCCACTCCGGCCAACTCGGTAACGTTGGTTGAAGATGCACAGCGCAAAGGTTTTTACAAGGTTCCGCAAAACACCAGCTATCTGGGCGTGGCCGGACGCGAATACACCCTCAAAATCCAAACGGGTGGGGTGACTTTGACTGCCAAAGACAAACTCACGAAAGTGGAACCGATTGACTCGATGAAAGTATTTCCGTCGATGCGCGGCGACAAGCTGTTTTTGGGCGTTTTTACCTACGGAAAAGAACCCAAAGGTGTCGGTAACTTTTACAAATGGGATGTGCTGGTGAACGACAGCGTGATATCCAATAAGGAACATTTGGCCATTGCCAGCGACGAATTTGTTGACGGAAATTATATTTCGCAACTGGAAATTTACACCGACTTTCACGACATCAAAAAGCCGGAAGACCGAACCATCAATCTGAACGATACGGTGGTGGTCAGACAAACTTCAATTTCTGAATTTGCCTACAATTTTTATTTTCAGATGATAAACCAAAGTACCACCGGCGGATTGTTTTCGGTTCCGCCGGCCAACATCAAAAGTAAATTCACATCGAGCGACGGCAAACCCGTTTTGGGACTTTTCATAGCCCGCGATATGGTGACATCAAATGCCGTTATTATCGATGATAAGATTGAAAGTCAGTTGAAGAAAAGATAATCAAGGATAAAAAACTTATTTGCCAGTTTTTATGCAGATTTAAAGTTCAACTTTAAATCTGCATAATCTTTTGTGTCCGTAGATTTGAATATCAGGAATAAGGCTGAAAAGCGGAACTATTCTATCTTGTAATTCACCAAAGTACCATCTTCGCTCCCAACAATCAGGTTGAAATACGAACTCGAATCGTTGAATTTTTCCAGCACAAACTTCGAATTGCCACTTAACGGGAACCCTTTTGTTATGGCTGCATTTTTATCGAGCAGGTAGATTTTATTATCGCCAGCGGTCACTATTCCGATCTTTCTGTTTTCGGTGCCGGAAGTGCAAATAAAGGGAGTCTCAGTTATGTTTTCAGGAAACGAACGCTCTGCAATTTTTTTGCCGTCGTTGCCAACTATTGTCAGCTTTTTCCCTTCTGCAAACAGGTATTCCGGAGTGCCGTTGCTATCCAAATCCAGTGCTGCAAAACGGTGGCCTGTACCAAATTTTCCAACTTCCTTAATTTCTGCCTGTCCGTTAAAATCCTGAATGTGTATCTTTCCCGAAGGGTCGGTAGTAATTAATCGGGGTGTGCCATCCTGAAAGAAATACAATTCGTTGTTCGACCGATCGAACGGAGCGCCCTGAATTTCGCGGCTTTTCCCCTGCCTGTCGAGAAAGTAGGTATTTTGTCTGTCGGTAAAAACCAGGTAATCTTTTCCATCAATGTCGTAATGATTGATCGATTTGGTCACCATACTTTCAGCGCCCTGAAAATTCCATTTGGGGATTAACTTGCCATCGCGATCAAATACATAAACCTTTTGATCTTCGCCCGCGACGAAAAACCTGTATTCTTTATTCTGGCCATATTCAGCAATCGAAACTCCGTTTGAAGCCATCGATTTCAGGGTCACAGGGTATTTGCCCACTTTGTTTCCCATGCGATCGATGACATAAAGCTGCGTTTTGGTGTTAAAAATGTACTGGAGTTTGTTGTTGCGGTACAAATCGATTTGGTGAATTTCGGAAACAATATCGCCTGGAATATTGATTTTCCAAAGCACATGTCCTTCACGGTTAATCAAATAAACATTGTTTTGCTTATCGCTGACAATTACCTCGCGGTTGGGAAGATCTTTGTGGTTCAGCACCAGTTTTGGTTTCCCAACCAATGGGGCATCCAGTTTCAATTGCCAAACGGCCTGTGGCTCTTCCTTGTAGTTTGGATCATATTTCAGGTTCACCTGATTTTTGATCATGTTGTCGGAGACAGCAAATTGCCACGAGAACGTGCTGAATTTCCGAACGATTTCCTCGCTGGCCGCCAGATTTGTGCTAAGTTCAGGTTTCAGCAAATATTCCTTCAGCATGAAAAATTTTGGAACTTTGGCATAGAGGTAAAAATTTGGGTTGGCCAGTTTGCCTTTCAGATATTCTTTGTAAAGCGAGTCGTTTGCAAGGGTTTTGGTGGAGGCCAAATCCTGAAGATAATTTTTCATGCCGCTCAGGTTATCGCCCCAAATCAGGTGTTTTTCAAAGAAAGCCAGATACTCCCCCTGAATTCCGGCAAATGCCCGTCCAAAGAGCGATTCAGCCATATTTCCCAACGGAATCTGGTAAATAACAACCGAATTTTTACTGTCAATAGAGAAATTGGTTTTCAGTTTACTTTCGTCTGTTTTGGCGGTGCGGCTGTATTCGGCAACTGCTTTTGAGATTCGTTCTTTTGCAAGAGTTACATCAGCCAGGTCGCAAACAAAGAATCGGTTTTGTGTCGGATTCGATTTGTTGATATTAGTATAAACTCCGGCAAATTGTTTTCCACATGCTTCTTTAATCAGTTTTACAGGATCAGTTTTTGTTTTCTTCTGAAATTCAATCAGGCTCATTTCTCTTGGGTAGAAACTGCCATTGGCTTTTGTATGTGTTTCGTAACGATCGAGAAATAAGCCGGGATTATTCAGGTTCAGAGCAACGAAAAAAGTTGAGTTGGCCGGAATGGCTTTTTCGATGCTCATTTTTTCTGCTTCCTGATTGCGGAAAATATTGAGGTAATTGTCGCTCGAGTCGCGGGTGACACTGTATCCTTCGAAGTTAAACCCGTTGGCATTGACCGAAAAATCGAGTTCCGACCAGTTCGACCAGGAAGTGAGCTGGCTAATATTTTTTCTGATTTCGGGAGTAACCAGTTTAGCAATTAACTGGTGAATGGTTTGATGATTGATAAAAATGTTGGCCTGAGCCGTTTCTTCGATAGTTTTATACACCTCGGTAAATTCTTTGTTGCCAAGGAGATTTTGCGAGTTAGAATGTCGGATGGCTTCTTCAATCAAAATGAAATCTTCGCTGGCCATAAAAATTTCGCTGGTGCAGGCGAAATAGAAACTCATTTCGGGCGATTTGGCTCCAAAAATCACGGT
>Ga0172367_10003200_pt1 | contig 21641 bp, 27 predicted proteins | sample Lak10m_FD_114542 | JGI IMG/M metagenome (GOLD analysis project Ga0172367, IMG submission 114542) | Freshwater microbial communities from Kabuno Bay, South-Kivu, Congo - kab_022012_10m | ecosystem: Environmental > Aquatic > Freshwater > Lake | place: Democratic Republic of the Congo: South-Kivu... | reverse complement strand
TCCACCATCTGCCTCCAGAGGCGTGGGACTCGAAAGTACTCAAGAGCGGCAAGCGCAATGACCTCCCTGTGCGGCGTCTGATGAGGACGGACGGGCAAGGCGTGCGCTGGATGCTCACGGGCGTCTCGGTGAGCGTGCTCGACACGGCTATCTACCCGGTGACGATTGACCCGGACTACAGCGACACCACGGCGGACGGGCATGTGCAAGGTCAGGGCTGGCTTTATTCAACCGCGCGTAATATGTCTGTCGCGTATTCCAATAGCTTCCCCTACTTGGATCTAGGGCAGCGTTTTTACGACGACGGCAAGGGCTATCATGTCTACTATGTGAATCGCGCCGGGTTAAAGATCGACACGAGTGGCGTCCCGGACGGGGATGACGTTTCGCAGGACGCGCTCAAACTTGTCTGCGTCTATGATTACTCCGACACCGATCTCGACGTGCAGATTGTGGAGCAGGATTGGAGCGCGCAAGACCCGTTAGCTACTGGTACGCGTGAGGCATTCTTTGACAACTGTCTTGCTGGTGCAACTGCCGCCGTGTGGCGCAACACAAGCGGGATGTCTCCCAACACGCAATACACGTCGGCGGACCTGACGCCGGGGTATGTGAACAAGACCGGGTATACCTACTTTTCTCTGCGGTCGAGCCGAGACTACAGCAACACCACGCCGACAGGGAACGAGTACATCTCCATCGCCTCACAGGACCACGCGACGGCGGGGTACCGCCCGGTGCTGGCGGTGACACATGCGGCGGGGGGTGGCGGAGGCGGCAAACCGACCTACGCCTATGTGCAGCAATGAGGAGGACTAGCTATGCCTGACCTGTGGATGGATGTCGACGCGGCGTTGGCGGAGGTGCCGGTAAACATCCTGCCTCTCCTTGATGACACCGACTTCAAGACGCGCGAAACCGCAGTCGCCTACAACGCTGCGGGCATGGACCTCGTCTGGAACTTCGTTACTGCTGCCGGTGCCTTTACCCAGACAGTTGTCACCCCGACTACCGGGGGCAATTATGACTGGACGCATCAAGGTGACGGCGTCTACACGATCGAGATTCCCGCTTCGGGCGGGGCCTCCATCAACAACGACACTGAGGGCTTCGGCTGGTTTACTGGCATGGCGACCGGCGTGCTTCCGTGGCGCGGGCCGATCATCGGCTTCCGTGCTGCTGGCCTCAACGACGCGTTGATCGAAAGTGCTTGGAGCGCCACGCGCGGCCTCGCCGGTACCGCGCTACCTGCTGCTGCTGCGGACGCAGCCGGGGGGCTTCCGGTTTCGGATGCGGGAGGGCTTGACCTCGATGCCATCCTCGCTGATACCGCCGATATGCAGCCAAAGCTCGGAGCGCCAGCGGGCGCAAGTCTCGCTGCGGACGTTGCTGCTGTCAAGGCGCAGACGGCGGTGATTGAGGGTGACACCGGTACGGACATTCCTGCTACGCTCGCCGTCATTGTTGGCTACATCGACACCGAGGTAGGAGCCATCAAGGCGAAGACGGACAATTTGCCCATCGACCCCGCCGATCAGAGTGCTGTCGAAGCGGCCATTCCCTCTGCTTCGACCATCGCCTCACAGGTACGAACGGAACTGGCCACCGAACTGGCGCGCATCGACGCGGCGATATCTTCGCGGCTGGCGGCGGCGGGCTACGTGGCTCCTGATAACGCGACGATCGGGGCGATCGCGGGCTACCTCGACACCGAGATCGCCGCAATCAAGGCCAAAACCGACAACCTGCCTGTAGCACCTGCAGCCACCGGGGACATTGCTGCGGCACTCGCTGCTTACGATCCGCCTACCAAGGCGGAGATGGACGCTGGGTTTGCCTCGGGTGACGACGCTATCCTTGCCGCGATTGCGGCTCTGAACAACTTGAGCGCTACACAGGCAGCAAATGCGGTTGGGGCACTCGTAATCGAAGGGACCATTACCCTGATCCAGTCGCTCCGGATTGGAAACGCAGCAAACGCCGGGAAGGTATCGGGGGCCGGGACGACAGCTATGGCTCTCCGAGACTTGGCCGACACCGTCAATCGGATAGCTGCAACTGTCGACGCGGACGGGAACCGAATCGACGTAACATTGGATCTTACGTAAATGTGGGCAGCACGTCACTGGGCAGCACGTTACTGGGCAGCACATTACTGGGCGAAAGTGGGCGCTCCTCTGGCACTGGGTACACCCGGGTTGTCTGTGTCGGATGCTCTTTTGGGGTCGGCGTTAGCGTCAGACACCCCATTGAGTTCCGTGCTATCATCTGATACATTACTGGGGACAGTTACCAGCACCGACGCGGAGGTAATCTGATGGCGGAATACACCAAAGGCGGGACTCTGCGCAGTTCAGCCGTTTTCCGTAATTCGGCTGGTGTGCTAGCTAACCCGGACTCGGTAACCTGTACCATCGAGCAACCAAACGGGGTTGAGGTAGTCGGTACCGTCGTTAACGACAGCACCGGCAATTATCACTGTGATATTTTACTTGACGATAGCGGAGTTTGGTCTATTCTGTGGCACGGCGTTACTGGAACCGTAAACGCGGTGGAGGAGCATACCTTGATTGTTTTGGCGTCGGTGTTCTAAGGATGGCAGAAGAAGGTACGGTGGCGGTAGTTCTGATCGAGTCCATGTTTACCACGATACAGCATCAAGTAGAACACATCGCGGGTCGGCTCGATGACAGTGTAAAGTGGATGCGTGAAACTGACTTGCACTTCGAGAAAACAGATAACAATTTGGCCGCGCTAACATCGCGAGTCGACGTTCAGAACGGCGGCGTAAGAGAAGCTTTGGCGGGGCTTCGAGAGCAGCGGGCATTTTGTGACTCGATACAACACGGAAAAGACGTAGAGGCAGCGGATATCTCTGGTTATAGTCGACGCGTTGCGGACGAAAAACGGTTAGGTACTGCGGTAGTTAACAACGTCGTACATCCTGTTGTTCTCGCCGCCGTGGCGGCAGTGATTTTCGTTGCCGGAACAGTTGTTGGTGCTACTCTATTCGCTCTAAGCGAATTCCATCACGCAATCGACTTCTTCCAGCAGGTGGTTCCGGGATGGTAGATCAGCTGGTTTTTTACTGTGAGCCGGTGCAAGCTCCCTACTCGGGGCGCTTTGCACAGTGGTATTCTGGTACACCTCCGTACCAACATCGAGGTATTGACTACGACATCGCAGCCGGGAATCTCTACCGGGCACCAGCCCCAGGTGTTGTGGTCCGGCCTACCAACGATGGGACGTTCGGCAGGTATGCGGTTTGCCTCGAACACGATCACGTATCGGACGCTTTTCGCTTCTCGATGTTTGCCCACGGCTCGGCGTCCTACGTCCGGCTAGGGCAGAGGGTAGAAGCCGGGGAACATCTTGGCCTGACCGGTCATGAGGGGGCATTCCTCGGCCAATACCTTGACCATCTCCACTGGCAGTTGTCGGATAGCCCGACATTCCCGCTCGACATCGCACACTCACGCGACCCGCTCCCGCTTGTACTCTCGGAGGAAGAAATGGACCGACTGCAGAAGATCGAAGAAGACACGGCGTCAATCCGCAAGCTCCTTGGCGAATACGGCGTCGATGCGGTGTGTTACCCGGGAACAGAGGAGTGTTTCCCTTCGGGTACTCCGATTGTCCAAGAGGGAACGGCCCGGGACGAAGATGTTATCACCTTGACAGGGCCACTTGCGTTTACGTACTGTAAACTCCGTGAATTCAGCTTTCCGCTCGGGCTGCGTCGAACGCAAGTCGCGCAGAAGAAGATCATCGACAAAATCGGAGGTATCTAATGAGCATCCGGACAGCGGTCATCTACACAATTGTGGCCTTTGTGGCAGGGGGCCTCGGTATGGCAATTCAACTCTTTCTTGACGCCAGCTTGTCACCCATTTCTGACTGGGGGGCGTGGGCAATTGCAGCCGGTTTTGCCATTGTCGGCGCTGGACTAAAGCGGGCGTTGCCTTGGCTCGAATCGATTCTCCCGGCTAATGGCCCCGGTTAGATGACTATACAGCGATCCCTTGTCTTATCGGTCGTAGTTGGTTTGCTCTTTCTTACGTTGAGTGGACCGATGAGACTGCTGGCAACTGTCGGCGGCGAGACGTGTACGGTGCCCGGGGGCACCAACACGGTACACTGTCCTACGCTGCTCGGTAATCAGGAGTTCTGGCTTGAAGTTGTCGCCGCTGGTGTGTCTTCTGTTGCGAGCCCATGGGAAGAAGTCGCGGCGTTTCTGTTGCCAGCGCTCGGTATACGATGGATTTCGTTAATTGGCAAGAAGAAAATCCCAGACCCGGGGGTTTAGAGATGCCGGTACCGGACGTCCTCAAGTCTTCCCGCAAGTGGACCGGCATGGTACTTGTCGGGGTTTTCCTTGTAGTGGCGTTGGTGGCGTTTCTCACAGCTAGCACGGTGTTGGCGCTTACTGGCCACCCCGGGGCTTTGGATTGGACGCCGGTACGAGACACTATGGCGTTTATCAGTGGAAATGGTTTTGTCCACCAAATATCGCAAGGCGCTAGTGACGTAAGCAAGTGGCGAGCGTCGGGTAATTCTGCGGCGACGCGGGACCCCGGCGACATGACGTAAGCTCCGCCCGGGGCTCCTCCATCTCTCCAGCCCGGGGCGACAGCTTTTGACCCCGGGTTGCGTTTGGTGCCGTAACCCGGGGTCATTTGTCTAGCAGTGCTCGAATTAGGTCGCCTTTGGTGTCGATCACTTTGGAGATGCGAGTATCCACTGTTTTGGTGGCGTTGATGTGGATGGTAGCGACCGGGCGAGTCTGTCCGGGGCGACGTAACCGGGCACGACATTGGTCGTAAACTCCCCTACTGTAACCCAGCGAATAAAAGACACAGTACCGGGCGGCAGTTAAGTCGATGCCCTCAGACCCGCTTTGTTGTTGGACTACCAGCACGTCGGCCCACTCGGGGAATCGCGGGCCGTCTAGTTCCTTTATCTTTCCGGATAGCTCAGCGACTTTCCGACCAGAAGCCGTTACAGCTGCTTTGACAGCGGCGATGTCATGAACAAACAGGCAAAATACCACGACCTTTTTGTCCGGGGATAGGTCTTCCAGTAGGTCTTTGAACGCGTTGATTTTCCCGGTATCGACTTGATGCACCTTTCCAGTATCGTCTGGAATGAACCCCGACGTTACCTGTTGGAGCCGGAGCATCTTGGTCAAGATACTACCCGCAACAGCGGTTGCTCCCTGTAGGTCCGCCAACGAATCTTTTTCCATTTCTTTGTACACCCGGAATGCCTCTTTCCCTAGTTGGAAGCTACGTATGACCGTAGGCACGTAGGGCGGGACGTCGAGTACATCGTCGAGCTTGACTCGATAAGACAGGGAATAGAAGCGGTTACGCATGTCGGCTTCCATCTCTTCCCGATAAAACAGGAGTTGACGCTTCTCGAACCCACCGAACACAGCATATTTGTTCGCGAAACGGTTGTAATTCGTGCCGAATACCGTAGGGTCGAGGAATCGGAATTGTCCGTACAGGTCGAGCCGGGAGTTGGGGGCGGGCGTGCCGGTCAAACACAGTCGATGCTCTAGTCTCCTACCGAACGCGGCAAAGAATTTCGAGACCTTTGACCCCGCCGACTTGATGCGGTGACTTTCGTCTAGGATGGCGGCGTCAATATGGGTTTCTCGGTTATCGAACAGGAAATCCTTCATCGGATTGCGCCAAACCGTGCCATAGGTCACAATGAAAACGCCCGGATCGGAGTCAGCCAACATTCGCATGGTTTGTTGCTTGTTGGTCCCGGCGAGGACAATTACTCGGTGTGCCCCGGGAGCCCACTGCTCAAACTGATCCGGCCACACGGACACCACATTAGCAGAAGCTACTAACAAGACGCGCTTGGCTCCGACTCTCTGTATCCAGTCGACAGCCACTCGCGATTTCCCGGTGGCCATGTCCATGGCCAGCATGAACCCCGGGTGCGCGGTTGCTTGGTACAAGGCTTCAGCTTGGTGTGGCCATAGAGGCGGAGGATACTCACGGAAGTTCACGGGAAAGCTCTCCTAACACGGAAGCTATCGGATGGCTACAGATATAGCTCATGCTTTCTCCGAGAGTACGGGGAAGGCTCCGGAGCCACTACAGATGACTGGGACCAAGAGCAGCGTAGCGGATGCTGTCGACACAAGACCGGAGAGTATCGGCAACGCCCACCTGCCAGTCATACATGCAGAGCCGATGAGTTCCATTCCGTGGTAAACAGCATAGTTGGACACCCCCAGAAGTTTGCGTCTGGTGATTTTCATCGCGCCACTTACCTCAGTATCCTTTCGGGCGTTGGTGGGTGACGGTACCAGAGGCGTCTACCCAGCAGAGAATGTCGGTCCAGCTAAGCGTGAAGCCACCTCTCCGAGAGCGACTCACTGCACGGGGGCGACCTCCCCGGGCTGCGCTGTTTTGTGCAGCCCGGATGGCTTCACTGATGGAAGTCCACCGACACGACCGACCCCATCCTGTTTTCATTAGGACACCAGCCTCGCGAATTCGCCGTTGTGGAAGGTGAGAAGGAAAGCGCCCTTGGCCTCTGCCGGAACCGTACCCTTGCGGAGTAGGCCGACGAGTCGCTGGTCGTGCCCTTGGCGGAAGTTGCGCTTGCTGTCGACGGCGGCACCGCAACCGCAGCGGCAACGCCCCGGAACGACTTCGTTGATTTCGTTGACGGGCGGGACAATTGCTTTGGCGCGAGCGGCCTTGTTAGCTGCCCGAAGGGCGGAAAGGCAGGTGCGCTCGTGGGGGAACAGGTTACAGCAAGGAGACTCGGAAAGTTTGGCCATGTTAGGCTTGGCTCGCTTGGTGACGGTAGTCGTGGCACAAGCAAACAACTTCACGTCGCGGTCAAAATCCCACTCACCCGGCTCGAATCCACCAGCAACCATGTCGTCGTTAAATGCCTTGGCCAGTTCGTCGAGAGTGTCGGCTTCGGTGCCCTTGTGGACACCAAGAGTCTTGAGCGCCTTTGCCAAGTCTGCGCAATCGGCGGCGTGAACGGCGAATCCGTTGTTGCCCTTGCTGAGTTTGGCGCTGTTGACGGTGTTGATGAGAACCAGCTTTGCCATTTTGTTTGCACTCCGCGTCCGGGCGTGTCCCCCGGTACTCTTTTATTAAAACACCCCGGTTGGTGGGTGTCAATATATTTCGTTTCCAATACAGACCCACCCGGGGCGCTCTGTCCGGGCAAATAGCTCCAAGTAGGGGCCGGGGGATAGCGATTCCACTATTAAAATAGAACGCGTCGGGTTTCCCGGGCTCCACCCCAAGACAGGTTGTCCCCGATAGGCCAAGGCGGGTCAGCTATTACGGTCTGAAAACTCACGGAAGCCTCTCCGTTGGACACTGAGAAATAGGAGGGATCTCTACAGCCCCGTATATCGGTCCGGGGCTCTCCCGGGTTACCCGTGGGCTCCGAAGGGCAGGTCGAATAAGTCGCTCTACGTCGGGCCATCCTCGGGCTACGCCAACAACAGCCCCGGCTTCTTCCCACGCTGCCAATTCGTATTGCTGCTTCTTGGTCGGGTGTTCCTTGTCGTCTGGTCGCTTTACCTCAATGGCAAACATCCAGCCATTTAGACAGGCGAAGATGTCGGGGGTGCCTTCTTCAACATAGCCGTCAACGTGAATCTTGATGGCCTTTGCCCCATAGGAGCGAAGGCCATTCAGGATAGTTTTTACTACAGTGGATTCAAGAGGAGTTTGCATCGGCTCGACTCTTTCCATGCATCTTGTCCGGCGAGTTGTCCCACGGTTGTGGGCCGTCGGGGTACTTGAACCCGGCGGAGCCATCCCCACCAGAAATAACGCTGGTGTCTTCCCATACTTCGGTGTGGTGAAATACCACAACTCCACTGACCGGGTTTGGTGTAGCCATCTCCCACGCGTTTGCAAAGTAGCCGATGCCGTCAAGGTAGTTGTCTTCTTTGACGACGCCGGTCGCGATGCGGGCCAGTTTCACCAAGATCATGCGGATACAGTAGTCGTGTTCCGGGCTGTACTTCCCCGGAGGGCAGATTTCTTCCCATGCTTCCCATAGGGTAGCTACTGCACGGAAATTTGTACGGGGACCACCATAATCGACGTTGCGATCACCACAAGTCGTTTCGATCGCTTTGGTAAGTAGGTCACGCTTGATTTCGTTAACCGGTTGATCCGAATCCATTGTATCCTCTCTCCCCGGGCGGGAGATTTTCTACCTCTCGCCATTCGAACCGGTTGCTGGCGATAAAAATCAGTTGGGCCAGTCGCTCCCCGGCTAACACTTTGGTAACCCAGCCACTGAGGTTCCATACGCCAATCTTCAACTCGCCTCGATAGCCTTCATCCACTACCCCGGGCTCTACTCTTAGTTGGCGTCTGCGGACAGTCGAGGAGCGCCCGGTGATAAGTCCCCAGTAACCGGGCGGCATGGCGATATTGATGTCGGTGTGGACATCGACAAAACTGTTGCCGATCACCTCTGTGGTTCGGGACACGAAAAGGTCCCAACCTGCATCGGAAGGATAGGCTCGGGCCGGAGCCTGTGGTTCCGCGAAAGACTCTGACCCGAGGACGAAATAGACCCTATCCACGCTCGCAGACACTCCACACGGAGCCGCCCGTGCCGATGAAGTTAACCGGTGCCCCGGCTACCATCCCCACACTCTCGGCAAAATCGATGGTGTGCCGGGACAGCTGGTTCCATTCTTTCTTCCCTTCATCTTGTGGGGAGATGTAGTCGGCAAATGTCAATGCAACAGAAGTCGGGCTGTTCAGAACGGACGACCGCTTGATAAGGTCAGGGTCCCACTCGCCCACCCGGCGCACGAGGCGAGTGACGGTGGTCTTTTCTTCGACCGGCTTGCCGATACGAGCACTCATTTGTTCCCACGTCAACTCCCGCTCCAGTGGGCCGGAATTTCCGGCAACGCGAATCGGATAAGTGCGTACCACCAAGAGAACGTCGGTAATGTGCTGCGGCGGAATCCCGGCTTCTGCTGCCAGAGTTGCAGCGTTGGTGTCTTGGCTGGTGCAGTAAGGCCATGGCCCGTGGATGAGCGACAACCCGCTTCCCTGTGTTCCTTCGAGCAGAACGTGATCCCCTTGGCGAATCGACTCGTGAAGCATGCGGGGTGTGTCCGGGTAGGACAAATGCTCAAATCCGAACTCCGACGCGGCGTCTTTCCACAACCGGAAGCCGTTAGCTTCTGGATTCCGGGCAATACGAGCCATGCGGGCTTCTCCTACGCCTTCCCCGGTGGAGCCGATGCGTGCGTGGATGGCCCCGGCAACCCCACCCTCGGCCATGTGGTAGCGACTGTCGAGTACTCCGGCGTCAGCGTCAATGAACAGCCGCTCGTCGATCGTCGGATCCACCTTTCGGATCGCTTCCAGTTCTAGTTGTAGTTGGTGTGGGTCCACCAAAGCACCCCGCCCGATGATGATGTGGGCATTTGGGTTGGTCCAGCCGCAAGGAATCACCTGCATCTTCCAGACCTTCCCAAGGTGTTGGAACGAGTGTCCGGCGTTCGGGCCACCCGTCCTCACGTGAACGTCGTAACGGTTTGCGATGTGGTGGACGATAACGCCCTTCCCTTCGCTCCCATATTGGCCACCTACCACGGCTGTAATCATGCTGCTACTCCTTGTTTTACTTTCTCGGCGGTTCCCCACCGTTTCCCTACTTCTATATCAACAATAAATGGGCAGCTAAACGGAAGGTCCGTCATCGTCGCCCGGATATACGCCAGCGTCTCTTGTAGGTTCTCGTCTGGAATCTCAAACATGATCGAGTCGTGAACCTGCAGAGTCATTCGGGCACCAAAACGGGGTAGTCCCTTGTGCAGTTCGGTAATCTTTACCCGCATGACCTCACCCACCCCGCCTTGGATCAAGGTTGACATCGCCTTGTGTGCATCTCGCGCCCCGGCAGGGAAGCGGGCTGGTCGACCTGTCCACATGCGAATATAACCCCGGTTGACGGCGGTACTCTCAGCCATGTTCATCAGGCGTCGAATTCCGGGGTGTCCGTTGTGGTATCGTTTCAGGTGCGCGGCGGCTTGTTGCTCGGTTAACCCGGTACGCTCGGATAGACCCCGCTTACCGAGTCCGTATGCTATCCCGAAGTTAATTCGCTTGGCGACATCCCGGGACATATGGAATTGCTCGGCTGTCGCTCCGTGGAAGTCAACGCCAGAGAGAAACAGGTCGATCATCTCTTGGTCTTGGGTGTAGTGTGCAAGCATCCGCAACTCGGCCTGTCCGTAGTCGGCATTCGCCAAAGTAAACCCGGGACGAGCAATGAAGATGTTTTTTACCTTGCCAACCACCCGGTCATCGTGGCGAGGAATTGCCTGTAGGTTGGGATCGGAACAACTTAGTCGTCCGGTTACCACTCGGGCTTGGTTGAAGGTCGGATGCAGTACGCCGTTTTCATCCATCGACTCAAGGTACGGCTGGTAATAAGCCCCGGCTGTTCGATTCCAACTGCGAAATAGCTGGATGGCATCCACCAGCGTCTTTTGTTCGTCCGACAGTTTGCCCTGCATTTGTAACCGCTCTAAGAACGGGGCGGCTGTGGACGGCAATCCCAACAACTTCTTCATTTGCGGAGCACTGGCCGGGTTGAGGTTGGGATTATCGGCCAACTTTCGTAGCGTAGCTTTGGCGGCGTCCGTCTGCGGACCGCATTCTTCGAGGTATTGTCGAGTAAGATTAACATCAATGGCGATACCGGTAACGCTCATGTCCGTCAACGCCCGGGCGTATTCGTTGGCTTCGTCGAATAGGTGGGAGATGTGCCACGCGGCTAGCTTTGGTTCGTAGAACCGGAGAAGCTGAGTGGTCAGACGCACGTCCTGTTCGGCGTAGGGTGCGACCAACGCGGGGTCCAGCTTCCCCATCTCATTCTTTTTTAATTTGTGTTCTAGCAGGATGGTGTCGAGGGCCTTCTGTTCAGCGCTGGCCCCGGTGCCAATGTACTTGTCACCTAGCGTCTTGAGGGCGTGACTCGGTTCGTTTTCGTCTACCAGATGGGCGGCAAGCATTGAGTCTTTAATGTGCACCGGCAACTTCATACCCTCGGCCATCAGAAACTGAATGTCGAACTGGGCGTTGAAGTAGACATGGTTGGGGTGGCGTTCCAGAGTCTTTACTAGAGGACCCAAACAGACGGGCGGGAGATTAGAGTGCAAGTGGCGGAATGGAACGTAGTAAGTATCCCGCCCGTCTGTTTGGATGGCTGTACCCACCATTTCATCGCCTAGCCATGGGTGCAGCCCGGTGGTTTCAAGGTCGACGGTAATCTCGTCGGCGGCGTCAATTCGACGAAGAAGGGAGGGGAAATCTTCGGTGCTGACGGTCGCCATGGATTTTCCCCTCCCTTCTTTGTGGAATTGGGGGCTGGCCCGGAGTGCGTAGGCCAGCCCCTTACAGGCGGGTCGTGCTCAGCTTCTCGCTAAGGCTGACCGGCTGCCTTCATCTTGGTCCCGACTCCGTCCGGGTGGGGCATTACCGAACCGATAGCGGATCGCTTCTGTCCCTTGTACTCGTCATCGATCATGGCGAGTACGCAGAGTCGGCCGAGGGCGTCTTCGGCCTTGAACCGGGACACAGAACCGGTCGCACCAAGACCAAGCGACTCGACTGTCTCGGCCACCTTCCACATCGCTTGCGGAGTCAGGGCCGTGAAGTTCTTCCATTCGCGTCCGGCGAATTCGCCTTTGGTGAGGCGAAAAGACCAGATGATCATCGGGTTGCCCGCGTCGCTGATGGACCGCTCGACATCGAAACAAACCGCTTCGTACTCGCCCTTCGGGATGCGGAAATTCGACTGGATATCGGTCAGGTCTACCTGAAACTCGACGTCTTCCTGCGGATTGGACTGCGCGAACGGATCGACTACGTTACCGGGGACTGCCATTTTCTTTGTGCTTTCTGCCCGAAGGCGCTTAAGCGCTAGCCTGTTCGGACTCAGGACTTAGGGCCGGTTCCGGCAGAGTAGCCGGAGGTTTCACGGCTGTGACGGGTCGCTTGATTGCGACAGGTTTGGAGGGGGTTTTCCCCTGAGTCTTTAGGAGCAGGTCGTAAATGCTACTAAGGTTGGGGTCGGAGACGACCTGTCCCAACGTCATGGCGAACTCCGGGCCACGCGTTTTGGCCCGGTAGATTCCCTTTTCCTGTGTAAGCATCTTACGGTTCCCCTCAGCGTCGATGTACATGTACCACACGAAATCGACGTAGCCCATGACCGATTCGGCCAGTTTGGCGGTAAAAGAGGGGATGCAGTCGATGGGCTCTTTGTTCTCGTTGGTGTTCCCCTTCGGGAATACGTACTTGGGGAGAGCCGTGATGATCACGTGGTACGGGCTGTCGCGGAACCAGCGGAAAAGCCGTGTAAGCTGGGCCGTCGACTTGCCGTAGTCTCCGATCTCGATTTCGTCAAGATCGTCCCGGCGAACCTTCTTCGGGTCGGCCACGGCGTCACTGACGATTTGCTGAAGACCAACCGATTGGAGTTCGGATCCGGAGTCGATGACAATCGTCTGGATGTCCGCGAACGCCGGATCTTTATTCACCAAATCCCAAAAGACATCTTCCAAGGTCTTGGAATCGCGGATGTCGATGGCCTGAATATCGCCCCGGTGGGCGACTGAAAGTAAACCACCCTCGACGTTGAGAAACAACGCATTAGCCATGTCGGGATGGTCATTGGCTTGCGCGGCAAAAGTAGTCTTGCCGCAACCCGGTCGCCCGTAGATCAGGGCGTTGATCTTGGGCTTTTCCGCCCCGGCCAAATATGGGGTGTGAATTGCCATCAGTGCACTCCTAAACTAGGTTACTACCAACATATCAGATAGGTTCGTCGGTGTCAATGGGGGTATCGGCATCGACGGCTGCAGCAACTTGTTGTAGCTGGGAGTTGAGCAACCAACTCGGGTCTTGACCGCGCATTTCCTCCAGACACCAAGGGCGAGCCCAACACGTCTGGCAGTTGAGTGCGTACAGGTTCCGGAGAAAATGGCGGCGGGTGTACCGCATTTCATGGGATGCAGGAACCACAACCTCTTCCCATAACGCCCGAGTCTCTTCATCGGTACGATACGCTGTGGCCCGGGAAAAGAACGGCGTCGTTAGTTTGGCGCTCATTTCCTCCCGGTAATCTTCTGGGTCGAGCCCGTTATCGACAAGTGCCTGTCGGTAAGTGGGCCAGTCGGTGGTGATCTGGGACCGGCTCATAGTCCCGTTTTTATTGAGGGTCGGAGTTGCTGGGACCTTGGATCGGATCTGGTAGGCGATGGAGCCAACAGCCGGAATGCCAAGCCGACGCGCTACCTCCTGATAGATGCCCATCTGGAGGTTGACCTCCTCGGCTTCTACCGGAAGGAACTGCTTCCGGGTCTTCCAATCGATAAGCCACACATGGCCAGTGTTCAGGTCGCGGGCCACCAGATCGAAGTAGACTTGGAAACCCGCCCACCCGGGGAGTCGAACCTTTAACTGCTTCTCCACAAGTGGCACGCCGCGATGTTGAAGAACCTCCCATTGTGGAAGATGGAAGTCGTCGAGGGTACGGGCAGCGATAATTGTAGCAGTAGTAGCTACTTCTTCAACCTGCTCGTATTCCTCATCGAACATATCGCGGGTATACCATTCCGCCCGCCAAGCTTCGATGGCTGAACAGGACGCGGCATAGGCGATGTCCACAACCTCATGCTGTTTTGCGTGTTCGTTAAGAGCGGCAGCTAAGCCGACGTGAATGGCGGAGCCGAGTTGGGGTGCGCGATCGTTGACGCGTTGCGTAATTTTCCGCTCGTACCGAAGTTCCCAGCGGTAACGGCACTTAAGCCACTCCGAAAGCCGGGAGTAAGACAAGAGTTCCGGTGATGTTTTCGTAATTACACTCCTGAAACGTTCTCCTTTTAGGGCGGTGGTGGGGGAGGGTCCGGAGGGGCGGACCCTCCCCCGGGGCGGCGGGGCGGCTTACGCGGCGGGGACAGCTTCGGCTTTTGCCTTGGCGGCGGCTTCCTTAGCCATTTCCTGCTCGGCCTTCTTGGCGATGGCGGCTTCCTGCGCGGCTGCGCGGGCTTTGTCGACTTCGACACGACCTTCGGCGGTGGCCAGCAGGGCATACTTCCCCTTGTGGAAGGTTGGCAGGATTTTGGCGGCAAGCACTTCGTCGACGGGGAAAGGGCCGCCGTTATCGCGCCACTTTGAGAGGCGACCATCAAGGCGGGCGTCGTGGCCCGTCAGGAACGAGGAACCGGGCTTGCAGAGGGTGCCACAACCGCAGAGGCAGTTGATCGCAACCTTTTCGGGCTTGACGATCTTCAGCTTGGGCTCGGCCTTTGCCTTGGGGGCGCGCTTGGTCTTGGTGGGGGTCATTCCGCCCACAGTTTCGTTGTTGTCCGACATTAGAATCTCTCCTTCTTGTAGTCCAAGCAAGTCGCGGAACGTGGCTTCTTGTTTGGCTTGCGTCTCGGGGTGTTCCCGACCAATATGTTCATCGAGCTTGCCTCGGGTACCGGGTCGGCACTCAACCCATGTTTTGCACACGGGACATTGGCGAGTGTCTGGTACGTGTATGGGGATTGCGGAATATGTTTTTGTTGCCATTGCACTCCTCTGTTGCGGGCGCTTCGCCCGGAACCCTTCTATTAAACCACAGCCGGCACAGCTTGTCAATATCCTATTGGCTATAGGGACGGAAGTTCTTGTTCCAACTTCCACAACTGGCCTTTGTTCGACACGAGCCCATCCAGCCGCATTCGCCGCAAAGTTTCGCGTACTGCTTCTTTGCTGGTTCCCAACGCTTCCGCCAAGTCAGCTACCGACATAGGGCCGGCCTGTAGCTGGTCGAGGATGCCGGAAGGTCCCACTTCGTCTTCCTCTACCACTTCCACCCGGTATCGGTGGTCCGTCTCTGTCTCGATATCAAACTTTAATTGGACGGGCGGTACGCCACCTCTTACCTTGAAGTGCCTCAGAATGTTGACGGTATTTGGCTGGTTCTCAACTGCCCTAATTTGCCAGCCCGTTTCCAACCACGCATTTAAGAAGGTAGAGCCCCACGCGCCTTCTCGATCGGTATCCGTGCCCACCCGTTTTTTGGTGTGGTGGGCGATGGCAAAGCTGGTCCGACACCGGTCGCGGATTGTCTTTAAACCCAACATAGCGGTAGTAGCCTTGGCCATGTAGTCGTCTGTCGACGCGGCAGAGTACAACGGGTCCACAATCACCAAAGCAGGTTGTACGCTCTGTACCACCGCATATAGGCTCTCCATGGATGCTGGGTCTTCGAAGTGCAAGCTCCGGTCTTCGTGTAAGAAAATTGGAATATTTGGTGGTAAAGCTAACTCGAAGCTACCGCTATCGTTTGTCCGATCACCAATCCCAAGTCGCGCATTAATAATCTCGCTCAACCGGGAAGCAATATCGCTATGTGGGTCTTCCTGCTGAACGATGATCACCGGTCCGATCTTTTCCACCGGGTACATTCCCAAAAACGGAGTACCGGTGGCTACGGACACGGCCAAGTCAAAGAGCATCCACGTCTTTCTGGTTCCCGGAGGAGCCACTGCCAAGAGCATGGTATCTTCCGGAATCCAGTCCTTTATGATCCACCGTACTTCTCGGTCGGCGTACGTTCGCATAAAGTTATCAAGTGGCGTAACCGAGAAAGGACTGTTGGTTCTACTGCCGGTGGCTGTGACTTGTAGACCGCCCCGGACGGTAGCTCTGCGGACGTGTCCTTCGTAGACCGACTTCACAATTCGGCTCAGGTCGGCCACTGGCAGCGGTGGGTCGTTCTTTTCGTTCCATGCCGATAGAACCTGTAAGGTCACATCCGGGGGCACGTCTTTGCCCGCGAAGTATCCAGCTATTCTGGTGGCGGTGTCGTCCCTCTGACCGTATCCAACTCCTCCCAAAGCCTCGGAGAGCCACTTTGGCTTGCTACCATCTACTGGTCGCTCACGGACGGAAGACGGAGGCGGAACCCACTGGCCCATGGTCCCTTGACTTCGCCACGAGTAACGTTTCCCGCTGATGTGCATCGAAGGTGGAAGCACCACCAAACCACGGTTGGCCCGGACATCGATGCCGTCTGCTCCAACTGAGTTGCCGATGTCTTCCCCAGTAGGGTAGTGATAAAACAGGTGGTGCCCGCCTCCACCCGTATCGGAAATTAAGTCGGTCGGTGCCCGCTTCCACTGCTCACTAGCCTTTCCGCCTCGCTTGGTGTCAATATCGGCCACGACTATGCCGGAAATTTCCCCGGTAACCACTCCGATGTTGGCGTTGGGCCACTTCCCCCACCACGCTCTGATCTCGTCGTCACCGGCTCGACGCTCCCAGTGCTCCTTCCACGAGGATGGCATCGGATGCTTCCCCGGAGAAGAACATTCTCGATTACCACAAGTACATCGTCCGCCTTGGATAGTGTACAAAGGGAGGACCGACCAACCACGAGCGGCGTAATCTAAGGCGGCGTTTAGTGTTGAACTTTCGGCTAGCACCGGGATTCGCCACAGCTATAGCACTTCCAACACCCCTCCTCAAAGATAAGCATTCCGCCACACGGGCAGAATTCCTCAGTTAGTTCGTCGGACGCGGTAGATACCGTCTGTGACAAAAACCTCTGTTCCAACCAACGAAATACGTAGTCAAGGACGCTAGTACAGTTCGGGATGTTTGGGTCTCCCGTCATGCCGGATGGCTCGAATCGGGTACCTTTGTACTTCTTCACGTACACGTCGAGGGAAATTCCGTATTGTAAACCAATGGACGTGGCAATACATACGGCGTCAGCGAAACCGGACAGACCGTTCCCTTCCCGGTTAATTTTCAAGAATAACTCCATCGGCTCGCCTTCCGGGTTCAAACCGACGGTCAAATATCCTTGGTGGTTGCCGACGCGGAACTTGTGAATCACCGCTTCCCGCGTTTTCGGTTGCTTGCGACGGACCGGAATAACCGGAGTCGGTGTGGAAACAGCAGAGAAGACCTGTTCCGCTTTAGAGCCATCGCGGTAAACAGTTACTCCCATCAACCCGAGTTCATCCGCTTGCAGATAAATGCGCGAAATATCTTCCGGGGTAGCGTTATGGGAGAGGTTGATGGTCTTCGATACGGCGTTGTCGGTATGTTGCTGAAAGGCAGCTTGCATCAACAAGTGTGCCTCAGGCGAGATGTCGTGTGCCGTCTCAAAGACACGGACCAGACTTTCTGGTGCTTCGGTTTTGGAGATGTGTACACCAGCGACCAACTGAGCCAAAACATTCGGCTTGTCGGCTAGGTTACGAGCCACGATTGGGTTGATCTCGAAAGCGGACACGTTTTTGTTGGGGTCTGTGTGATCAAGCTTGTGTTGCCGTTTGTAGGCTAAGGCAAACACCGGTTCGATACCACTAGAGCATCCGGCGATGATCGAGATGGTACCAGTCGGTGCGATAGTTGTCCGGGTTGCGTTGCGGAACGCGCGCTCCGAACTGTAAATCGACTGATTCAGAAACAGGAACGACCCGCGTTCTTTAGCCAAATCACGTGAAGCGTCGTCGGCTCGGTCTTGGATGAAACCCATCACCTTCTTGGCAACATCGCGGGCATTTTGGCTAGAGTACGGGATGCCAAGACAGAATAGGGCGTCGGCCCATCCCATTACACCAAGGCCGATACGTCGTAATCCTTCGTTTATTACTCCCATTTGGGGCAACGGTACACAGTTGACGCTTACCACATCATCGAGGAAGCGCACGGCTAGATAGACGGTTTGTGCCAAACGATGCCAATCAAACCCAACCTCGTCCTTAACGAACCGGGACAGATTGATTGAGCCTAGGTTACAACTGTCGTTATCGTAGAGCGGCTGCTCACCGCACGGGTTGGTGGCCCTGATAGGACCGAGACTCGGAACCGGGTTCGCCTTACTTGAATTGATTCGGTCCATAAACAGGACTCCCGGATCGCCGCTTTGATGGGCTGACTCACAAATCAGCTTCCAGAGACGGGTATATTCCGGGTTTTCGTGGTAACGAACTGCTGACATAAAAGCGTCGGTCAAACCAACGCTAATATTGAAGTTCGTCAGCGAACCGTCTAGTTTAGCCGTGATAAACTCCTCAACGTCCGGGTGATCGACGGACAAGACGCCCATGTTCGCCCCGTGCCGCATCCCGCCTTGGCGCACGGTATCGGCTACTGTGTCGAAAATCCGCATAAAGGACACTGGCCCGGAAGCCGTGCCTCCATACTGCCCGACCGGCGATCCCCGAGGGCGTAGCCCGGAAAAGCTGAATCCGGTTCCTCCGCCCGATTTGTGTACCAGAGCCATGTTGCGGATAGTGGCAAAAATTCCACCCATATCGTCCGGTACTGGTAAGACGAAACAGGCTGATAATTGGCCGTCGGGCGTCCCTGCATTTGCCAACGTGGGTGAGTTCGGCAGGAACTCGAAGTTGGTCATCACTTGGTAAAAGTCGGCAGCGATGCTGCTTCGGTACTCCGGTGCCTCTGCTGCTGCGATGGCGTTGGCTACCCTCTCAAACATCTGCTCCGGCGTTTCGCCCGGTCGTAGGTACCTTCGTTCCAAGACAAGACGAGCCGTATTACTAAGTTGCACTCTTTCCCCCTCTCTACTTCCGTTCAATTGCTACCCCGTCGTCACCCCACAATAGGCGGCGAGTCACACTATACACCCGTAGTTTTCCGGACACAATATATCCCTGAATCAATGGCTGGTTATTCAAGACGGAGCCACAAATCTACGGGCAAGTGACAGGAGGACCGACCACTAGGGAGGTAAGGGGTACCGGGTGGAGGACCCACCCCTATGGGGTGGTCCGCCATCCCGCCCCGGCTCCTATCGCCCTTGCCCCGAGATGTGGCTGAGGGTAGGTTGAATAGAGTACTTGACACCCAGCAACCGGTGTGTTTTGATGGTGTGGAGCGGAGAGGAGTGTAAATTGATGGTAAAGATGTCGGCAAATGGAGCCAAGGCGCCGGCCGGATTCGCTGCATTCGAGCGAAGAATGTACGGGGTCGGGTCATGACCATCGTAAAGCTCGTCTGTCAATGGGCCATGCCGGACGGGAAGCCGTGTGGGGAAAAGGCCCAAGAAGGGCGGCGCACCCCGATTAACAAAGCTGTGTTTTGTCCGTTTCATTGGCGGGCATGGGACCGGAAGGGCACCCCTTCTGGACATGGCTACATCGGGAGACGACGGTCATGAAAGAGTGGTGGATGTCTTTCCTGTTCACGCTTGCGGCGTGGCTTGTCCTACTTGGGATAGCCATTGCTGTTGATGGGGGTTTGTGATGGACTACACTATCCAGCTGAAACAGCCGGAAGAAGCGGACGAACGTTGGCGGGATGTACAAATCGATCAAGTTGTGCTAGTGGACAAGCGGAAGACGCTGAAAATGGCTCGCTATCTAACGAATCGAATGGGTTGCGAGGCGTTTTTTCGCGTAATGGAATGGCCGGGACGAGGTGAATGGCCCCGAGTAATCTGGACCAGTGAAGTCGAGAAAGAGAACCAATTCATTGCTTGATTGCATTGGGGGGACGGCACATCACTGGCAACTTGGGGAGCCGAACGGCGAAAAAGTAGTTTTAGGGGTGTGTAAAAAATGTGGGGCAGAGCGGAATGACTTTCCGAGTTCGGCCAAAGATGGGGACGGCGACTGGCGGGAAATACGCAAGCTGACAAAACACTCGTTTAATTTTTCACAGGACAACTTACCCAACTAGATACTAGGGGGGTGGAGAGGGTAATGGAAGTTCGCGATTTTCGGTTGGTGGGGGAGTTTGGGAACGAAGAAGTTAAAGTCCACGCTTTTTGGTTCCGGATTCTGAAAGATGGACGCATCGAGTACGCCCATTACGTCAAGTCGACAGCATCAACAACGCCGAAGGTTGGAACATGACGGCAGCACATTCGCAGTGAAGCCCGGGCACGTCTACGCTCAAAAACGACGCGTGCTTGATCGGTGTCAGATAATCAGCATTCAGCCCGTACACCCCTTCTATGATCCGGCAAAGTGGTATAAGGTACGGATCGATGGGGAAGATCTCGGATGGGTTCACGACCACGGAACTAGCTGGTCAGCAGAAGACCAACATAGTGGCGTTGGCGGTTTCTCTCACCGAGATACAGCTATTTTGTGGTTGATGCAAGGAGGACTAAAGTGAACGAATGCTGGTCGTGTGGGGAGTACGCCCCGGGTGGAGTGTGTGTTCTACCACATGTCGACTATAACCACGATGCGGCTTTGCTCGCGGGTAATGTGGTCCAACCCGGCAACCGGGTTCAGCGTGTGCTTACCAAGGGCGTACGTATCTGCCGGTTGTGCGGAAAGGAGTTTATGTCTTGGTCCGTACAACAGCTTTACTGTCTTACGCCATGCTGCTCGGCGCTTTGGCATCGATCCCAGCGAGTGGCTTTACGGAAGGGCAAGGAAGAGGTCAAGAGAGCCAGATCGGGCACGGGTACCGACTCGTAGTCCTAGACGTCACGACGGGCATGGAAGAAGTCGGGGAGTGGCAAGGACCAACTCAACCGGCATGGGACGGTAAGACCCGGTTGACCCTGGGAGAAGTGTTTTTGGTGTACGCTGCTGCAGGGGTCCCCTCGACGTGGCAGAAGGATATGGCCGATATCGCATTTTGTGAGTCGTCTGGGGGAAGAGACACGGTAAACCTCTTAGCTGAGGGTGATAGTGGCAATAGTGTCGGCTTCCACCAAATCGGTAAGAGCAGACCCGGGTGGGATGGCTGGTTTATTCCAGCTGGTCTAAACGAGGAGATGTGGTCCGATCCGTTAGTAAACACCCGGGCCGCACTCTACATCCGAGAGTACAGAGGCCGCTTTGGTGGTGCGGGTGGTTGGACATGTGCCGACCTGCTCGGGATTCCATAAGGAGACATTGACAGCTGATAAGTGGTGTGGTTTGATTAAGAGGATGCCGGGGGACTCGGTACGCAGTAGTGTAAAGTGGAAACGTGGATATGAACATCGATTGGTGGTCAGTCATGTCAAGTACGATTGTGGGAGTCGTCATGTTCTGGGTGGGAACGCTTGTAGAGAGGCATTGGCCCCATGACCGCTGACATCGACACACTGCCAGATGAGCACCGATTGTGTCGCAATGCTCGTTATCGTGCCCGGTTCTTATCGTGGCGATTTGGTCGTCAGGTGCAATTAATGGAATGCAACTGCGACGGGCTGGGTGCTCACTGGCTCGACAAACCATTAGTGTGGGCCGACACGGGAGAACCGATATGACTGACATCGACGCGCTGCGCGCAGAGAATGGGGCCGGCCAAGCCATGACCACCGACCAATGGGCCGACCTTAAGGCGCGCCGTCCTCTCTAGCACACAAAGGAGGAATAACGATGATGCTCAAATCATGGTCGCACGCCGAAAAGGATGAGGCGGAGAAAGAGCGTTCTGCTTGGGTTGACGCTAATATCCCGTTCATTTGCCACTTTCACCCATGTGACGGGATAGTATTACACGAGAGGGACGAGTTGTGCGGATGGTGCAAAGACCGCACTGCAAATCGCCCCATGCATAGCCTCTCTGACACGAAGGAGGAGTGAGATGGAAGAGTGCCGACACGATTGGCGCATCGTTTGG
>Ga0172367_10003199_pt1 | contig 21643 bp, 36 predicted proteins | sample Lak10m_FD_114542 | JGI IMG/M metagenome (GOLD analysis project Ga0172367, IMG submission 114542) | Freshwater microbial communities from Kabuno Bay, South-Kivu, Congo - kab_022012_10m | ecosystem: Environmental > Aquatic > Freshwater > Lake | place: Democratic Republic of the Congo: South-Kivu... | reverse complement strand
GCCCGTTCGGATCGGTGGTCTGATCCATGACCATGTTCGGCCTCCAGTGCGTTTCCCGTTTCGCGAATTGGGCAGAGGTGCTGCCCGCGCTCGGCGTACCCGTCCCGACAGCCGCGCTGCCGTGCCGGACGAGGTGTCCGTTCTGCGGCGCCGAACATCAGTTTACCGTTTACCACGACCCCGTGTACAGCGGGCAATGGGCTCACTGCCGGGGGTGCGGGTGGGCGGGGGACATGATAGAACTCGCGGCCGCAGTGTGGAAGACCGACGTCCGGGCGGCCGCCAACGCCCTGTGCAACGACGGCAAGCTCCACCTGCACGCCTCCCAGCTCGACGCGGTGATCGACGGGTACGAGGCCCAGTTCGTCCGCTACCGCCGCAAAGTCAACGACTTCTGGAAGAAGTGCCAGGACAGCAAGCTGGTCGCCGAGAGCGGCGAGCTGCGGGCGCTCATGGCCCGGATGGGGGTCGAGCCGGACGTGAACCTCGACCAGTGGCGCAAGCACGGCGGGATGCTGGCCGGGGCGTGCCACCGCCGGGAGGCCGAGGACGGCCTGCGGGTGAGCGACGAGCCCCGCCGGACCCAGTCGTCGGACAACGGGCGGCTGCGGCCGTTCGCCGGCAACGGGTGGGCCGACATGCTCGTCGTCCCGGCCTGGGACCTGCCCGGCCGGATCCGGGCGATGGTGTTCATCGGCCGCCAGGGAAGGCCCGAGGACGTGGTCGTCCGCCCGATCATCGGCAACACCGGCAGCCGGCTGAAGGAGCTCGGGGTCGCCATGCTCCCGGTCGCTTTCGACCGGTCGACGGTGGTGGTGATGGAGGACGTCGTCGAGGCCCTGAAGATGCAGCACAAGCAGCTCCGGGACGGCGGCAAGCCGCTCGCCCTGGTGGTGCGGCTGAAGCACAAGGACCGGGCCACCAAGACGTACGCCGGCCTGGCCGGGGCGACGCCGGTGTTCTGGGGCATGCGGGCCACGCCGGAGCTGATCGGGCTGGCCCGGGCCAGCGGCGGCCGGGTATGCACCGAGGCGGGCGTCAACGACACGGCCACGAAGCACCTGAGCCGGTACGAGTCGCAGGTGTGGGTGGAGCGGACGATCGCCCGGTCGAGGGACTGGATGGCGGCGCTCGAGGAGCGGCAGAAAGGGGTGGGCGACTCGGAGGGACAAGCCGAGGTGGCGGCCATGAGCCTGAACGCTGACGAGCGGAACGAGATCCGGGGCCGGGGCGACATGCCCGCCACGCAGTCGCGACTCACCCGCGCCGAGGCCGCCAACGGCCTGTCGGTGCAGATCGGCGGCAACCTGTTCACCGAGGGGCGGGACGGGATCCGCCGCAACGGCGAGCAGGTGGTCAACGCCCGCCTGCGGATCGACGAGGTGATCACCGTCGGCGGGGCGGTGTACTACCGGGGCTCGATCGGCATGCGCGACGACGCGGTGCCGTTCCTCGAGCCGCAGGAGAAGGTGGAGGGCAAGACCCTCCCCTGGATGCGGTCGAAGGTGCTGGCGGCCGGGAAGGGCGTGGTCGTGTACAGCAAGGGGTACGGGACCCTGATCACGCAGATCGCCATGCAGCTCCACCCGCCCCGGCACGTCCAGGGGGCGGACCGGATCGGCTGGAGCGGCGACCCGGCCGGGTTCGTGTTCGCCGACTTCGTCGTGACCGGCGAGGGGTTCGTGCGGGAGGGCGGGTACCCGCTGCGCGAGGACGACACGCCGACGGTGGGCTGCGTGGCCGAGCCGCTGTCGGCGGCCGACTGGGCCGCCCTGACGAAGGACGAGCCCACCCGGGCCATGCTGTGGGCCGTGGCGGCCGCCGTGGGCGCCGACGTGCTGGCCCCGGCGTACGGCCTGCCGACGTCGGCGATCGGCCTGGTCGGGCCGTCCTCCGGGCTGGCCGCCCGGATGGCCGGGTGGCTCGGCTGCAGCTCCTTCCAGCAGCCGACCCGGCACACGAGTGCCACCCGCCGGGCGGTCGACCTGACGGCCGAGGAGGACCGCCACGGGTGGCCGGTGGTGATGCCGACCCAGGCGAACGCGGCCCTGGCGTTCCGCACCTGGGCCGGGTCCGCCGGCGTGCGGAACAGCCTGTGGCAGGCGAGCTGGTACGAGAGCCGGGCCGGGGTGCTGACCGGCGACTACACGCGGGTCGAGGCGGACGCCTCCGGGGACCCGGGCGAACTGCAGCGGCCGGCGGCCAAGCTGCTGCCCAACTTCCTCCGGTTCCTGATGGGCCGCAACCTCCGCCTCGACGAGGGCGGCCCGCTGGCGGACCGGGTGCTGGCGGCGATGGCCGAGTGGGTGGGCGCCGAGTCGTACGACACGGCCGCGATCCGCAAGGCCCACGCGCTGCTCGACGCCGCCGCCCCGTACGCGGACCGGGCCAACCACGTCGCCCGGGCGTTCGGCGATCTGGTCGGCCGGCTGACCGAAGACGGCACCCTGTCGGGGGTGCGGATGATGAACCGCTCGGCCCGGAAGAAGGCCCCGGTGACCGTCCGGGACGGCGACCGGGTGTGGCTGGCGAAGACCGGCCTGTACCGCGCGCTGTTCGAGAAGGGGCTGCCGGCCCCCGACGACCAGGCGCTGACGAACGCCCTGGCGGAGTCCGGCGTCCTGCTCGACCAGGAGGAGCGCATGGACCCGCCCATCGCCGGGTGGGTGTTCTCTGCAGAGTGGTGGGACAGTCAGCTCGACGGTATCCGTGGGACAACCCAGGCCACCCTGCGCCTGGTGAGTTAAGGAGGATCCGGCATGGCCGCAGACGACGACTTCGACGACGACTTCGACGACGAGGAGTTCGAGGATTCGGACCTCGACGACGATGACTCCGACCTCGATTTCGACGACGACGAGGACGACAGCGACCTCGACGACGAGTTCGACGACGACCCGTTCGACGACGAGTTCGACGACGAGTTCGAGGAGGACGAGGAGGACGAGGACGACAGCGACCTCGACGACTCCGACCTCGAGTGACCGCCCGGCGGTCCGGTGAAGTACAATCAGCCCGGCGGGACAGTCCCGCCGGGTTTTTTCATGCGCGGAGGTCATCATGGGGGTGCTGAAGCAGCCGACGGTCACGCTCAACAGGACCGGGCCGTCGGACGACGAGATGGCGTTCATCCGGGCCATCAAGGCGGCCCACCCGGAGGAGGACACGGTCCGGCTGGTGTACGCCGACTGGCTGGATGAGAGCGGCCCGCCGGAGCGGGAGAAGCTCGGATTCGCGATCCGGGAGAACCTGCACTTCCGCCGGGGCCAGCAGGCGTACGTCGAGCCCAACTCGCACAAGAGGTACAACGAGTACGACTACGCGGTGAAGAGCCGCAAGGCGGTCTGGTACGGCCACGAGGCGGCGACCTGGGAGGTCGAGAACGACCGCCGGAAGATCCTGTTCCAGGCCGGCATGCTCATCATCCGGGGCGAGCCGGCGGACCTGAGCAAGTTCCCGATGTCGGCCGCCCCGTGGGTGCAGCGGCTGATCGTCCGGGGGCCGGGCGGCGCGGGCGACGGCGGCGGTGGGCCTCTCTTACACCAAACCCACGAAGCAGTCCGTGGCCGCACTGGGGCAGACGCTGCGGGCCGACCGCGAGCCGGAGGTGCGGTTGGCGGCCGTGAACACACTGGCCGCATTCGGTACGGAGGCGAAGGCGGCGGAGAAGGTCGTGGAGGCGGCGAAGACCGACCCCGACGAGCGGGTGCGCGAGGCGGCGCGGAAGGCCATCGAGAAGATCAAGTGATCCTGCCCGCGAGTCGGAGTAGAACGCAACCGGAGCGGCTCGCAGTCGCTCCGGCCCACTCGTGTGGCGGAGCGAAGAATTGATGCCGAGTTCCAGCTTTCCGGCAATCATGCCAACCCGTGTGGCTCAATCTGGAGCGTCACGGCGTCATCAACTTGGTGAACCACGGCGGCTCCGAGCCGTCGATAGAAATCCGTTTCCACAACGGTACTCGCACTCGTCACCAAACGATGTGGGTAGCCGCGTTTCTCGCCTGCGGAGTAACCCCAACCCGCATGGGGGCCGTTGGGTTCTTTGCCCCAAGCGGCGAACGCTTCCTTTTCTTGGTTCGGCTTCTCCCGCTACTTCTCTTCCTTCACTTCGAGTGTACCTGACCGGCGAGCGGGAGCGGCTGGAACGGGCCGTGGCGGAGGCCGAGGCTGAGCTGCGGGAGAAGGTCGAGAAGCTCGCCGGCGCGACCGCCGAGCCGGCGGCCGTCTGAGCAAGCGAGTCAACGCGTCGAGGGCCGGCCCACGGTGGGCCGGCCTTCTTCATTTCCATCACCCGTTCCGGAGATCGCGATGCCGAGTTGCGTGCCGCGCACGGCGGAGAGGACCGTGCTGTTCCTGACCACCCCGGCCCTGTGGCCGATGTGGCCGTTCTTGCCCGTGGTCCGCCGCACCGCCGGGTTCGAGGAGCTGGGCGTGGTGTTCGACGCCCGGGCGGCCGGGCTCACCGGGTTCAGCTCGACGGTTTTTCTGACCAACGTGTTCGCCCTGCCCAGCGACCTCGCCGCGTTCCTGGCACTGCCCCGCGAGGTGTTCGACACGAGCGACGAGCTGGCCGCTGCGGGGTGGCGCGTCGACTGATCCGATCCCAATCACCGCAATCACGAGGTTCCCATGATCACGATCCCCCGCCGGGCCGCCCGGCGGTTCCGCGCCGCGTGCTCGAAGTGCGTGTCCGGCCGCCCGCGCGGGCCGGCACCTCCCATCGTCCTGCGCCGCTCCGGCGGACGCGTCACCCTGACCCCCGCGCGAAGGCCGACCTGGTGGAGACGCTGCTCGCCCAGTACCGCGCCCGCGACCGACTCGCCTCGTCCGCCAAGACGGCGCTCAAGAAGGTGAAGTACTGCCCCCTGACCTACTGGAGGTTCTGACCGTGAGCGACCAGGACGCACTACTGGCGGCGATCAAGACCGTCCACCCCGACGACGACACCCCCCGGTTGGTATACGCCGACTGGCTGCAGGAGAACGGCGACGAGAAACAGGCCGGCCTGATCCGCGAGAACGTCGGCCTCCGGACCCGGATGCGCGCCGGGCTGCCGATGACCGGCGACTGGCACGCCCGCCGGCTCGTGTTCTCGAACGCTGTCTTCGCGGACCTCGGGCGGTGGTTCGACGGCCTGGTGGAGTGGTTCGACCACGAAGAGAACTCGCTCACCAACCAGAACACCGGTCGCATACCGTACGAGGGCTTCGGCGTCGCCGGCTGGTTCGACCGGGGGCTGCTGTGCGTCCGGGGCAATCCGGCCGCCCTGGCGGCGATGCCCGAGAGGTTGTGGAAGTGGGTGTGCCGGGTCGAGGTCGACGGCGGGCGCGGCGGAGCCGGCCGACTGATCGAGTTCATCAACCGCACCGGCGTCGTCGAAGTGTCGTTCGACAGCGGATACGACGACGGCCGGGTGACGCTGTACCGGTTCGCCCGGATGCTGTCGGACGTCGCCAAGAAGCGCGGCGGCAAGACGGCCGACAGGGTGCCGAGCCTGAAGTTCGTAGACCTCGGGCCGCAGCCGAGCCGGCAGGCGATCGACGCGATGATAACCTGGGATCCGGAACTGATCAGGCAAATCGAGACGCTGATCGTCTGCGTCGACGAGCAGTTGTTCGAGCACGGCAGCGCGTACAGCTACGACATCCGGCCGCAGGACGTGGAGCGCCTGGCGACCGCCTGGATCGAAAAGGTACCGAACCACCGGCCGATCGTGCGCGAGCGACCGGCCTCCCTCATCACCCTGAGTGAAGACCATGCCGTTCGCTAAGTTCGAGCCCGACTCCGACGAGGAGGGGTTCATCAACAAGATCAAGGACGACTACTTCGACGACACCGCCCGGCTGGTGTTCGCCGACTTCCTCGAGGAGCGGGGCGACCCCCGGGGGCCGTACATGCGGTTCCAGGTGGAGATGGCCGCCCTGGAGGCGGCCGAGGTCGAACGGCGGAAGGGGTCCGGTCGCTACTCGACCGAGTACCTCGGCAAGAGCACCGACCTGAACGCCAAGATGAGCGCCCTGCACCACGAACACGGCGGGCACTGGTACGGCCCGCTGTGGGCCAACGCCGCCAACGGGCGCGCGGGCCACCAGTTCCGCCGGGGGATGATGCGGATCTTCGGCCCGCCGGCCTCGTTCAACTTCCCGGCGGTCCAGAAGGCCCTGGCGTGGGCCGACTCGGTCCAGGTGGACCACGACGCCGGCGGCATGAAAGAGCTAGAGAAGCTGTTCGACCGCAACCAGATCTGCTGCCTGGCATTTTCGAGCTGGACGGCGATGATGACCAACATGCGGCTGCGGTTCGCGCGGTGGCTGCACCGCAAAAGCCGCAAGCTGCCGTCGCGGATCGTGGCGATCGAACTCGGGCAGGGCGTCGCCCAGGAGGTGTTCGACCTGATCGCCACCCTGCCCGACCACGTCCTCGAGCAGTTGAAGTACATCCAGGCCGGCCCGGACTGGAACCAGCAGGCGATCGGCGACGCGTGCGCCGACGCCCTCCAGATCCGCGAGTGGGCCGGCAAGATCAACGTCCAGCCCTAAGCGGCCCCGCCCCAGTCGGGCGTCAGCGGGGCGATCTCCTCCGCCACCCCCGACGAGATCGTGTACCGGTTGTCGATCAGCGACGGCCAGCTCTTGGTGATGTACCAGAGCGCGCAGCAGCCGATGTTCACCGCCTGGGCGAAGTCGTCCGTCAACTGCGGGTTGCGGTTGATGGTGTAGATGTCCGAGCCCAGGCGGGTCTCCACCTTGTTCTCGGTCAGCGCCAGGAAGTCGTGAAGCAGGCCGGGGTCGTCGTTCGAGCGGTGGTCGTACGCGAAGAACCGCACCCGCCCGAGACGGATGGCAGCGCAGGTGGTGAGCAGCGACCGCGTCTTGTCGACCCGCCAGTACCGCCGGGGGTGGATGGCGGTCGGCTTGACGTGGTTCATGATCGCGGCGGTGGCCGCCCGGACGTACTGGATCGGGATCAGCTTCTCGACGTTGATCCCGGTCTGCACCAGGAACGTCTCCCGCAGCGTGCCCGCCCCGGTGTAGTCGTGGGCGATGAAGTGGCAGCGGAACTGCTTGAAGATCCGCAGGCAGTCCTGGGCCTCGGCCAGGTGGTCGTGCGGGGTGTGGAGCCGCCGCGCCCAGATGACCTCGATCTTGCCGCTGGAGAGGATGCCCATCACCGCGCACACGGTGAGCGACACCCCCTCCTCGCCGCCGCCGCCCCAGTCGACGGCCAGGACGCGGTACTTGTACTTCTTGAGCTGGTCCTCGGTGGCGGACTTGGCCGGGTTGCGGGGGTCGTTGACCCGCGACGCGTCGGCCGCCCGCTGCAGGTCGGCCATCGACACGAGCTGCACGCCGACGCCGCAGCTCTCCCCGAGCACCTCGTTGATGAACTTGTTGGGCGTGTAGTTGCCCAGCCCGTCCTGCTTGCCGAGGAGCTCGGCCCACTTCTCGTAGTGGGCGTAGTGGATCCACATCACCGGCTGGGGGATGTGGTACCCGGCGAACTGGAACCGCTTCTCCGGGTACCGGTGCAGCCACCGCCCGGTCTTCGGGTCGATCACCTTCTGGCACTTCGAGCAGACGGTGCCCGGGTTCCGCTCCGAGATGTCGTCCCGCAGCTTGCCGATCATCTGCCGCAGGTCGTGGCTGGTGCAGGCGATGTTCCAGTGGCCGCAGCCGCCGTGCGGGCACTTGATGGCCCACTCGGCCTGCGAGCTCGACAGCCACAGCCCCTCGATCGTGTTGTCGGGGGTCTTGGGCGTGCCGGTGAACTGGCTCATCGCCCACGGCGAGGCGGACATGACCTCCCGGATGATGGGGATGTGATCGCGGTTCATGTCCTGAACTTCGTCGATCACCATCTTGTCCGCCCGCACGCCACGGACGCGGTCGGCGTCCAACAGCGCGAAGGAGAACTGCATCATCGAGTAGTTCTTGAAGCTCCGCTGCAGCACGGAGTTCTCGGTCGACGACCCGCTCCACAGGTCCTTGACCGGGCTCTGGTCGATGAACGGGCGGACGTAGTTGTTGCTGAGGCGCCGCACCTGCTCGAACAGCGGCGTGACGTACAGCGTGCGGAAGTACGGGATCGAGGTGCAGGTGATGATCCCGTGGGCCGACATCACGGTGCTCTTGCCGACCTGGCGGCCGGTCTTGAGCACCATGTTCTTCGGCATCCGCGTGTAGAACAGGGTCTCGAACTGGAAGTGCTTGTCGATTACCGTGTAGGGCTTGCCGTCCAATGTCAACAACATCGGGAGGAGCGGCGCCATGTTGGGCAGCCCGCCCTCGGCCGCCACCTCCTTGAACGCGCTCAGTCGATCCGCTGCCGACGGCGCTGGTGCGTCTGCCGGGCGTGGCCCGAACAGCTCGTCGAGGATCTTCTGGAGGCGGTTCTGCTTAGCGGAGTCATCCATGACACAGGGTTCCGGTTCCGGCGGCCAGCCGCCGTCGTTACAATGGCTCGAGGACGGGGTCTTCCGGTTCCTCGGGCGGATCTGGCCGCTCCTGGCCCTGATCGCGGCCTACATGCTATACCGGATCGTGGTGAGCGCGTAGGCCGAGGCTGATTTCTTACGGAGGCAGCGATGGCTGCAGTTAGCCGCTCCTCGCGACTGTTCCTCCAGCGGGCCGGGCTCACGCCCACCCGCCGGACCCCCCAGCCCACGGCGGCGTTCGCGTCGCTGGGGGTCCGCGACTACCCGCTGAAGGACCCGGCGCCGCCCCACCTCTTGGGGCCGACGCAGGGCGACCCGGTCCCCGACCGGGGCGTGTCGACGGAGTGGCCTTCCCCCTCGACGGAAGGTGATTCCGATGGCGAGTGATCCGAAGAGCCCGATGCCCGGCGCGTTCGCGAAGCTGGCGGGCTTCTTCATCGTGTGCGGCCTGGTCGCCTCGGTTGCCGTGCGGCACCTGTGGCCCATGCTGCTGTTCGGCGTGCTGATCCTGTTGTGCCTCATGGTCGCGAACAAGATCGAGGCCAACAACCCGCGCTGACGTACGGGAGGAAGGCATGGAAGCCTTCGTGCAACTGCTCAAGGCGGCGGACTCCGCCAAGTCGGTGGCCGACAGCGTCCAGACGCTGACGCTGGGGCTCACCGCCGTGTTCTACGCCCTGCTCGTCGGGCTCGCCGCAGTTGCGGTGCTCGACGCGGGGCTACTGGGCTCGCTGTTCGCAGGGTGGCGAGCCCGGTTCGAGTACTGGCGGGACGAGGGGAACTGGCGGGCGACGCGGCTCCTCGGGGAGCTGCTCACCTGCCGGTTCTGCCTCGGCTACCACGTCACGTTCTGGCTCAGTATCCTGACCCTGCCCCTCGTGCCGACCGCCTGGCTGTTCCCGTTCGTGTGGCTCGGCGGCCGCACCGTGGAGCGGCTGATCCACAAGCGGCTCGACGACGACAAACCCGAGGTCAAGGATGAACCCGCTGGACCGGACGAACAAGCAACCCAAGCCGACGTCTGAGAAGGTCTTCGACCGGCTGAGGATGGCCGCCGAGGACGCCATGAGGGACTGCCCGGAGCTCCGGGCCGTCGCCGTCGTGACCGACTGGTCGGTGGGGTCGATCGAGTTCCCGTACGGGCTGATGATCGGGCGCAACGGCCCGGTCCGCCACCCGAACGAGCTGCTCGGCCTCGCGGGCCAGACGGTCAAGATGCTATACCGCCAGTGCGAGCTGATCACCGAGCTGCTCGGAACGGCCGAGAACCTGGCCGACCAGCTCGCGGGGGAGATCGCGAAACGTGAGCAACGACTCAAAGAACTCGACGACCTCATCGCCACCCGCGCCAAACAGGTGGACGACCAACGAGGGCCTGCCGCGTAGCGCGGCCATCGCGGACCGGCAGATCGCCGGCACCGAGGCCGACCTCATCAACGGCACCATCTACGACGTGGCGGCGGCGCTGCGGATCGAGAAGTGGGACGCCATCATCATCGGCGACGGCTCCGGCAGCGGCTGGGGCATGGGCGCCGGCTGGGCCTGCGTCGTCGTCATGCGCAACGGCAAGCGGAGCCCGCTCCTGGCCGGGGCGTTCAACGCCGGCACCGTGAACATCGCCGAGCTCATGGCGGGCCTGCAGGGCCTGATGTGGCTCGACGAGGAGGGCAAGGCCCGGGAGCTCCGCCGGGCGCGCGGCGACTTCCTCGACGTCCACATCGTCACCGACAGCGAGCTGACGGTGAACCAGGGCAACCTCAAGGCCGCGTGCCGGGGGGTGACCCGGGTGCTCTGGAAGAGCGTCCGGGAGTACGAGCGGGAGGGGTACCGGCTGCACTACCACTGGTACCCCCGGGAGAAGATCCAGCTCAACGTGCTGTGCGACCACGCCAGCCGGCAGGCCCGACTGGCGGTGGAGGCGATCACCGTACCCTCTCTGCTGGAGAACGATCGAATATCGGTTTACGACTTCAACCCCGTGAGCCAAAATGCAAATCGTAGCCAAGCACTCGGGGGCGGTATCCTCCCTCTCGGTAACCCGGGCGACGGGCCGGGTGATCAGCAGCGGTGACGACGGAACGATCTACGTCTACGGAGATCGCGGCCAGGTCGTGATCTCCCGCCTCCGGAACGCCCACGGCTGCTTCGACCTCGGCCTGTGCGACGGCGGGGAGCGGCTGGTCTACGTCACCCGCGACGGGTGGATCGAGCACCGGGGCGTGTCCACCGGCGTCAAGTACCCCATCAAGGGCGCCCAGCACCCCCGGGCCAACCACGGCGAGCGGCAGGCCGAGTACAAGTACATCCAGTCGTTCGGCCACTTCCACACCGGCAAGTTCGCGGTCGTCAAGCAGTACGACTGGAAGCAGAGCACGATGACCCAGCCGCAGGGGCCGGAGCGCATCAAGCCGAGCTGCCTGGAGCTGTACCGGTGGGGCCGGGGGCGTCGCCGCCGGAACGACCTGGTGCGTGAGGGGAACCTCGTCAACCTGAGTGCCGAGAAGCTCACCACCGGGTGCTGGACGGAGAGCTACTTCGTCGGCGCCTGGGGCAACACCATCGGCACCCACGACGGGCACGACCGGTTCTCGTCGAACTACGAGCAGCCCGACCAGGGGTGGTTCAACAAGTACCCGATCGGGGCCGACGTCCGGTGCATGGTCCCGGCCCCGCTCGGCAACGCCGTCTGGGGCGGCACGGAGGACGGCCGCGTCTTCCGCCTGAACCTCGATTCCGAGGCGTTCGCCGAGCCCCGGTACTACCGGATCCCGGAAGCGCCGATCATCGAGTGCATCGCGGTGAGCCCGTGCGGCCGCTACCTGGCGGTCGGCGTCGACTACGACCTGTACGGTGCGATCCTGGTCTACTCGGGCCAAGAGGTGCGTCCGGTCCTGATGATCGACTGCGGCCGCAGCCCCACCCACCTGGTGTGGCGGTACGACCGGTTCGAGGAGGCGCCCGACGCCAGCGACCCGGACGAGGCCCTGACGCTGTTCAGCGGCCACGGCAACGGCAGCGTCTGCAAGTGGTACGTCGCCCGCCAGCTCCGCTGGCAGGGGCTGATGGATGAGCGGCCGCGCACGCCGGCCCAGGGGGGTAAGGTGGAGCGCGTGGCCGACCCGGTCGAGGAGAACCTCGAGCGGGCGATCGACGTCTGATACTCTACGCAGCTCGTTCGTTAGCGGGAGGGCAACTGATGCCCGCGTTCCTACACTTCAACTCACACGAGCACCGCCGCAACAAGACCGACAAGGGCAAGCGGAAGACGCTGGTCTGCCGCAAGACCCGGTCGGCCAAGTCGGTGAAGTGTGACGAGATCCGGTTGCAGAACGTGACCGGCAGGCTCGTGTACCGCCCCGACCGCCCGCTGCAGTGCGGGGCGGTCGCGTGGATCGAGGTCGACGACGGGACGGTGATCCTGGTCAACCCCGAGGCCCACGTCGAGTGTTCCACCAACGATGGAGACGCCAGTGTCCACGCTGAACATGTTCACCCCGATACTGCCCCCGGAGCTCAGCCGGCCCGTTCCCGTGCGTTTCATCGCCGGCAGGCGAAGCGACAAGGGGATGCGGCTGAAGGACCCGCAGGGGCGGGTGCGGGTGTTCAGTGACAAGGAGCAGTGCTGGCGGGCCATCAAGAAGGAGTTCGGCAAGAAGTCCCACCTCTTCGACGTGTTCAGCCTGGACGCGAAGGGGTGGGAGCACTTCAAGGCCGAGGTCCCCCACACCGAGGTGCCCCCGGATGTCGAATCGAGTCCTCCTGTCGAACACGATCGAGCCTGACAACGCCGGGTTCGAGCAGAACATGGCGGTCGTCCTGATGGTGCCCGAGCGGGCGCAGCAACTGCTCGGGCGCATCGAGACGGTCAAGAAGTTCAAGGCCGAGACCGACAAGGACCTCTACTCGATGGAGTTCTGGTCCGGCTCGAGCGAGTACGTCGTCGACCAGAAGCTGGCCGACGTGATCCTGAAGCTGGCCGAGGACGAGTACGACGTCCCGAACGCCGAGCCGGACCAGCGGCGCGCCCTGGAGGAGGCCCGGCGGATCGCCGGGCTCGTCCGCGCCGGGGTCCCGCTCGGGCAGCAGCACCTGCCGATCGAGGACCCCGAGGAGATCCTCGCCTGGGCGATGGAGAACTACGACGACGAGGCGGAGGACGCCGACGACGACACGCGGTTCGACTGCTACACGGTGGTGGTTGACGACACCTCGATTCAGTACACCGCCCTCGCCAAGCACGGCTCCGGGGAGGGCATCAAGACCGCCCGGCTCGACGTCAACCACCTCCGCTGGCTGGCGGGGGAGAGCGTCACGCTGGACGAGAAGGTCGAGGCCACGCGATGAAGTGGAAGAAGTGGAAGCGGCTGCTGAAGAAGGACAAGGCGAAGGCGGCCGAGGCGCTGTTCCGGGTCGAGTACGACCTGGACGGCGTCGACCCGCTCGACTACTCGCCGGAGGACCTGGCCCAGGACCTCCTGATGCTGCACAGCGGCCAGCGCAGGCCGTACTGCCAGATGAAGCGGAAGGAGCTCCTGGCCGAGGGAAAGCGCGTCTTCGAGATCGACGACGGGGAGGGTGCGTCGTCGTCCGAGGCCCCCGGGGCACCCTCCGGAGCGTGATCGTGGAGACGAAGACCGTCTGGAAGTTCGACCTGTCGATCGAGAACTGCGGGCAGGTCCAAGAGGTCGAGATCCCGGAGGGGGCGCTGACCCTCTCCGTCCTCAACCAGAACGAGAAGCTCGTTCTCTACGCCCTGGTGTCGCCGGCCAAGAGCGTGAAGAAGCGCAAGTTCAAGGTGTTCATGACGGGGCAGGCGATCCCGTTCAACGCCAACCTGCACTTCGTGGGCACGGCGGCGTTCGACAACGCCGCCTTCATCGTCCACGTCTTCGAGATCGACAAGTGGTGAACGACAAGCCGAAGGTCCTGGTCGAGCACGACCCGGCCGAGGGTGTACACTACTACCGGCAGAACGACACCGAGAACGTCGAGGCGACTCGCCTCCCGCTCGGAATGATCGACTGGCTGGCGCTCGCCAAGCAGAAGCAGGCACTACTCAAGGTCGTGTGGAACGACGAGAACCACCCGCTGTGGGGGCTCGTCCACCTGATCGACAAGATCCAAGACGAGGCCGACCAGCAGGACTTCCCGGTCGTGTGGTCGACCGCAGAGTGGGAAGACACATGAAGGCCCCGCGCGCGGCGGGCGGCATGCAGAAGTGCCTGCGGACGTACTTCCCGCAGCACACCGACACGGAGGTCCTCCCTTGCCCGGCTTGCGGGAAGGAGGACCTCCTCTGGTTCGGGGTCGAGTCGGCGACCACGTCCGGGGTGGGCTGCTACCGGTGCCGCCTGAAGGTCACGCAGCCGTGGGACGACCGCGCCCCGAAGGGGTGGTCGAAGATCCCCGACGAGTACGAGTTCGACTGGTTGTACATCCACTACGCGCTCAAGGCGCTGGTCACCTGGAACAAGATCCTCCGGAGCGAACCATGCACCCCGAAAAGCTCGAAGGCGTCACCGTCACCCGCCGGGTCGACGTCTGCGAGGTCTACTTCTCGAAGTACCAGAACAACGACCGGGTCGCCATCCAGCTCGTCGACAAAGAAACCGGCGAGCCGTACGCGACCGCGTCGGTGAACCTGCCCAACCAGGACCTCGAGCCCGACGAGGTCGCGATCAAGGACTACTCCGAGGGTGAGGGGATGCTCAACGACCTGGTCGAGGCCGGGATCGTCGAGGACACCGGCAAGGCGGTCGGGTCCGGGTACGTCATGATCCCCATCGCCCGCCTCCTCAAGAAGCCCTCGTGGCTGAAGTGACATGGCCGACCTGAACCCGTGCCCGCTGTGCCACAACCCCTCGCTCTCCGAGAGCGAGGCGGTGTGGGACATCATCACCTACGGCTCCCACGGCGGGGCCAACCTCCCCCACTGCTCGGTGTCGTGCAACCGGTGCGGGCTCGAGGTCGTCGTGTTCTGGAAGCGCGAGAACGGCAGGCCCGTGAAGGGGCCGCTGCCGAAGGAGCTCATGCAGCCCGCCCTGGACGAGGCGGTCCGCCGCTGGAACCACCTGGCGGCGGCGCCCGTCCCGTACAAGCTGGAGTGACTTCTGCTGGAAACTTTGACCTGTTTACAGCAGAAGAGGTGTGGTAGGTTCTCTGCAAAGGAGGACCTACCATGACCCAGAAGAAGTGCAAGACCTGCGGAGTCATCAAGACCGTAGACCAGTTCCGGTCCAGCGTGAAGAACGGAAAGAGGTACTACCTCGGTTCCTGCCGAGAGTGTCGCCGACAGACCGAAAGCGACTACCAAGCCCGTTGGTACCGCAATCTGTCGACGAACAAAAAGAGGGCTCGCCGAAGAAAGCAGCTCGACCGCAGGCTCGAGCTGCGGCGCCTCATGTACCTGTACCTGCTCGAGAACCCGTGTGTCGACTGCGGGGAGTCTGACCCTGTCGTGTTGGAGTTCGATCACGTCAAGGACGACAAGTCGGCGGTTATCAGCCGCATGATGGCGAACAACCTTTCATGGGCGAAAGTGAGAACCGAGATCGAGAAGTGCCAGGTCCGGTGCGCTAACTGTCACCGACGCGTCACAGCCAAGCGCACCGGATTCTGGCGTCACGTCTTCGGAGGAGAGAATGCCGAAAAAGAAGAAGTTCAAGGTGACGACTCTGGCCGAGTGTGAGAAAGCCATCGGCATCCCGGCCGCTGAATGGCCGACCCGCTGTCACGAGATTTCGGTGGCCGTGAACCGAGCCCTCAATCTCGGATGCCAGGAGTGTTACGGGGCGTACTACGGCCCCGTGAATCCCGGCGGACCATTCAACCCCGACCAACCGATTCAACGCCACGGTTGGTTGAAGACCCCAGACAACAAGATCCTCGATGTAACACGCTGGGTGTTCGAGCAGAAGCCGCCCTACATCTTCTGCGACTACGACAACGACGGGCACTACGACCTGGGCATGGAGCGTCTGCACGTCGGGCTGCGGCAGGACCGTCCGCCGCCGGCCGACGACGCCCACCCGAAGAAGTTCAAGTTCGACCTGGCGGACGCGGACGCCGCCCTGTTCGTGTCGGAGATCTTCGACGCGTACCCGACCCTCAACCTGATGCAGGTCGGCCACCTGGCGAACATGGGGCCGGGGGAGCTCGGCAAGAACGCCAAGCCGATCTACGAGAAGATCGTGGAGCTCGGGCTGTCGGCGTTCATCCCCATCGACTTCCAGACGGCCGTGCTGCGCGGCGGGAGGTACTGAGATGCCGAAGATCCGCGTCACGTTCAAGACCCCGGACGCCCTCGACGAGCCGTGCAAGGAGGCCGGGAAGGCCACCGCCGAGGAGGTCACCGACCGCGACAGGTTGGAGCTGCTGGACGACAGGGGCTTCCTCTCCCGTGAGCACGCCGAGGCCCTCGACGAGGACCGGGAGCGGCTGACCGAGTACTGGACGAAGTTCTACAAGGAGTCGCTCTCCAAATGGGTCAAGTACGGTGAGTACGTCACCATCGAGTTCGACACGCTCGCCGGCACCGCCACGGTGGTGCCGGCCGGGGGATGAACAATGTCGCAACGTCAAGACAAAGCGGGCTGGACCCCGGTGCAGAGCACCAAGCTCAAGGGCCAGACCACGCAGGAGCGCATCTCGGAGAACGAGGAGGCGCTGCAGAAGCTCCACGAGCAGATGCGGTCGTGGAACGAGTTCGTCCGGGACATGCAGGTGCTCCCGGACCTCGGGCCGGCGGTCTCGACCGGCCGGGTCGAGCTGATCGCCCTGGCGAAGCCCCGCCCGCTCACGGCCGAGGAGGCGGGGATCCTGTTCCAGGGCTTCGGCGTGCTGCTGGAGACCAACCAGGCGCTGCGGATGCACGCCCAGTTGCTCAGCCAGCTCGCCGCCCAGCAGTACGAGCTCGCCGGCGGGATGGTGAAGAAGCTGGGCGAGCTGGTCGAGTACGCGGAGTTCCGCAACCCCCTCCCCGACGGAGAGTGAGCCGTGGCCGACGTGACCCTTCAGGGCGAGATGGCAGTCAAGCTGACCGTCCGCGAGTTCCGGCTGGTCACCCTCGCCCTGGGCGGCCGACTGCGGAAGGGCGACGACACGATCGAGGCGATGGCCCTCGGCGTACGGCTGCTCGAGCAGCGACAGGCCGCACTCTCCAACCTCCTCGACCAGTCCGAGGGGGCGGCGAGGGCGGCGAAGGCGGAGTACGAACAGGCGGCGGCCGAGCACAAGCGTGAGGTGGACCTCTCGAAGGTGCCGAAGGCCGACCGCCCTCCCGAAGGGGGCTGAGATGCTGTTCATGCTGGAGTGCTCCGACCCCGACGGCGGGGTCCCGTTCTCGAAGGTGGTGGACGGGTCCACCGCCGAGGACGCCGTGGTGGCCCTGGGCCGCTCGCTCATGGTGGAGCGGTCCTTCCCCGACGGCGACTACTACCGCGTGCGGGCGTCGGTCCTGATGAAGACCCGCGACGTGTGGGGAGACAGGCACCTGGGGGACTACGTCCTGGCCCGGACGGGCACCGAGGTGACCGCCAAACTCAAGAAAGGCACCCCGGCCGTCCCGACGGGGTGACCCGGAGGAAATGTCATGCCGTACCTGGTAACCGACTTCAAGCGGCCGAACAAGAAGCCGAAGGCCCGCAAGCACATGATCGAGTACCTGGCCGGGCACCCCCGGTACGACACGATGAACTCGTGGAACCGGTCGACCAGCTACAGCCGGTGCGTCAAGCTGCACCACATCACGTTCCCGGACAAGGCGACCGAGAGCACGGCGTGGGACCTGGTGTGCTCGCAGGCCGAGTGGTGGCGGGACAGCGGGATGGCCCGGATCATCGCCGAGTTCGACAAGCGGTACAACCACCGGTACCAGCTCGGCACGAACGGCCGCTCCGGCGGGTACGTCGTGCTGTACCAGGGCGGGACCGAGCCCAGCGGCTACAAGAGCTACTGCGCCGAGTGCGGCCAGCAGAACTACCAGCGGGCCGACCCGGAGCCCGGGCGGTGCGGCCGCTGCGGCGAGCAGGAGCGGCGCAACTACGCGGTCGAGCCCACGAAGATCATCGTGTGGCCGGGCCGCTCGCTCGACCAGGACGTCGACTTCCACGAGTGGGACACGGAAACGCTGAAGGACCGCGTCGACCTGGTCTGGGACCTGGACGACACGGTCGAGGCGATGGCCGCCAAGTTCATCGAGTACTGCAAGACCCACACGGTGGGGGAGGAGACGGTCCTCGTCGAGCGCACCGTGCAGGTCGTGCGGCGGAAGTGATCAGGCCGCCCGGTGCTCCTTCGAGTCGTCGGTCTGCTTCATGTCGTCGCGGATGATGGGGAGGTCGCGTGGGGCCTCGATGCCCACGCGGACCTTCTTCCCCTCCACCTCCGAGATCACGATCCGGATGTTGTCGCCCACGGTGAAGGCTTCGCCGGGGCGGCGGGTCAAAACGAGCATGATCGCTCCTGACTGCTCGGACGGTTGTGGCGATGGCTGGGTCGAGGTTGGTGTATGAGCAAGTTCTGTTCCCGCCACAACTCCTTACAGGGAATCCTCTCGCCGTACGCCGCGCCAGGTCGAGGGGTACGAAGCCGGAGAAATGATGTCCTATTCTTCTCTCGAAGAGAGAAGACATGAAGGGTGGTACTGTTTCGGAGGGCAAAGTAGCCTTTCGCCGAAATGATGTCCTATTCTTCTACGAAGTAGAAGACATGAACCCCGGAAAGGCTATCATGAGCGCTGAGAAGAGCACCGCCTCGGACCCGGTCGAGGAGGCCAGGAAGATCAAGATCGTGGTCGAGGTCGACGAGGATCGGAACGTAAAGGTTTACAGCAACTACACTCCCGTCGAAGTCGAGGTCGTCAAGTACGACGAGATCGAGGACAACGCCGAACTCGTGGCGAAGGCGAAGGAGATCGCACTCAAGGCCCCGAACGAGGTCTACACGGACTGAAAACGCGCAGAATTAACCACGGAAGAACACCAGAAACTAGACATTTCTGTTCTTCTTTCTTGGTATTCAGATCTTCCTACTTCGTAGGAAGAATAGGACATCATTTCTCGGCGAGGGGTGTCCATCATTTGCGCATTTCGCGTCGCCACTGAAACACCCTCGCCCGGGAGACACACTGTGCAGATCCTTGCTCACCCCGACGCGCAGGCGTTCCTCGCCAAGATCCGACACGAGGACGCCGACGACACCAACCGCCTGGTGTTCGCCGACTGGTTGGAGGAACAGGGCGAGCCCCACCTGGCCGGGTGGGCTCACTTCATCCGCGCCCAGATCGAGATGGCGGTCTACTGGCCGTTCCCCCAGCCGCCGAAGGAGCTGGACCAGGTGAACCCGGCGGTCCGCCGGGCGTACTGGCTGGCCGAGAAGCGGGCCAAAGAGCTGCTCGACGAGTTCCAGCCGCAGTGGCTGGGGTACAAGCCGAACGCGAAGAAGCCGTACCTGTCGATAGGCAACGAGCACAAGGTGCGGTGGCGGCGCGGGTTCCCGGGCCTCAACGTGTACGACATGAAGGAGCTCCGGAAGTACCAGAGCCGCCCGTCGTGGCCGCTGTACACGTCGCTCGAGATCCAGACGGTGCGGGGGCGGGAGACGACGGCGGCCAACGACCGGACGACCCTGATGAACCTCATCAAGGCCGACCAGTTCAACGAGCTCGTCTTCCACTCCTCCTGCTCGGCGGTCGTGGCCGGGTGGATGGAGCTCCTGCCCGAGCTGCCGAACCTGCGGCGGGTCGGGTTCGAGATGTGGGACGTGGGCAAGCCGTGGGTCGACCTGCTGACCCGGAAGGTGAACGGGGCCAACCTGCCGTCGTTCTACCACGCCAACCCGCAGCTCAAGATCGTGTTGAAGCCGACCAACACGTTCACCACCTCGGGCATCAACGCGCTGGCCCAGGTGTTCGGCCAGCGGTGCGCGGTGGACACCTCGAAGTGCCTGGGCGGCGCCCACGGCGCGAGGAGGTGGTGATGCCCGACGTGGCGTTCACCTGGCTGCCCGACGAGCGCCCCCCGCCGCCGGCGTGGGCCAACCGCCTGGCGGTCGCCCGGGGGACGCTGTCGCGGGAGACCCGCCGCACCATGCCCCCGGCCCTGCAGATGGGCCGGGTGCTGACCCTCTGGCGGAACCAGCTCGCCCGCCTCCGGCGCAGGCCGAAGGACGACCAGCCGGACTGCCGGTGGGCGATCGCCGACAGCAAGCGCCTGCCGTGGCTGCGGAACTGCCCGCCGTACGCGGTATGCTGTAAGAGCCCCAAGAAGCTCCGCCGGTGCGACGTCGCGTACGTCTGCCCGTGGTGCTGGGGGCGGCGCGTCGTGGCCCGCGCGTACGCCGCTGCCTGCCGTGGCCTGAACAAGGCGCCCGGGTGCCGCCTGGTGGTCCTCCGGTGGATCACGGACCGGCCCCGGGACCGCATAGACGCCCGGACCGTCCAGCGGTCGGCGGCTGAGGGCGTGCGGGAAGTGACCTCCCACTGGAAGGCCGCCGGCGCCCTGGGGGGCGTCGCGACCTGGACGGTCGCCCCGCACGCCGAGTGCTGGCGGACCACGGTCCGCCTGATCCTCCTCCTGCCCCGGGAGACCCTCCCGGCCGAGCTCGAGGAGAGCGTCCCGGTCTACTCCCGGGTGTTCGACCGGCCGGACAAGCGCGACGCGGTCCGGGCCGCCGCGCTGTTCGGCCGGTACCCCGGCGGGCTGCTGACCCAGGCGCCGTGCCTGGTGTCGGCCCTGCTGACCCACCGCCCGAAGGGGCGGCACTTCACCACGTTCGGCGTGTGCAACGCCGGGTTCGGCCTACTCAAGCCCCGGAAGGGCAAAAAACCTGTTAGCGCCAAGACAATCAGCACCGGAGAACAAGATGGGCCTCTTCAACCTGTTCAAGAGCAAGACCAAGCAGGCGATGATCGAGGGCGCCCTGGAGGCGACTGAGGCCCTCGAGAACGTCGACGCCCGGGCGGCCGAGGACGCCGCCCAGAGCGCGCTGGCGGCCCTGAGCGAGAAGGTGCGGGTGGTCGGCGGCCAGCCGGTCATCCAGGTCAACATCGTCAACGTCGGCGGCACCGTCGCCCTGCCGGGCGCCACGGTGGACGCGCCGGCCCTGCCGCCCGGCAAGGTGACCGTGGTCGAGGCCACGGAGCCGGCCCCGGAGGCCGCGAAGGACGGCAAGAAGAAGACCGCCAAGAAGTGACCCGCCGAACCGGCCCCGGGGCTGCGGCCCCGGGGCCACCCCCTGGAGAGCGCCGTGTCGTACGCCTACTGCTACCGCCGGACCGATGGCACCGCTCTGACCCGGTGCCCCCACTGCAACGCCGACCTCACCGCCGTCAACGCGGTGCTGGTCGAGGTGGCGATCAACAGCCTGAACTCGCACTTCAAGACCCGGCTCATCGCCGAGACCGGGGACCTCGTCGACAGCGACGACGGGCAGGTGGCGAAGGGGTTCCACAGCGAGACGTCGTGCGCGAGGTGCCAGGAGAGCCTGGTCGAGTGGGAGGTCGACGCCCACGCCCTGGACGACGACGGCAACGACGAGGACGAGGGGTACGAGGGCGAGGAGCCCGACGAGCCCGACCAGCCGGGCCGGGCCAAGCTGGTGATCAACAACGCCGTGGACCTGCGCCACGCCTTGATGGACAAGTACGGCCCGCAAGGGGAGGAGATCTACGACCTCATCCTCGAGCACGGCGAGCCGATCTTCGGCGTCGTGCCCGCCGGAGACTGACCGTGCCGAAGGAATACCGCCTGAGCTACCCGTGCGACCTGTTCGCCACCATCAAGGCCGAGAGCCTGGAGGCGGCGAAGAAGAAGTTCGTCGAGTGCCTGACCCCCGTCGCCGACGGGATCATCGTGTGCCTCGACACGCCGGCGTCGTGGGGTCCGCACTACGACGCCGAGGAGCGGCTGTACCCCCGGGTCGACGGGGACGGGATCATCAACGACGAAATCTCCCTGGAGGACGGCCCCGATGGCGAAGACGAGGAAGACGAGGACGACCCGGGCGACCAAGCCGGAGTCGAAGGTGGCCCCGCCGCTGCGGACCCCGCCCCGCACACAAGGGGGCTGAGACATGACCACGACCTATCTGAGCCACGCCGCCGAACTGTTCACCAAGTGCGGCTCGACCGGGCGCTTTGTTGAAGTGGTCGCCGGGGATGTCCGCGATCACGGCAACAACGTGCTGTTTTCGGGCACCGCCGATGAGTGC
>Ga0172367_10003198_pt1 | contig 21644 bp, 23 predicted proteins | sample Lak10m_FD_114542 | JGI IMG/M metagenome (GOLD analysis project Ga0172367, IMG submission 114542) | Freshwater microbial communities from Kabuno Bay, South-Kivu, Congo - kab_022012_10m | ecosystem: Environmental > Aquatic > Freshwater > Lake | place: Democratic Republic of the Congo: South-Kivu... | reverse complement strand
GGTTTCGATCAGGGTGTAGGCGATGGCGGCGGCTTTGCCCCCGGCTTCGGAGCCGACGAAGAGGTAATTCTTGCGGCCGAGGGCGATGGTGCGCATGCCGCGTTCGGCGGCGTTGTTGTCCAATTCCAGGATGCCGTGGTCGAGATAGGGGCGCAGGCGTTCCATGCGGGTCAACGCGTATCGGATGGCGGATGCGAGCGGGGATTTGCCCGAGATCGTGGTGAGTTGCATCGCCAGCCATCGTTCCAGATCGTCGAAGACCGGGGCAGGCTGTATCGCCGGTGGTCAATTCGACCTCCACGCGCGGAATGTGATCGGGGATCGGCTTGCGCTTTGGCTTCTCGGCGGGTGCTTCCTCCGACAGGCGCAGCTTGGCCGTCAGCGCGGCAATGGCGATCTCGTTCGCCATTGGGCTCGAACCAATGGCGCCTCAATGGCTCACTCTCCAACGCCAATTGCAACTGCTCGGCGGTCTCTGACGACGCCCCGAACCGGTGCGCACGCTGCCCGGCACGCTGGTGCCGCGTTCGTCACTTCAATCCGTCCACTGGACGGATTGATCCTGCTTCGCAGGACTGTTCCTTACTCTCGATCAGGACGGCTTGCGACTTCACTTCGGCCAGCAGAAGTGCGGTGAACACCCGCAGTTCCGCAGGGTCTTCCGGCAGCGATTTGGTGCCATCCAGAATGCCAGGATCATAGCAAATCCGGGGCGTTACGGGAATCCTTGAACGGCAAGACCGATGCTTTATCCTGCTGTCAAAGGCCGCCAGGTGCGCTGCGGCAGCCGCCAATCTATCCCCTCGAGCAGCATCGCCAACTGAGCCGGGGTCAGCGCGATCTTGCCCTCCTTCGCGGAGGGCCAGACAAACCGACCCTTCTCCAGCCGCTTCGAGAACAGACACGCCCCCTGCCCATCCCACCAGATGATCTTGATCAGGTCGCCCTGCCGCCCCCGAAAGACGAACATGTGGCCACTGAACGGGTTGGCCTGGGCCGTCTGCTCGGCCTGGGCCGCCAGCGTGGCAAAGCCCTTGCGCATGTCCGTCACCCCGGCCGCCAGCCAGACCTGCGCGTTCATCGGGACCGGGATCATCCCGACAGGCCGCGGATCAGCCGGGCCAGCACCTCGGGATCATAAGACCCGCTGATCCGAAGACGGTGACCACCGGCAAGCTCGACCTCAATCTGACCGTCACTTTTGGTGCGCCCCTCGTCTTCGCGGTGGACGTGAGCCACAGTCTCGACCGGAAGGAAACAGGGCGCATCCGCGGCGGCTTGGGCCTCGCCTGGCGCAAAGCGCGCATCGCGCAGCCAGGCGAAAATCAAGTTGGCATTCATCGCATACCGACGTGCCACCAGCGCAACTGAAACATCCGGCGCCGTCGTCTGCAGGCAGATCGACCGCTTCTCTTCGTCAGACCACAACCGCCGCGTCCGACGCACCACTGGCGACCCCATAATGTCCGCTATCCCAAGCGGACACTATCCCACACTCTTCAAACCCGGCAGGGCAGTGAGGCCGGACGCTTACGTCCGTGGAAGGTTTTCAGCGAAGAACGCCCGACCCGTGGCCGGGCTGGGGGACCAAACCACCGGCGGCGGCACGGCTCTTGCCAGTTTCGATAATTGGTCATATGATTTTACCAGATGGACGCGAGGGCTGCGATGGAAATGCCAACTCCGAATTCGGCCATTCTGGGGCGCAAGGCGCTGATCGTGGCGCGGCTGCGCGCGGTGCTGCCCGGCGATGCGGTGGTCGATGACCCGGCCGAGACCCGCGCCTACGAATGCGATGCGCTGAGCGCCTATCGCTGCCCGCCGCTGTGCGCGGTGCTGCCGCGCACCACCGCCGAGGTCGCGGCGGTTCTGCGGATCTGCCACGATCTCGGGGTGCCGGTGGTGCCACGCGGCGCGGGCACCTCGCTGTCGGGCGGGGCGCTGCCGACCGCCGATTGCGTGCTGCTGGGGGTAGCGCGGCTCAATGCGGTGCTCGAGGTGAGTTACCCCGACCGTTTCATCCGGGTGCAGGCTGGGCGCACCAATCTGAGCGTCACTGGCGCGATCGAGGCGGATGGCTTCTTCTATGCGCCAGATCCGTCGAGCCAGCTTGCCTGCGCCATTGCCGGCAATATCGCGATGAACTCGGGGGGTGCACATTGCCTGAAATACGGGGTCACCACCAACAACCTGCTGGGGGTGACGCTGGTGCTGATGGATGGCACCGTGGTCGAGATCGGCGGGCCGCATCTCGATGCGCCGGGGCTTGATCTACTGGGGCTGATCTGCGGCTCGGAAGGGCAGCTGGGGGTGGTGACCGAAGCGACGCTGCGGATTCTGCCCAAGCCCGAAGGCGCGCGCCCGGTGGTGATCGGGTTTGACGCCAACGCCGTGGCGGGGGCCTGTGTCGCCGACATCATCAAGGCGGGCATTCTGCCGGTCGCGATCGAATTCATGGACCGCCCCTGCATCCGCGCCACCGAGGCTTTCGCCCACCCGGGTTACCCCGACTGCGAGGCGCTGCTGATCGTCGAGGTCGAGGGTGCCCCGGCCGAGATCGACGACCAGTTGGCGCGGATTGCCGAGATCGCGCGCCGCCACCACCCCGTCGAGTTGCGCGAAAGCCGGTCCGACGAGGAATCGCGCCGCATCTGGCTGGGGCGCAAGTCGGCGTTCGGTGCGATGGGGCAGATCAACGATTACATCTGTCTCGACGGGGTGATCCCGGTCCCGAGTCTGGCGCAGGTGCTGGCGCGGATCGCTGCGATGGCTACGGCAGCGGGGCTGGCGGTGGCCAATGTGTTTCACGCGGGCGACGGCAATCTGCACCCGCTGATCCTTTATGACGCCAGCCAGCCCGATGAACTGGCGCGCGCCGAGGCGCTGGGGGCCGCGATCCTGACGCTCTGTGTCGAGGTCGGCGGGTGCCTGACCGGCGAGCACGGGGTTGGGGTGGAAAAGCGCGATCTGATGGCCGTGCAGTTTGCGGCTGCCGATCTAGCCGCCCAGATGGCGGTCAAGGATGTGTTTGATCCGGGCTGGCTGTTGAACCCCGCCAAGGTGTTTCCGCTGGCCCTGAGCGCCGGGCGACGGGCGGCGTGAGCAGGCCGGGGGTTTCACACCCCCGGACCCCCGTGGGATATTTGCCAAAAGAAGAAGGGTCAAGGATGCGACCGGCGAGTGAGGCGGAACTGGTGGAGGCGGTGCGCGGGGCGACGGGGCCGTTGCGGATTGTCGGTGGTGGCACCCGGACAATCGGCCGGGGTGTCGCGGGCGCGGTGCTGGAAACGGCCGGGTTGGCGGGCATCCGGGGCTTTGATCCGGGGGCGCTGACGCTGGTGGTCGGGGCGGGCACGGCACTGGCCGAGGTCGAGGCGGTGCTGGCGCGCGAGGGTCAGCGGCTGCCATTCGAGGTGCCGGACCTGCGGGGGCTGTTGGGGCGCAGCGGGATTTCGACCCTAGGCGGGGTGGTGGCCGCCAATGCCGCGGGGCCGCGCCGGGTGCAGGCGGGGGCGTGCCGCGACAGCCTGATCGGGGTGCGCTTCGTCGATGGCGCGGGCAATCTGGTCAAGAGCGGCGGGCGGGTTATGAAGAACGTCACCGGGCTTGATCTGGTCAAGCTGCTGGCGGGGTCGCATGGCACGCTGGGGGTGATCAGCGAGGTTGCCTTCAAGCTTCGCCCGGCTCCGGAAGCGGTGGCGACGCTGGTGCTGGCGGGGCTGGACGATGCGGCAGCGGTGGCGGCGATGGCGCGGGCGCTGGGCGCGCCCTATGAGGTTTCGGGTGCGGCGCACTGGCCGGGGCAGGGCACTTTTCTGCGCATCGAGGGGTTCGCGACTTCGGTTGCCTACCGCGCCGGGCGGCTGCGCGAACGGCTCGGGGGCGAGATCGAGGACGGCGGGGCGCGCTGGGCCGGGATCCGGGATGTGGTGCCGTTTCACGGTCGCGCGGGCGACGTGTGGCGGCTGTCGGTCCGGCCCTCGGACGCGCCGGGGATCGTGGCGCGGGCCGGGGCCGAGGCGGCGCTTTACGACTGGGGCGGTGGCCTGGTCTGGCTGCTGCTGGCCGAGGGGGTGGACTTGCGCGCCCGGCTCGGCGCGATGGCGGGCCATGCCACCCTGATGCGGGCCAGCGCCGCGACCCTGGCGCGGATTGCGGCGTTTCAACCCGAGCCTGCCCCGCTTGTGGCCCTTGCCGCCGGGCTGCGGGACCGGTTCGACCCGCGACGGATTCTCAACCCCGGCGTGATGGCCTGAGGACCAGATGCAGACCCATTTCACTCCTGCTCAGTTGACCGACCCCGCCACCGCCGAGGCCAACGCGATTCTGCGCGCCTGTGTGCACTGCGGCTTTTGCGCCGCCACCTGCCCCAGCTATCAGGTGCTGGGAGATGAGCTCGACAGCCCGCGCGGGCGGATCTATTTGATCAAGGACATGCTGGAAAACGGGCGGGCGGCGGATGCCGCAACTGTCAGGCACATCGACCGTTGCCTGAGTTGTCTGGCCTGCCTGACCACTTGCCCCTCGGGGGTGGACTACATGCACCTGGTGGATCACGCCCGCGCCCATATCGAGCGGACCTACCGCCGCCCATGGTTCGAGCGCACCTTGCGCTGGATCTTGGCGCAGGTGATCCCCTATCCGGCGCGGTTCCGGCTGGTGTTGCGGCTGGCCCGGCTGGGGCGTCCGTTGGCGCGGCTGCTGCCGGATGCGCGGCTGCGTGCGATGCTGGCCATGGCACCGCAAGCGCTGCCGCCGGTCAGTTGCAACGACGCGCCGCAGGTGTTTGCCGCCACCGGGGCGCGACAGATGCGGGTGGCGCTGCTGACCGGTTGCGCGCAGCAGGTGCTGAACACTGACATCAACGATGCCACCATCCGCCTGCTGCGCCGAATGGGCTGCGAGGTGGTGGTGGCGCGCGGCGCGGGGTGCTGCGGCGCGCTGACCCACCACATGGGCAAGGTCACCGAGACCCATGCCGCAGCGGCGGCCAATATTGCCGCGTGGATGGCCGAGGCGCGCGGCGCGGGGCTGGACGCGGTGGTGATCAACACCTCGGGCTGCGGCACCACGGTCAAGGATTTTGGCCACATGTTCGCGCGCACGCCGCTGGCCGCCGATGCCGCGGCGGTCGCGGCCATGGCACTGGACGTCACCGAGTTGCTGACCCGGATCGGGTTGCCGCAAGGGGCGGACAAGGGCTTGCGGGTGGCCTACCACGCCGCCTGTTCGCTGCAGCACGGCCAGCAGGTCAAGGCGGCCCCCAAAGACCTGCTGCGCCGGGTCGGGTTCACCGTGGTCGAGCCGGCCGATCCGCATCTGTGCTGCGGCTCGGCCGGGACCTACAACCTGATGCAGCCCGAAATCTCGGGCCAGCTCAAGGCGCGCAAGGTGGCTACTCTGGAAGCGCTTTCGCCCGATGTGATTGCCGCCGGCAATATCGGCTGCATGATCCAGATCGGCTCGGGCAGCGCGGTGCCGGTGGTGCACACCGTCGAACTGTTGGACTGGGCGACTGGCGGGCCGAGCCCGGCTATCCTTGCCAACCGCCCTTGATCGCCGCTGATTGCGCCATAATGTCGCCGCAGACCCGGGCTAAGCAACAGCCCTAGACCGGAGGTTTGATGCGCCCTGTTCCGCTGTTCGCCGCCCTGCTGGCGCTTCTCGTCGCGGCCCCGCTGGTGGCGCAGGAAAGCGTGCTGAAGCCGCTTCTGACGCTGGATGACAGCCGCGGCTGGGATGCGGTGGGGCGGCTGAACTTCGGCCAGACCGGGTTTTGCACCGGCACCCTGATTGCGCCGCAACTTGTGCTAACCGCCGCACATTGTCTGTTTGACAAGGAAAGCGGCGCGCGCATCGCCCCCGCCGATATCGCGTTTCTGGCCGGCTGGCGCAATGGTCGCGCCGCCGCCTATCGCGGGGCGCGCCGGGCGGTGGTGGCGGCCGGTTATGTGTTTGATGGCGCGGAAAAGCTGGCGCGCGTGGCGAATGACTTGGCCGTGATCGAACTTGATCAGCCGATCCGTCTGGCCTCGATCCAGCCGTTCGAGACCGCAGCGCCGCCCGCCAGGGGCGACGCGGTGGGAGTGGTGTCGTATGCCCAGGGCCGGGCCGAGGCCGCCAGCCTGCAAGAGGTCTGCCACGTGCTGGACCAGCAACCCGGCGTGCTGGTGCTGTCGTGCAATGTTGATTTCGGCGCGTCCGGGGCCCCGGTCCTAGCCATCACCGGCGGCGTGGCGCGGGTGGTTTCGGTGGTCTCGGCCAAGGCTGAAATCGACGGGCAGCAGGTGGCGCTAGGCACCGCGCTTGGCGCACCGCTGGCCGATCTGCGCGCGGCCCTGGCCGAGGAAGACGGCGTGTTCTACCGTGCCACGCCCCCCATCCAGTTGCTGTCGGGCCATCAGGCCGGCGGCGCAAAGTTCGTCCGGCCGTAGCGCATTTCCAGCTTGAGTGGCTTATGATCTGGCCGCGCCCTTGAAACCGCAAAATTGGCTCCCCACATCAATCCCGTCCGGATGCCATGACGGGTCCGGCAGCATCATTCGCTATGGTGGCGGATGATCATCGCTTGATGAGGATGACCATGCACAACTTTGATTTTGCACCACTCTACCGCGCTACCGTGGGCTTCGACCGGATCGCCGACCTGATTGATCAGGTGGCGGCCAGCGATGTCAGCCTGCCCACCTACCCGCCTTACAACATCGAGAAGACCGCCGAAGACGGCTACCGGATTTCGGTGGCGGTCGCAGGCTTTAGCCCCGACGAGCTTTCGGTCGAGGTCAGGGAGGGCACGCTGTTCGTCGCCGCCCGCAAGGCCACCGATGACGAGGCGCCACGCAGCTACCTGCACCGCGGCATCGCCACCCGCGCGTTCGAGCGCCGCTTTGCCCTGGCCGACCACGTGCGCGTCACCGGCGCGCTGACCGAGAACGGCATGCTGCACATCGACCTCGTGCGCGAAATTCCCGAGGCGATGAAACCGCGCCGGATCGAGATCGCGCGCGCCGCAAGTCCGGCGACGCTGGACGCGACGGTTGCGACTGCGGCGGCGTGAGCCGTTCGGCGCCGGATGGGGGTTGAGGGCAACCGCACAGCCCACATTGCCCCGGTTTCGGGTTCTCAGTTATCCACGCACCGGGACTGGACCCGCGGCCTTGTGATGCAAGGCCGCGGGTCCCTTGCCAGCACGCAGCGAGGCCGCAGGGCAAGGAGCGGTAGGGCTTGGCCGAGTGTTTGAAAATCACGCAGGATCAGGCAAGACAAGAAGGTGGAAACGCCGTTCAGATCAGGGCTCAGCCTGCCCCTGGATAACCGGCCGGTTGCTTGATAAGTGGATAACGTGATGACCAGATTGTTCAACCCGATGCGCTTGCCGCTGCGCGTGATCGCAGGCTGCATCGCGGCGGCGGGTGCGGCTTCCGGCTGCACTGCCCCGGCCCCGGCGGGTTTTGGCGCCGCTGCCGATCAGCCGACCGGCATTTACGACCGGTTCGGTGAAGGCGTTGAAGGCAACGAGATCGGCGAGCGCGGTAACGGCTACTGAGCAAGGCCCACGGTTGCCCGCTTTGGCACCCCAAGGCTCGCGCGAGGCTATAGCGACAAAAGTGGACGGGGGCTTCGCGCCCCCCGACCCCGGTGGGATATTTGAGCAAAGGAGAATGGGCAAGGGGGGCCGGGTCAGCGGCCCCTGGCCGCGATCTCGGCCAGGCGCAGGTCGAGGATCTTGTGGACGAGGGTGGTGGGCAGCGGGTCGGCCGGGGTGAACAGCACGCCGCTTTTCGAAGTTTTGAAGCCGGTGCAATCGGGCAGAAGCTGCGGGATGACGCTGCCGGAATGCGGGTAGAGCGCGAGGTGTCTGGCGAAGGCGGCGTAGCCTGCGACCATGCGGCCTTTCGGCCCCGGCTGGCGGAAGCCGGGCATGGCGTAGGAGATGCATTCCTCGGCCTGTGGCAGATGGGCGCGGATCACGTCGCGCAGGGCTTGCAGGGCGGCGCGCTGATCGGCTTGCAGGGCGGCGAGGTAGGCCTCGACTTCTGCCGCGCCGGTCATTCGGCGGCCTTCATCTGAAAACCTTCCTCGATCTTGTCCGAGGGTGCCACCGGATACTGGCCGGAAAAACAGGCGTCGCAATACTGCGGTGATTGTGCATTGCGCCCGGCAGCCTCGCCGACGGCACGGTAAAGCCCGGCCATGCTGACAAAGCGCAGGCTGTTCACCCCGATCCATGCGCGCATCTCGTCCTCGGACATGTTCGCGGCCAGCAGCTTGCTGCGCTCGGGCGTGTCCACCCCGTAAAAGCAAGGCCAGGCGGTGGGGGGGGAAGCGATGCGAAAATGCACCGCCGCCGCCCCGGCATCGAGGATCATGTCCTTGATCTTGCGCGACGTGGTGCCGCGCACCACCGAGTCATCGACCAGGATCACCCGCTTGCCCTTGATCAGGGCGCGGTTGACGTTGAGCTTGAGCCGCACCCCCATGTTGCGGATGCTTTCGGTCGGCTCGATGAAGGTGCGGCCCATGTATTGGTTGCGGATGATCCCCATGGCATAGGGAATGCCGCTTTCCTGGCTGTAGCCGATCGCGGCGGGGGTGCCGGAGTCGGGCACCGGGCAGACCAGATCGGCGTCAACCGGGGCCTCGCGCGCCAGTTCCACCCCGATCTGGCGGCGGGTCTCATAGACCGAACGGCCATTCAGGATGCTGTCGGGGCGCGAGAAATAGACGTGCTCGAAAATGCAGAAGCGCGGCTTGGCGGGGGCGAAGGGGCGGGTGCTCTGAAGGCCGCGGGCGTCGATCACCACCATCTCGCCGGGCGCGATCTCGCGGATGAACTCGGCCCCGATTATGTCGAGGCCGCAGGTCTCGGACGACAGCGCCCAGCCCTCGCCCAGACGGCCCAGCACCAGCGGGCGCACCCCAAGCGCATCGCGCACTCCGATCAGCTTGCTCGAGGTCATGGCGACAATGGAAAACGCGCCTTCGACCCGGCGCAGCGCGTCCTTGATGCGCTCGCTGAGGTTCTGCTGGATTGAGCGCGCCATCAGGTGGATGATGCATTCCGAATCCGACGACGACTGGAAGATCGAGCCGCGCTCGATCAGCTCGCGGCGCAGCGCGGCCGCGTTGGTCAGGTTGCCGTTATGGGCGATCGCCGCCCCGCCCATCGAGAACTCGCCGAAGAACGGCTGTACGTCGCGAATCTGGGTGGCCCCCTTGGAGCCGGTGGTGGAATAGCGAACGTGCCCGATCGCCAGTTGCCCCGGCAGGGTCTCCATCAGGCTGGCCTTAGTGAAATTGTCGCGCACATAGCCAAAGCGCCGGGCCGAGTTGAAGCCGCTGGTCGCGTCGAAGCTGACGATCCCGCCCGCCTCCTGGCCGCGATGTTGCAGCGCGTGCAGGCCGAGGGCCACGAAATTGGCCGCGTCGGTCAGGCCGAACACGCCGAAGATGCCGCATTCTTCCTTGAGCTTGTCATCGTCGAAGGGGTTGCTCGGGAATGGATGCATCAGCGGGGCTCCGAATCCGAATATTGGGCGTGGCACCGCTCTAAAGCCTGGGCGCGCGGCTGTCACGCCCCGATCACCGGGTGACGGCGGACTCAGTTGCCGGGTGCCGGCGCCGCAGCCGGGGCAGGGGCGGCGGCAGGGGCACCGCAGTTACCCACCAGTTGTTCATATTTCTGCACGATCCAACCCGGCGCATCAGCGGGAATGGTCTCGTCAATGTTGGCTTGGAACGAGGCGAAGATCTTGGCCGAGCGGGAATTGTCCACCATCGGCACGGTATTGGCGGCCACCGCGCGATCGTAAACGACGAAGGCCACCGCCACCAGCACAATGCCGCGCGCCACGCCGAACAGAAAGCCCAGAGCCTGATCAAGCCCGCCCAGCGCCGAGCGTTGCACCACCGACGCGAACAGCGGCGTGAACAGGGCCGCCAGCACCAGCCCCACGGCAAACACGGCGGCAAAGGCCGCGATGATAGAGAGCTCGCAACTGTCGGCGAGGAAACCGCCGACCACCGGCAGTTCCTTGATCAGCGGCTGCACCCGGGCGGCAAACAGATAGGCCAGCACCGCCGCGCCGATCCAGCCCGCGATCGCCATCGCCTCGCGCACGAGGCCGCGCGAATAGGCCAGCACCGCCGACAGCACGATGACCACCGCCACCACCCCGTCGATCAGGGTAAAGCCATCCATTCCCACACTCCCCCCGCGCTACTGCGCGCCGAACATTTCACCCACGAACGCCGCCAGATCCGCAATCTGGCGCACCTTCATCCCCGGCACCTGGCCCAGTTTCGAGCCGGTCGGGGCGAGTGCCTGCTTGAAACCAAGTTTTGCCGCTTCTTTCAACCTGTTTTCCGCCTGTCCGACCGGGCGCAGCGCCCCGGACAGGCTGATTTCGCCAAATAGCACCAGATCGGGCGCAATTGCCACATCCTCGCGTGCCGACATCAGTGCCGTCGCTACGGCCAGATCGGCGGCGGGCTCGTTCACCCGCATCCCGCCTGCGACGTTGAGAAACACGTCAAGCCCACTGAACGGGGTGGCGCAGCGCGCTTCCAGCACCGCCAGAATGGTCGCGACGCGGCCCGCGTCCAGCCCCACCACGGTGCGGCGCGCGGTGCCGAAAGCGGCGGGGGCGACCAGCGCCTGAATCTCGGTCAAGAGCGGCCTGGTGCCCTCGATGCCCGCGAACACCGTCGCCCCCGGGGCGGGCTGGCCGCGGTCGGACAGAAACAACGCCGAGGGGTTGGCCACCTGCACCAGACCGTCGCCGGTCATCTCGAACACCCCGATCTCGTCGGCAGCGCCAAAGCGGTTCTTGACCGCGCGCAGGATGCGGAACTGGTGGCCGCGCTCGCCCTCGAAGTAAAGCACGCAATCGACCATATGCTCGACCACCCGGGGGCCTGCGATCTGGCCGTCCTTGGTGACATGGCCCACCAGCACCACCGCCACCCCGCGACGCTTGGCAAAGCTGACCAGTTCCTGCGCGCTGGCCCGCACCTGCGCGACCGAGCCGGGGGCGGCGTCGACGGTATCAAGCCACATGGTCTGGATGCTGTCGATGATCACGAGATCCGGCCGCCGGGCGTCGAGCGTGGTCAGGATGTCGCGCAGGTTGGTCTCGGTGGCAAGTTGTACCGGCGCGTCCTGCAAGCCCAGACGAAGGGCCCGCATCCGCACCTGCGCCGGGGCCTCTTCGCCCGAGACGTAAAGGCAGCTCACCCCCTGGCGCGCGAAACTGGCCGCGGCCTGCAACAGCAGGGTCGATTTGCCGATGCCGGGATCGCCTCCCACCAGAAGCGCCGAAGCCGCCACCAGCCCGCCGCCCAGCACCCGGTCAAGCTCGTCCAACCCCGAGCGCGCCCGCTCGGGTGGGGTCTCGATGCTGGCAAGGGTGGTGAGCGCGATCGCCCTTCCCTTGGCACCAAGCGCGCGCGGGCCGGCCGACAGCGCAGCTTGCTCGATCACGGTATTCCAGGCCCCGCAGGCCTCGCAGCGCCCGGCCCATTTGCTGTGCGCGGCACCGCAGGCGGTGCAGGTGAATTGGGCGGGTGCCTTGGCCATGGCGCTTGATGCCCTGAAAGGGCGCGCTCATCAAGCCTTGCGGCTTTCTTCGCCGTTCCGGGCAGCGAAGCGAAGAGGCACGTCAGGGCCGATGAGCGTCGCGCTCGGTCAGCAGCGAAACCACCAGCGACGCCAGGATGCAGCCGGTGAACAGGTAAAGCCCCCAGGCCACCTCGACCGTCGCCAGCCCGACGCCTTTGACGATGACGATGTAAAGCGCCACCAGAAACACGTCGGCCATGGCCAGCTTGCCCAGCCCATGCAGCGCCGGCAGGGTGCGCGGCGACAGCAGGCCGAAGTGCAAGAGCGCCAGCCCGATGGTTTTCGCGAGCGGTGCGAAGATCGCGAACAGCGTCACCGCCAGCGCCAGCCCCACGTCGCTGGCCCACAGCGATTGCAGCCCGGTGATCACCGAAATCTCGTTCATCCCGAAGATCGGCAGCAGCGCCGCGCGCAGCAGCGGGGCAAACCAGGCGATCGGGAACAGCACCAGCAGGGCAAGGTTGGCCAGCCGCAGGGCGCGTGCCATTCAGCGCACCGCCTCGATCGGTCCGTTCGCCCGGCCATGGATGAACTGTTGCAAATAAGGGTCTGGGGCGGTATCCATTTCCGCGATCGGGCCGGTCCACTGGATCACCCCGTCATGCAGCATCGCCACCCGGTCGGCGATGGCGCGCACCGAAGACATGTCGTGGGTGATGGTCATCGCCGTGGCCCCCATCTCGACCACGATCTCGCGGATCAGTTCGTTGATCACCCCCGCCATGATCGGGTCAAGCCCGGTGGTGGGTTCGTCGAAGAAGATGATCTCGGGCTCGGCGGCGATGGCGCGCGCGAGACCCACGCGCTTTTGCATCCCGCCCGACAGCTCGGCGGGGTAAAGGTCGGCCACGTCCGGGCGCAGGCCGACCCGGCGCAGCTTTTCGATCGCGATGGCGCGGGCCTCGGCCTTGGGGCGGGCCATGATGCCGCGTAGCAGGCGGAAGGCCACATTTTCCCACACCCGCAGGCTGTCGAACAGCGCCCCGCCCTGAAACAGCATGCCAAAGCGCGCGAGGAACGCCTCGCGCTCGGCCTTGGCCGCATCCTCACCGTCGAGCAGGATCTGGCCCGCGTCGGGGTGGATCAGCCCGAGGATGCACTTCAGCAGCACCGATTTGCCGGTGCCAGAGCCGCCGATGATCACCATGCTCTGGCCGCCGGTGATGCTCAGGTTGACCCCGCGCAGCACCCGGTTCGCGCCAAACCCCTTGTGCACCTGCCTGAGCTCGATCATGAGGTGAAAAAGACCTCGGTCAGCAGGTAGTTGGCGGCGAGAATCAGCACCGAAGCCGCAACCACCGCCGATTTGGTGGCGCGTCCCACGCCCTGCGCCCCGCGCTGCGAGTTCATGCCGTGAAAGCAGCCCAGCGTCGCCACGATGAAGCCGAAGGCCGCGCCCTTGACCAGGCCCGAGCCGACATCCCAGCCTTCCAGAAAATCGACGGTGTTCTTGAGATAGCCGGCCGAATTGAAACCAAGCCGGTTCACCCCCACCAGCCAGCCCCCCATGATGCCGATCGAATCGCCGACCGCCACCAGCACCGGCATCGCCAGGGTGGCCGCAAGAACCCGGGGAACCGCCAGATATTTCAGCGGATGGGTGGAAAGGGTAACCAGCGCGTCGATCTGCTCGGTGACCTTCATGGTGCCGATCTCGGCGGCGATGGATGAGGCCACCCGCGCCGCCACCATCAGCCCGCCCAGCACCGGCCCCAACTCGCGCACCATCCCGATCGCCACGATCGAGGGCACCACCGCCTCGGCGCTGAACCGCGCCCCGCCGGAATAGATCTGCAACGCCAGCGCGCCGCCGGTGAACAGCGCGGTCAGCCCCACCACCGGCAGGCTGAGCCAGCCGATCTGCACCAGCGCCTGCATGAACTCACGCGGGTAGAAGGGCGGGCGGGCGATGTGGCCCACCACCGCGGCGGCGAACAGCACGAGACGGCCAAGGGTGGCCAGCGCCGCCAGCACCACCCGGCCCAGCGCCGCCACCGGCGCAAGCGGCGAGGTCAGCGCCATCATGCCTCCCCCCCGCCGTGGTAGTCCCGCCGGTAGCGCGCACCAAGGCTGGTCAGCACCTCGTAGCCAATGGTGCCCGCGACGTCGGCCAGCTCGTCGACCGACTGCTGCGGCCCGAGGATGTCAAGCCGATCCGGCTCGCGCGCGAGGTGGCTGATATCGACCGTGATCAGATCCATCGATACCCGCCCGATCAGCGGGCAGGGCACGTCGCCGTCCCACAACACGGCGCGGTTGGAAAGGCTGCGCAGCAAGCCGTCGGCGTAGCCGCCCGCAACGGTGGCGATCACCGCGGGCGCTTCGGCGGTCCAGCCGCAGCCATAGCCCACGGTCTCGCCGGCGGCGACCTCGCGGCACTGAATCACCGGCAGGGCCAGCGCCACCACCGGCTGGGCCGCCTCGAACGGTCGCCCGCCGTAAAGGCCGATACCGGGGCGGGTCAGATCGAAGTGGTAATCCGGGCCCAGCAGAATCCCCGCCGTCGCCGCCAGCGAGCGCGGCACCGCAATGCCATCGGTCAGGTAATGAAATTCGGCGAGTTGGGCTGCGTTCATCGGATGGCCTGGCTCATCGCCGCAGGCAAGGTGGCTCATCACCAGCTCGGGGTTGGCCTCCAGCACCGGATCCGCAACCGCCGCCCATTCCGCCGCCTCGAGCCCCAGCCGGTTCATTCCGGTATCGAGCTGGATGCCGAACGCCGACCCCGGCAGCGCTTCAAGGTGACGGGTGATCTGCTCGACCGAATTCAGCATTGGGGTCAGATCTAGATCCCGGATCAGCGCGGTGTCGCCCGCCATGTGCCCCGCCAGAACGCTGATCTGCGGGCCCGGCCCAAGAGCGCGGCGCAGCCCGACCGCCTCTTCGGCCTGCGCCACGAAAAACCGCCGCGCCCCGACCTCGGCCAACGCCCGCGCAACCTGGGCTGCCCCCAGCCCGTAGGCATCGGCCTTGACCACCGCCGCCGTCTGGGTGCGGTTGGCACTCAGCCGATCCAGCGCGCGCCAGTTGGCGGCAATGGCATCAAGGTCGATCATCAGGGTTGCACTTGCCATGGCGGTGTTTTGACCGGCCCGCGGCCAAGGTCAAGCCCAAACGCGAAGGGGGGCCGCCCTTGGGGGCATCGAGCCCCCGCGGGCGGCGCTGACGCGGCACGACACCGGGGGGCGCGGCGGCGGCAGGGAAGGATGGATATTTGTGCCAGCGAGAAGGGACGCGGGTTTGGTCAGCCCTACGATCCGCGTGACCGGGGCGGTCAGAACCGGTCGTCGCTCTCGCCTTGCTGCCAGGGTTGGGCCAGATTGCCGAAGCGGGTGAAGCGGTCTTCGAAGCTGAGGTTGACCGAACCGATCGGGCCGTGGCGCTGTTTGCCGATCACCACCTCGGCCTTGCCGTGCACCTTTTCCATCAGCGTCTGCCACTTGGCCATGGCGTCAAGTTCGTGGTCGCCGGGTTTTTCGCGCTCGCGGTAATATTCCTCGCGATAGACGAACATCACCACGTCGGCGTCCTGCTCGATCGAGCCGGATTCGCGCAGGTCGGAAAGTTGCGGCCGCTTGTCATCGCGTGCTTCGACGGCGCGCGACAACTGGCTGAGCGCGATTACCGGGATGTTCAGTTCCTTGGCGATGGCTTTCAGGCCCTGGGTGATCTCGGACACTTCGGTGACGCGGTTCTCGATCCGGCCGGTGCCTTTGGCCAGTTGCAGGTAATCTACGACCAGCAGGTCAAGTCCGTGGGTGCGCTTGAGGCGGCGGGCGCGGGCGGCGATCTGGCTGATCGGCAGGGCCGGGGTGTCGTCGATGTAAAGCGGGCAGGACTCGAGCGCCTTGGCGGCCTCGACGAAGCGGCGGAATTCGTCCTCGGTCATCGCGCCGCGGCGGATCTGATCCGAGGGCACTTCCGAGGCTTCCGACAGAATCCGCGCCGCCAGTTGCTCGGCACTCATCTCGAGGCTGAAAAAGCCGACCACGCCACCATCGACCGCGCCTTCGCTGCCGTCTGGCAGGCGGCCGTGGCGGTAGGCCCTGGCGATATTGAAGGCGATGTTGGTGGCCAGCGCGGTCTTGCCCATCGACGGGCGACCGGCCAGGATCAGCAGATCCGAAGCATGCAGGCCGCCGAGCTTGCGGTCGAGATCGACCAGCCCGGTGGCAATTCCCGCGAGCTTGCCGTCGCGCTGATAGGCGGCGTTGGCGACATTGACCGCATCGCTTGCCGCGCGCAGAAAGCTTTGAAAGCCGCGCTCGGCGTTGCCCTGCTCGGCCAGTTGGTAAAGTCGCTGCTCCGCCTCGACGATCTGTTCGCGCGGCTCCGAGGCGACCTCGACCCGGGCGGCCTTGGCCGAGATGTCACGGCCGAGCGCAATCAGTTCGCGCCGCACCGCCAGGTCATAGATCATCTGGGCATAGTCGCGCGCGGCGAAGGCCGAGATCGCCGCCCCCGCCAGACGTGCCAGATAGGCCGGGCCGCCAAGGCTGCGCAGACCCTCGTCGTCGGCAAGGAAGGCCTTGAGCGTGACCGGCGAGGCCAGCGCGTTCTTCTGGATGCGGGCGGCGCAGATCTCGAAGATGCGCTGGTGGACGGGATCGAAGAAATGGTCAGGCTTCACCAGCGCCGCGACGCGGTCATAGATCTCGTTGTTGGTCAGGATCGCGCCCAGCAACTGCTGCTCGGCCTCGATGTTGTGGGGCAGGGCGTCGAACTCGGGGTTTGGCACCAAGCTCGGGAGGCCCGGCCTTAGGGTGGTGATTTCCATGTGATCTGCCCCTTCGCGACCCTGCCGCCTCATGCCCGGATCAGGGCACCGGGCGCAAGCTCTGATAACCTGGTGTAAAACCTGCCTCGAAACTTGAGTATAACGCGAATGGGTCGCTATCGCCACTATATCTGGCGCTGATTTTCACCCGCCCCACAAGGGCTGTCGATTCGCCGCGGGGCAGCAGTGGCGGCGGGCGGGCCGGGCCTTGGGGCGATCGGCTGAAATCGGCTTGCCTCCCATGGCTCAGCCGTGGTGCGCCGCTTGCCAGGCGCGCGGGTCGGAGAGGAAGGACTCGACTTCGGCCAGGGTGGAAGGGTCGAACGCGCCTTGTGCGCGCGCTTCGGCCAGCACGTCGTGCCAGGTGCACAGGTGGTGCAGGCTGACGCCGTGGTCGGCCAGGCGCTGGCGGGTGTCGGGGAAGATGTCGTAAAAGAAGATCACCGCCGTGTGGCCGCACAGCGCGCCGGTGGCGCGGATGGCATCGACAAAGCTCAGTTTTGATCCGCCATCGGTGGCCAGATCCTCGACCAGCAGCACGCGCTCGCCGGGCGTCATTTTGCCCTCGATGCGGGCGTTGCGGCCGTAACCTTTGGGCTTCTTTCGCACATAGGTCATTGGCAGCGCCAGCCGTTCAGCCACCAGCGCGGCAAAGGGAATGCCGGCGGTTTCGCCGCCCGCGATGGTGTCGAACGCCTCGAAGCCCGCGTCGCGCAGCACCGTGACAACGAGAAAATCCATCAGCACCGAGCGGATTCGGGGATAGCTGATCAGCTTGCGGCAGTCGATGTAAGTGGGCGAGGGCAGGCCGCTCGCGAGCGTGAAGGGGGTGGCGGAATTGAAGTGAACGGCCTCGATCTCGAGCAGCATCCGCGCCGTCAGGCGGGCGATCTCGGCGGCGGGGGGGAAGGCGGAGGGGATCATGCTTTGCTCCCGAAGGGTGGTTGGCGGCCGGGGTCAGGTTTCCACATGCCAGTGCACCGGAAAGCCGGGGTCGAAGACGGTCACCGGACCGGCTTCGGTGAAGATTTTGGCGGGCCAGGTCGTGGCCCCGCCCTTGACCAGGGTCAGGCGGGCGTCATTGACCGGCAGGCGGTAGAAGGCCGCGCCGTTGCCACTGGTGAAGGCTTCGAGGCGATCGAGTGCCGCGGCGTCGTCGAACACCTGCGCGAGAATCGGCAGCGCGTTGGTGGCGGTGAAGCAGCCGGCGCAGCCGCAGGCACTTTCCTTGGCGGCATCGACATGCGGTGCCGAATCGGTGCCGAGAAAGAACCGCCCCGCGCCTGCGGTGGCGGCCTCAACCAGTGCGAGGCGGTGGCTTTCGCGTTTGGCCACCGGCAGGCAGTAGTTGTGCGGCCGGATGCCTCCCGCGAGGATGGCGTTGCGGTTGAGGACCAGGTGGTGGGCGGTGATGCTGGCGGCAAGGTCGCCGTCACCCTCGCGCACGTAGGCCACCCCTTCGGCGGTAGTGACATGTTCCAGCACCAGCCGCAGCCCCGGCACCGCGCGGCGCAGCGGTTCGAGCACGGTATCGATGAACACCGCCTCGCGGTCGAAGATATCGACCGCCGGATCGGTGACCTCGCCATGGACGCAAAGCGGCAGGCCGATCCCGGCCATGGTTTCCAGCACCGCCCGAACCTTGCCGATGTCCCGCACCCCGCCTTGGGAATTGGTGGTCGCCCCGGCGGGGTAGAGCTTGACGGCGGCGATCAGCCCGGCTGCGGCGGCGGCAGCAACGTCGGCAGGGGCGGTGGTCTCGGTCAGGTAAAGGGTCATCAGCGGCGCGAACGCCGCCCCTGCAGGCAGGGCCGCGAGGATGCCGGCGCGGTAGGCGCCGGCCTGCGCGCCGGTCACCACCGGCACCGCGAGGTTGGGCATGATCAGCGCGCGGGCATAATGGCGCGCCGACTCGGGCAGCACCGCTTGCAGCAGCGCGCCGTCGCGCAGGTGCAGGTGCAGATCGTCGGGGCGGCGGATGGTCAGGCTTTGCGTCATGCCCCCCCGCCTAGCGCATCGGCCTTGCGGATGCCAGATCCCACTGGCGCGATTGTTCGGGATCGTGTCTAGCATGACGTCAGGTTGGCACCGGGAGGGTTGACGATGGCGTGGCACCTGGCCTTGGCGGTGGTGGTTGGCGCAGCGGGGATCACGGTGCCGCTGGCGGTGAGGGCGCAGCAGTTCGATTGTTCGCAGGCGGGCAGCCAGAACGAATTGACCTGGTGCGCCGAGCAGGACTGGGTCGCCAGGGATGCCGAGCTCAACCGGGTTTACCATCAGGCCCGCGCCTTGATGCAGCAGATCGATGCCGATCTGCCACCGAGCGAGCGCGGGGCCGAAGTGACGTTGCGCGATGCGCAGCGCGGCTGGATCACGTTCCGCGATGCTGCCTGTGAGGCCGAGGGCTACCTGTTCCACGGCGGCACGGCCGAGCCGATGATCGTTTACGGCTGCCGTGCCCGCCTTACCCAAGCGCGGACCGAAGACCTTCGCGCGCTGCTGGAGATGTAGGCGCGCGCCGTCGGGTCAGGCCTCATCGGACGAAGGCGGCGCGGCGTCGGGTGTGGCCCCCTCGAGGATGGCCAGTTTGCGGCGAAAGAACTTGGCCCCGGTCCGCTCTGCCACATTGCGGCAGATCATGATGGCGCGCTGGCGGTGGCCGCTGGCTTCAGCCTCGGCCAGCAAGGTGCGCAGGTAGGGACCAAAGCTGCGGCGCTGGCGAAGCGCCGTCGCGAACTGACCGGCTGTCAGGCTGCCCTCGGTGGCGGCGGCAATCAGATCGGGCAACAGTTTCATCTGCTCGAGCGCAAGATCGACGCGTTTGCCAAGGCGCGGGCAGCGCAACATCGTGACATAGGGCCGCGTGAACAGCGCGGCATGCATCGCATCCAGCGCCTGGGTGTGGTCGAACACCACAAACACCTGCCCGGTGCCCTCGATCATGTCGGGGGCATAGCCGTAGCGGTCGGTGAAGTTGAGCCGCCGGTGGCGGCTATCGCGGTTATCCCAGACCGCGACCTCGGGATCGAGCGTCGCGCGCGGCTGCACCGCCAGCACGGTGGCCCCCGGGGCGGCCACTGAATAGGCGCAGGCGGCGTATCCCGCCATGCCCGCGCCATAGAAGGCGACGTGGTCGAAATCCTCGAAAAAGGCATCGTCCACCAGGCGGTCGAAATATCGGTAAACCGCTTCATCGCGGTACCAGGTCTCACCGTCGGCAATCAGGCACAGATGCGACCAGCCGCGCGCCGCGGCAATGGCATGGCCCTGCGGCAACTGATCCGGGGTCGCCCGAATTGCATCGACCGTCTCGAAGGTCACGAGCATGGTCGGGCTTTCATCGGCGAAAAAAGCCCAGTGTCGCGTGCCTACGGTCTGGAAATAACCCGCCGCCTCGCCGACCTCGTCGATCCGCGCCAGCCATTCGGCGCGGCTGGTGGGCGGCGCGACAGGCGCCTGGGACTCAGGGTCGGGCAAGGTTTCCGTCGTCATGTCAGAGGCCTTCGCTATTTTGCGCACATCGGTTTATGCTTAAGTGATGCCTATGTCGCGTGGCGAATTCGGGCGGACAAGGGGGCGCTCCTGCGGCAAGACCGGCGCAGGTCGAAACAATCGGCTGGCACTGTTTCGGCACCGCCCAAGTTGGCCTGCGGCAGGGGTTCAGTCGATCTGCGGGGGCTTCAGTGCCGGGCCGGGGGGCTGGTCGGCAACGGCGGCGGGCACCCCCGGCACATGGCGCCACACCAGCCAGGCCTGCTTTGCGGTCAGCGCCCGCGTGGGCGGGGTCATCAGCAGCCGCCCGAACAGCGCGCGCCAAGGCTCTTCGGCCATCAGCGCGATAAAGCGCGCCTGCCGCCAGGCTACCCCCTGGTGGTGCAGCGGCCCCAGCACCCGGTCGGCCAGCAGCTCTGCGCGCAGCGCGCCCGCCGACCCCGCCAGCGCCAGGATCGAGGCGTCCTCGACATCGCCGAAATTGCGCTCGACCCAATAGCTCATATCAAACGTCGCGGCGTCACGGTTGGCCCGCCCGCGGTCGCATTTCACCAGGTAACTTTCCATCGCCCCCAGGGCATAGTGGTTAAGCTGCACCAGCCGGTAATTGTCACGCCCAAGGCCCGAGAACAGCCGCCCGGTATGAAAGGCGGCGGGCAGCTCGCGACCAGCGCCGTCGAACCAATGCTGGGCGGCCAGCCGCGCCCGGTCGGGCTGGCGCGGGCGATGCACCCCGAGCTTGCGATAGCTGGCGTCATTGCGAAACAGAGTCTTGAACTGCACCGCCTGCCAGGGCCATTGCAACACCGCCGGGGCGGCGCGCACAAAGGTTTTGGTCACTGGCGTGTCGCGGTAGCTGATCACCCCGGCATTGCCGAACATCCGCCAGGTCAAAGTGATCGCGGTGGCGCGCGGCAGCGCGGCCAGCAGATCGGGCAGGGTGTGGGCTGCGACATGAATGTTGACGAACTCGTCGATATCGAGAAACAGCACCCAGTCGGCGGCCACCTTCAGCGGATGGCGGTCGGCCGCCTTCAGCGCCGCCCATTGCGGCCCCTGCGGATGCGGCCCCGGATTGCGCACATGCGTGAGCCAGCTCAGGGCCTGCAACCGATCCAGCATGAGGTCGGTGCCATCGTCGCAATCGTTTGAGAACACCAGAAAATCGGTGAAGCCGCAGGCGCGGTGATGCGCCAGCCACTCGAGCAGGAACGACGCTTCGTTGCGCACCGTCAGGATCGCCAGAAACCGCATGCCCCCTTCCTTCCGGGCGGTCTGCGGCGCCCTTGCCGAGCGAGGCTAGCACACCCCTCCGACCGCGGCAAATCGCCGCCTCCCTTTGGTCGCATGCCCCGGGCTATCCGCTTGGCCGCGCCCTGCCGCAGCGCCAGCATGGCACCACGGCAGGGGGCAGGCGTGACCACCGCCCGGCCGCCTTCGCGCGACTCAGTCCCGCAGATGCCCGCGCGCAGGGCCACGTCGCGACGTGGCTGGCCATGGTGCCGTTTCCCAGCCTGCGGCTCGGGCGACCGCTGTTTCTGGAAGGCGAAGCCGGGGCCTACCAGACCGAAATCGCCAAGGCCATTGCCGACCCTGGCCGCCGCCTGATCCGGTTGCAATGTTAGGTGTCAACCCGGAAGGTGATATGGCTGTTTCTTGAACAGCTCTGGCTTGATTTTGTTCCATTGCTTCATCGCCTGCAAGGGTGTCTTGCTGCCCAAGGCTGATTGAGGAAGCTGCTGATTGTAGAGCAGC
>Ga0172367_10003197_pt1 | contig 21649 bp, 13 predicted proteins | sample Lak10m_FD_114542 | JGI IMG/M metagenome (GOLD analysis project Ga0172367, IMG submission 114542) | Freshwater microbial communities from Kabuno Bay, South-Kivu, Congo - kab_022012_10m | ecosystem: Environmental > Aquatic > Freshwater > Lake | place: Democratic Republic of the Congo: South-Kivu... | reverse complement strand
AGACCTTTCTGTTCCAGAATCTTTAGCATTTTTCCGAGGTACGAATCGAAATATTCAATCTCGAAGGCATAGTCGAGCAGATCGTTCCTGACGGTATCGTTATCGGGCCAAAATCCAAAGACTTTATCAATTTCTGAAGTCGATTTTCCACCTTTGGTAACACCTGCCTTAAACTCGTAAGCCCGATGCGGTTCAGCGCAACCAAACCAGAAGCAAAAGGGCTTTCCTTCGGAATTATCATTCAGGAATGCTTCAAAATTGGCCGTATAATCGTTATCGGAAATAAACTTTGCCGGAGGTTTGGTTTTGTGTTCGTTCCACGACGGACCCAGCAATTCGCGCTTTTTGTCGTTCACCGTTCCCGGATCGCCGGGCGCCCAACCTTTTGCTGTATGGCCAACATGGTACCCGTTTTCGATTAGCGTTTCTGCATAAGTTTTAAACTTAGCCGGAAAAAATGGAACGTGATTAGCTGCCTCTTCCAATTGCCACGAATTTCGACCAGTCAGGATACTCGAACGCGAAGGCGAACATTTGGCATTGCAGGTATAAGCATGGGTAAACACGATGCCCTCGCGGGCAACACGGTCGAATGACGGAGTTTTTATCCACTTGCAGCCGTAAGCGCTGGCATGGGGGAACGATTGGTCGTCGGAGATGCAAAACAGAATATTCGGCCGTGAAGACCTGTTTTCCGGAGATTGTGCCATCAGGCCAGCCGGCAATCCTGCGAGTGAAAGCAGAACAAGCGGTCGAAGCATAGCGGTTGTTGGTTAGATAGTTTCGCATAAAGGTAAGTTTTTATGGAATAACCGCTGCCTGTTTTCCGATCGAAACTTGCGAAAAGTTATGCTAGTCAACTAAAAAAGTCTGGATTCGTTCAAAAAAGACAAAAGCCGCTTAATTAGCGGCTTTGTTGTATCCCGGTTGGGATTCGAACCCAAGACCTACGGCTTAGAAGGCCGTTGCTCTATCCAGCTGAGCTACCGAGACATCCTTTTTTGCGGCTGCAAATATAACCAAATTAGATTAACTCGATCTTATTTGCCTTGCAAATTTCTTTCATTTCTTCCGGCCAAATGCTCGACTGGATTTCGCCGATGTGTGCTTTCCTCAGAAAATACATGCAAAGTCTTGACTGACCAATACCTCCGCCAACTGATAGAGGCATTTCGTCATTCAACAGTCGTTGATGCCAGTATAAATTTTTGCGCTCTTCGGTGCCTGTAATCGCCAATTGTTTCAAAAGTGCATCTTTATCAACGCGAATACCCATCGACGACAATTCCAGAGAAGTTTCCATCACTGGATTCCACACTAAAATATCGCCGTTCAGTCCTTTGCGGTTGCCAATGGTTGTCGTTGTCCAATCGTCGTAGTCGGGGGCACGACCATCGTGTTTTTCGCCTCCGGGCAAAGCACCGCCAATGCCGATAATGAAAACTGCGCCATATTTCTTGGCAGCCTCGTGTTCGCGTTCCTTGGCCGATAGCTGAGGATATTGCTCTTCCAGTTCTTCAGCATGAATAAAGGTAATTTCTTCCGGAAGGATAGGTTTGATCTGCGGGAAATTCTCGGTCACAATAAACTCGGTGCGCAACAACGCAGAATAGATCTTTCGAACCACCTTTTTCAGGAAATCCAGATTTCGTTCTTCCGCCGAAATAACCCTTTCCCAGTCCCATTGGTCAACGTAAAGCGAGTGAATGTTCGACAATTCTTCATCGGGACGAATGGCATTCATGTCTGTATAAATTCCATAACCAAGCCCGATATTCAGATCGGCGAGTGTCATGCGTTTCCATTTGGCGAGCGAATGCACCACTTCGGCTTTATTGTCGCCCAGCTCTTTCACCGGGAAAGTAACGGGCCGTTCAATGCCGTTCAGGTCATCGTTGATTCCGGTTCCTTTCATCACAAACAAAGGGGCTGTCACCCGGCGAAGTCTTAATTCTGAAGCCAAATCCTGCTGGAAACTGTCTTTGACCAGTTTGATCGCCTTTTCAGTTTGATTAACATCAAGTAACGATTGGTAATTTTGGGGGATAAAAAGTTTCATTGGTATTATTTTAAAATTTAACGAAATTTTAAGTTGTTAATCTATAATTATTTTTGAGATTTCTTTATCATCCACTTTAATAAAATAAATTCCTGAAGGGTTCCCGTTAAGATTGAAAGTTTCTTCCTGATTGTATATCATTGATTTGTAAACTACTTTTCCTGAAGCATTATAAACGAATAATTCAGTTCCGGATGAAGGAATGCTGTTCAGCTTTAAATGCACTTCACCTCTGCTTGGATTGGGATAAACAAGAAGAATTGGATTAGTTTCCAGAGAACGAATCCCTGTAGCCAACTTTACTTCAACTTTAAAAATTGCTTTTACTTCTTTCCCATTTGAGAGTGCGGTAATAAGAATTTCAGTCTTTCCGTTATATTCTGAAGAAAAATCCAATGTTAATTCAGATCCAGAGACAGTCGCTTTAACTAACTGTTGATTGGTATTAGAAATAACCGAAGAGCTTAATATGTTTTCATCATTAAAAACAGCTTTCAAATCAAAAACCTGATCTGGTGCGCCCATATCAATTACGAAAGAAAAATTTCCGGATGGATCACTAAATTCTACGATGTTGATAAAGTCTTTCCATTGATCAGCAGCTGCATAAAGCAGTTTGGAGCCATCGGGAACAAATAATTTGCAAATAGTTTTTTTCACGTCAAAAAATACATTGGGGGACAATTGCAGATCAAGAGGAATGTTGTGAAAGGCAGTTATTGAAGCCATAGAATTATTACCCCAAAATGCCCCTGCACCAATGGATTTAACAGATGGCGGGATCTTAATTGATTTTATGGAGCAATAAGCAAAAGCATAACTTCCGATTGTAGTAAGTCCTTTAGAAAGGATGACAGAAGCTAAATTCGCACAGGATGAAAATGCATTATCACCAACTGTTTCAACTGTTGGGGGAATAATAATAGAGTCAAGGTGTGAACAACCATAAAATGCATTCATACCGATTGAAGTTAATCCTTCTGAAAGTATGACAGTTTTTAAGTTTTCACACCAGCCAAATGTAAATTTATTAATTAAAGTAACCGAAGAGGGAATCTTAATCGCTATTAAATTTTTACATTGGTTGAACGCCCACTCCCCGATTGAAGTAACCCCTTCTGGTATGGTAGCAGAAGTTAATTTTTGACAGTTATCAAAAGCATTCATCCCAATTGACAAAACAGTGGATGGAATTATTATTGAAGTTAAGCTTTTACAATCTGAAAATGCCGCGTCCCCGATAGTTTGAACCCCTTCTGAAACAACCAATGAGTTTAAGCTGGAACAGTTTTTAAAGCCATTACTTCCAATTGATTTAACAGAGGAAGGAATCGCGACAGAAGTCAGAAAAGTACAAGAGTTAAATGCCCCTGAACCAATTGATTTTACTCCTTCAGAAATATTTAAAGTGCTTAATTTTCCACAATTAGCAAAAGCATTCTTGCCGATGGTATTAATTGTTGTAGGAATATTCACGGAGTTCAATCCGGTACAATAAAGAAATGCTGACTCTCCGATGGAAGTGGCTGATAATGGAAAAACAAAGGATGTCAGGCTGACTTTACCGGTGTATTTTAAAAGATCGAAAAAAGCACTTGCAGGAATTTCATTTTCATTATATAAATTGCTATACAAATTGGTTCCATTATCTCCATTATAAGCTTCAATATGAACAGCGCTTAAGTCAATTATTTCCAAATTGGGCATTAAATCCCGCATGGTTTTAAAATCCCTGGCATCAATACTGCCGGTAAGTATGATTTTTGTAACAGTTCTTTTTTCATCATTAGTAAAAATGTTGGATAATCCACCTGGCGTAACTTGCGTTATAATACTCTTTGCTTCCTGCGTTACCGAAATTGATTGTGTTGCTACTCCGTTTACGAATAGGATGATATTCCCCGTTCTTGAATTGGCATTGGGGTTGTCTGCAGCAGTAATTGTAAGGATGGCATTGCCACTACCCAAAGTTGGACTTACAGAAATCCATGATTGGTTGGAGTTTGCTGTCCATCCAACGGCAGCAGTAATTTCAACAGAAGCCTTGCTTCCCTGGGTGGATGCTACCGTTACAGTGTTAGTTGAAAGTTTTAAGACCGTGGAACTTTCTATGATATTAGTAAAGTCTTTCCACTGGTTGGCGACAGCATACAGGTTTTTCGTGTTATAAGGAACATATAATTTGCAGTTTGTCTTGTTTACACCGTAAAAAACTTCAGGAGAAAAAGTCAGATCAACCGGAACACTTGATCCTAAAGTTATGGAAACCAGCACATTGTTGTAACTAAAAGCATTGTTTCCGATTGAAATTACCGAAGATGGGATCGAAACTGATCCAAGGCTGGTACAGGAAGTAAAGGCCGAATTTCCAATGGAACTAACTCCTTCAGGAATGGTTAATGTAATTAGCTTTTCACAATTTCTAAAAGCATTTTCTCCAATTGTAATCACCGAAGAGGGGATGGAAACTGATTCCAATCCAGTGCAATAGTAAAACGCAGATTCGCCAATGGTGGTAACCCCTTTGGGGATAACTAAAGAACTTAATTTTGTGCAGTAACTAAATGAATTTTTTTCGATGGTTTGAATCTTCGAAGGGATAGTAACCGAACTGATTGCACACTGATTAAAAGCGGCTTCGCCAATGGAGAGAACCGATTCTGGGATGGTCACCGTGGTTAATTTTTTGCAATAACTAAAAGCATGGCTTCCTATTGAAATAACCGATGAAGGGATGATAACAGCAGTTAATTCGCTACAGCCGTAGAAAGTATTTTTATTGATGGCTGTCATGGTTGCAGAAAGCGTCACCGACGACAGCATATTACAATTTATAAAAGCAGACTCTCCGAGTGAAACAACTCCATCGGAAATGACTGCCGTGCTTAATTTGTAGCAGGATTGAAAAGCATTGTTTTCAATAGTCTTCATTGTTGATGGAATGGTAATGGAACCGAGATTATAACAACCGGAAAAAGCCGATTCTCCCATAAAAGCTGCTCCTTCGCGGATAGTCACCGAGCTTAAATTTTCACAACTGGCAAAAGCATAACTCCCAATGGAGGTAACCGACGATGGAATTATAACGGCAGTCAGGCTTTTACAAAGTACAAAAGCTGATTCCCCGATTGAAGTTACCCCTTCGGAAATAACAACCGAACTTAATTTTATGCAACTATTAAAAGCATTTTCTCCAATTGTTTGAATAGTTGAAGGGATGGTAACCGACGAAAGATTAGCGCAATTCGCAAACGCGTGCCTTCCCATGGTTATAACGCCTACTGGAATGGTGACTGAATTCAATTTTTCACAGCCACTAAAAGCGGAAATTCCAATTGAAGTCACCGAAGAAGGGATAACCACTGACAGCAACCCTTTACATGATGAAAATGCTCCTTCACCGATGGATGTTACGCCTTCAGGAATAGTAACTGAGTTTAACTTTTCACAGCCATTAAATGTATATTTTTTCAGAAATTTTAGAGTTGAAGGAATATTAACCGAAAGAAGACTTGTACAATAATTAAAAGCATATTCTCCAATGGATGAAATCCCATTTGATAGGATTACAGAACTTAATTGTATGCAATAGTCAAAGGCACTGTTTCCAATTGAAGCTACTGTAGCTGGAATTGTAATAGAAGTTAGCCCTGTACAGTTTGAAAAGGCTGCCTCTCCAATAGAATTAACACCAGCCGAAATCACAACTGAACTTAAATATCCACAGTTCTTAAAAGCGTTTTTGCCGATAATTCCGACTGACGAAGGGATCACAATAGCATTAAGACTTTTACATTCAAAGAAAGCTGATTCGCCTATAGACCCAACTCCTTCAGCGATAGTTACTGAAACTAACTTTAAACAATTACTAAAAGCATTATTGCCAATTGATGTAACCGTTGACGGAACAGAAACTGTACTTAATCCGGAATTCGAAAAAGCATATTCGCCGATAACTTTAACACCTTCAGGTATGATTACAGTACCTAGGCTTAAACAGCTTCTAAAAGCATTGTTCCCGATTGAAGTAACCGAAGATGGAATTTTAACAGACTGCAAGCTAGTACAATCATAAAAAGCAGACCTTCCTATTGAAGTGGCTGAGCCAGGAAAAACAAAAGTTGTCAAGCTGTGTTTTCCGCCAAATTGAATCGTATCGTTAAAAGCCATTCGTGGAATTTCATTTTCAGCAAATACCAATAAATTTTTGTCTGTTCCTTCACTTCCTGTATAAGCGGCAATGTTGACACCGCTGAGATCAATAATGGCCAATTTAGGCATTGCATCGCGCATAATCTTAAAGTCACGGGCGTCAATGATTCCGGTAATAGTAAGATTGGTGATACTATTTTTTTCCTCATCACTTAAAGTAGTCAACAGGGTTCCGGGAGTTGTAAGGTTAATTTTTTTTACAACCTGAGCATGTAGCAGAAGTAGATGAAAAATACAGAAAGATAAAAGAATAAACTTCTTCATAATTATAATTTTTGGCAGCATTCATTTATCTTCAAATTTAGCATAATCAGTCGAAATAAAGCCGAAAAATTTGAATAAAAAGCATACTCCAATAATAACTTAACACTTCTGATTTGAATACCTATCATCCTTTTCTGTATTATTTCGGATCTATTGGCCTTTAAAATATATCCATGTGATCTGAATCTAAAAGCTAAAGCCCTAAATACGACCATCAATTATAGCGTTTCAGAAAAAATTTCGGATTGAATTAGCATTAGAATTTCTATTTTCACACAAAATAAAAATTGAAGAAACTTCCAAAAAATACGGTTCAGCTTTACCTGATCAAAGTGGCCAAGTGGTTTAACCTGATCATGCCAATCGTTGTCCTGTTTTACCAGGAGAACGGGCTGAATATGTCGCAGATTTTTATCCTCAAATCGGTTTATTCCATTGCAATGGTAACCACCGAACTTCCTTCGGGATACCTCGCCGATGTATGGGGTTGCAGGCGAACGCTGTTGATTGGAGCGGTGCTGGGAACGCTGGGGATGACCATTTATAGTTTTTCGGCAGGTTTTGCTAGCTTTTTAATGGCTGAGGTCGTCCTCGGAATTGGCTTCAGTTTTGTTTCAGGAGCCGATTCGGCTATGCTTTATGACTCGCTGAAGGCTGAAAACAGAGAAAACGAATACACGAAATTCGAGGGAAGAATCACCTCAGCAGGTAATTTTGCCGAAGCTCTTGCCGGTGTTTTGGGCGGATTTCTGGCTACTTATGCGCTGCGAACACCTTACTTTTTCCAGATTGGTGTTGCAGCCATCGGAATCCCCGCTGCCGTCATGCTGAAAGAGCCGCAACATGCCATTGAACGAACTCATCTGAAAATGAAAGAAATCCTGTCGATTATTGCGGTCACCTATCGGCAGCGCGAAATGCGAAGTGCCATCCTGATTTCCTCTTTCACGGGCGCCGCTACTTTAACGTATGCCTGGTTTGTTCAACCATATTTCCAGGAAGCAGGCGTGCCAGTTTCTGTTTTCGGAATTCTGTGGACCGCATTGAATTTATTGGCCGGAGTCCTTTCTATGTTTTCGTATAAAGTGGAACAATGGCTCGGAATGCGCAAAACACTGTTACTGATCGTGATTTTTATCTCAGCGGGGTTTCTGCTCACCGCCTTAGAAATCAGTCTGGCCGGAATTGCTATTCTATTCTTTTTCTATATGATTAGAGGGGTGGCAACTCCTATTCTGAAAAACCAGATTAACCAATATACCGATTCGAAAGTCCGCGCAACAATATTGTCGATCCGGAATTTCGAAATTCGGATCATTTTTGCAGCCATTGGCCCCGCACTGGGTTATCTCACCGATACGTTCAGTTTAAAAACAGCCTTGATTGTGTCGGGAATTATCTATTTTGCTTCAGCAATGTGGAGTGTATATCCATTCCTCAAGAAACAGGGAGAAGTCATTCGTCATTAGAAATTGGAAATTAAATTTTGTGAACTTGAAAAAGTCTTTTCCCAATAACTAATGACATTTTCCTACTTGAACAGCTTCTTCAGTTCATCACCCAGCTTTTTGACCGATCCCTTGATTTCCTCTACCGATGCCTTTTTGACTTCCTGCTCAATCTGAGCGCGGGCTTTGCTTAAATCGAGCGAAACTTCGGGTTTGGTAACCTGCCCCTTGAGAATAACTGAGGCTTCCACTGTTTTGATGTTCTGGGAGCCAGGCAAAATGCCCAAACCTTTATTGATGTCGGTGCCCAAATCTTCGCGGTTGACCACAAAATCCATATTCAGGTTGAGTTCGCGCAAGGCCGACAACGTTCCGTAAATAGTGGCTTGCTGGTCGGCAATCGAGGTTTTCACCGGATTCAGGCGTAACTGACCATTTTCAAACTGAAATTTAGCCGTAAAATCATCAATCTTCACATTTTTTAGCTTTTCCTTTTTGATGATTCCCCGAATTTGATCGAACACCGGAGAATCGATGATCATCAGGTTTTTGGTGTTCAAAACGCCCAACCCGTTCAAACTGGATGGAACCAGATTCATTTTTTCGTTCATCACTCCTGAAAGACCAAACTGCGTGGATATTTTCCCCTGGCTTTTGGCTGCTATTGGCACATAATGCCTGAATGCAGACAACGACTGGTATGCCGCCGGAATATCCACATTTTCGAGATTGAGCTTAAAATCGAAGAGCGGCTTGTTTTCCTTGTTGCTGGCATACGATCCATTGATGGCCAGTTTCCCCTGCAAAATATCCATCGACAAGTTGGACAGATCCATGCGCTGATTTTTAATCTGAACCAATCCGTTGATGTTACTGATTGGCATTTGATCGTAAACCGCTTTTTGAATGGACGACTGGAAACTCAGATCAAGTTTTTCGGGAACATGAAACGCGGCGACGGAATCGGTTGGAGTTGCTGCTGCTTTGGATTCAGCCGTTTGCGTGCCAGATTTTGGAACCGATTTTTGAAGGTTCGATAATTCAGAAAAATTCATGAAGCCCGACTTCAGGCTAAGATTACCCTTCAATACATCGTTCTTAAAAATGTACGCCAGATAGTTGCTCACCTCGCCACGCAGCGAAAAATCACTTTGCCCGATTTTTCCGTCGAAATTGTCGATGGTGATCTGTTTCGTTGAAGCGTTCACCTGGGCACGGGCAATTTCCAACGGTTTGGTTAGCTGATTGCTTTCAATCCTGAAATTCTGAACACTCGCTTCGCCATTCGACTGAAACTTTTCGTATTCCTGCTTTTCGATGGACGACATTCGGCCTGCCAGTTGCATTTTAGCCTTAACGATCCCGGTAATATCCAGGCTATCAATCGGAATAGCATTTTTTAGCGACTCAAAATCGATGATCCCGGACAATGAAGCCGAAAGGTTCGGATCAGTCATCATTTCGCTTAATTGCAAGGTCATGTCAACCGGATTATTCCGGATGGAAGCATGCGCTTTTTCAACATTCAACTTCATCAAATTCAGGTCGCCTTCGGGTTTGGTAATTTGAGCCAATACCTGAATATCCAGAACACTTTCAGGTAAATCCTGATATTTGAAGCTTGCATTGCTGGCCGATAGTACAATATCAATGGCCGGATAAATTTCATTGTAATAAAGCCCTTTTACCGAACCTTTAAACTCCGCCGAGCCGGTTACAGTAGCCTTTTCAAGGTATTTTTGGTAATCGGCCGGAACCAGTGCCAGAATAGTGGCAAAATCGCTTTTTTCGCTCCGGAATCCCAAATCGAAAATCATACTGTCGTTAGGCATGGCGAATGAGCCGTCAACTTGCAGAGGCAACTGATTAATCCATAGTTTGCCCTCATTAAATGCAAAGTCCATTTTATCGTAGTCCACCTTCAGTTTTGTTTCAGCTTTTAATTTAGTTTTCGAAATAAATTGCACCGAATCATATTCGAAAATAAATTCTTCAGCATCGCCTTTCAGGTCGAAAGTGGTCAGCGATCCTTCCACTTCGCCGGTCGAAACGATGTTGGTGTTTTTAACCAGTACTTTCATCGGCATTTCGCGGTCGTCGTATTTCAGACTGAGCTGATTGACCCGAATATCGTTCAGTTTCATTTTGAAGACATCTCCCGTTTCGGCGGAAGTTGAAGAAGCCGGAGTTGCCGGTTTTGTGATGTCCCAGTTTACAGCTCCTGATTGACTGACAACGAGCGAAATTCTCGGTTGTGTGATCGTCAGGCTTTTCAGCTCAAGTCCCTGATCACCGATCAGCTCCATCAGCGAAATATCGGTTGAAATCGATTCTGCGAATAAAATGGTATCGGCGCTGAATTCGCCCGAGCCAACAACATTCAAGCCCACAAGCTCCATTTCCACTTTCGGGAAATGCGAAAAAACCGACAGTTTAAAATCTGCGAAATCAATCTTCGCATTAATCTGGCTGTTTAATGTAGCTTTTACCCTGGCCAACACTTTGTCTTTATAGATAAAAGGAAGAGCCGCCAAAACGCCTAAAATCAACACGAATAGTCCGACACCGATGAAGAGTTTACGTTTCATTTTTCAGATGATTTGTGTGTTAACATGAACGTACGCAAAAGATTTAACGCAGTGTGAGTCGTTCGTATTATATTTCGTTCGCGATTGTGTTTAAATGTGTACATTTTACTTTCGACTCCAAATGGACCGGCAACCGCTATCCAAACTGTTCCGACAGGCTTTTCCGCCGATCCCCCATCGGGTCCGGCAATTCCGGTAGTGGCCACCGAATAGTCAGCCTGCAAGGCTTCGCGGGCACCGATAGCCATCTTTTCGGCTACCTGCTTGCTCACAGCCCCAAATTCATCAATCAAATCGACAGGAACATGTAATAACCGATGCTTGATTTCGTTGGAATAAGCCACTACCCCACCCTTGAAATACGCCGAACTTCCGGGATTGGAGGTAATAAACTGCGCAATACTTCCGCCTGTGCAACTTTCGGCTGTCGCCAGCGAGCAGTTCCTTTCAACCAACATACGACCCAAAACAATTCCGAGGTTGTCGTTATCGAAGCCAAAAATATGGTCGGGAATAAGCGCCATCAACTGGCCAACCTGACGATCGATTTCGGCTTGAATCGCCGGGCCGTCGATGCCGTAGCCACTCAGCCGAAGGCGCACCATCATTGGGCTGGGCAAATAGGCTAATTTGATGAAATCGGGCAATGCATTTTCCCATTGTTCGATTCTCTCGGCGAGCATCGATTCGGGCAATCCGATGGTCAAAACTGTTTTATGGATGATTGATTGCATAATCCCCAAACGTTGAAGTCTGGGAAAAACTTCTTCGGTCATGATGGCTTCCATCTCGAACGGAACACCTGGCATTGAGACGAAAATCGTGTTATTTCGCTCGAACCACATTCCGGAAGCTGTTCCCACCGAATTGTGAAGTACGGTACAACTGGCCGGCAACAGAGCCTGATCGCGGTTTAACTGATTAATTGTAACGTTACGCGACGACAAAAGAGCCTGTACATGGTCCAGAACTTCAGGATAAAAAACGAGTTCAGTATTAAAAAATTCGCAAAGGCATTTTTTAGTGATATCGTCTTTCGTGGGGCCCAAACCGCCGGTAATCAATACCAGATCAACATTCTTTTCTGCGTCCGACAAAGCTTTCAGAATATGAGCCCTGCTGTCGTGCACCGAAGTTACCTGATAAACTTCAATTCCGTTCAGGTTTAACTGCTTTCCCATCCAGGCCGAATTGGTATCCACAATCTGCCCGATTAAGATCTCGTCGCCAATAGTTATTATTTCTGCTTTCATTAAAAAAAGTTTCAAGTTCAAAGTTCCAAGTTTGTATTGCCGCTATTGCTTTTCGATATCGGAATTTGGATATTCAATATTGGTTATTTCATTGAATTTAATGCCTTCAGCCGTTGCAACAACGTGGGATGCGAATAATGAAAGAACACATACACCGGGTGCGGCATCAGGTTACTCAGGTTATTCACCGACAGCTTTTTGAGTGCTGATGCCAGTTCTTCTTTATCCCAATATTGAGCGGCAAAAGCATCAGCTTCGTACTCATTCTTTCTGGAGAAAATATTCATGGCTAATCCAGTTATCATGGATATGGGTGAATACAAAATACCAAACGCAATCAGCCCAATATGAAAGCTTGGAGTTTCAACGCCCAAAGCACCCGATAGTTCAGGACTCCCCACAAAAAGCGAAAAGATAAACAATACGAGTCCGGTTTGCAGAATACCGATCAGTAAACTCCATAAAACGTGATGCTTTTTGTAATGACCAATCTCGTGAGCGAGCACTGCAACCAACTCGTTTGTTGTCAAATCAGCAATTAGAGTATCGTACAAAACGATCCGCTTTTTGGCACCAAAACCTGTAAAGTAAGCATTCGATTTAGTTGACCGCTTTGATCCGTCGATGACATAAATATTGTCGAGTTGAAAGCCTGCTTTCGCCGAAAATGCTTCAATAGCAGTCTTCAGTTCGCCTTCGGGCAAAGGGGTTTGCCTATTAAATAACGGAACAATCAGATTTGAATAAAACAAAACCATAAATACCGAAAACCCGCTGATCACCAACCATGCGTATATCCAGAAGCTGGTCGTTGTGAGCTGGTATATATAAATGATTAACGCCAGAAGTCCTCCGCCTATAATTGCACCGAGCAAATATCCTTTGAGTTTATCAAAAATAAAAGTTTTAGGTGTTGTTTTGTTGAAACCAAATTTCTGTTCGATTACGAAGGTGTCGTATACCGAAAACGGCGTATTGATCAGGTCGGAAGCCAGCATCAGGATGCCAAAAAAGATCAGTGCGACCCAAATCGGATTTGCTGAAACAGAAAGTGCCATACTATTTACCCATGCAAATCCAGCAAACAAAAACATGAGAAACATAACCAGAAAACTAACCGATGAAGTAATCATCGAAAACTTAAAGTTTACCCTTTCGTAGGCCTGTTGCTTATTGTATTTTTCCGCGTCATAAATCCCTTTCACCTCCTCCGGAAGTTGATCACTCCAACGGGTAGAATTCAGGTATTCGAGATAGCGCTCAAAAATAAAATCGGCTACCAATAAGCCAATGATAATCCAAAATAAGATTTGTGACATTCCAAAATGTTTTCTTCAAAAGTAGCAAAAGCTTTCCTTGTGCGGCAGTCAAAATTCTGTGCGGGGTGTACTTTTAAGATTTATTATCAAACAGCAAGATAATCATCGCGGCGATTGATGTTGGCAAACAACCGGAGGTTCTGGTTCACAAGGATATCACAATCCAAAAAGCTGGTGTTTAGTTCCGACAAAAGGTTAATCAGTTTGAAATCTTTCTTCTGAATCATTGCACTCACTTTTTCCAGAGCACTTTTGCGATAGAGACCAGCTAATGGTTCAACACCCATTTTATGCTTTGGAATAATACAATCCGAATGATCAGCTAATGAAATCAAACCTGTTATCAATTCATCATTCAGGAAAGGCATATCTACACTCACGATGAGATTCCATTCGCTTGTTGAGTGAAACAGTGCTGAATAAATACCAGCTATGGGGCCAATATGTGGATAACTATCGGGAATTACAGGAAGTCTGAATGATTCGTAACCGGAGTTATTTCCGCAAATAGAAACCGAATCACAAAATGGCTTAATAATACTGACCATTTGCTCTAAAAACGACTTTCCGTGAAAATCGAGCAGGGCTTTATCGGTTCCCATCCGGGTACTTTTGCCTCCAGCTAAAATAAATCCAGAAATATCCAGAGAATTTTTCATGGTCAAAATTATTGTTTGTTTTTCGTGAGGCCTGAAACTAAGCATTTTCGATGAAAATAAACCTCAAAAGTCAGAATTCAACCCAAATACATGTTGTACAACCTTGGTTACTTTGTTCCGCCGATACGTCTAAATAACACTAACAGAATAACATATAGCTTACTCAAAAAACACGGTTTTTCCGTATGATAATTGATTTAATTTCCGCTTGTATGTTAGTTTTGGTAGCTCTCTATTATTATGTAGGTTGGCTGTAGCATCTAAAAAGTGCGCATTTCTATCTGGGAAACTACGAATTACAATAAGAAGCTACAGAAAAAAACCGGGATAAACATTTTTAATGTTTTGTCCCGGTTTCCTTTTTATATCGTACGATTGATTAGATTCGAATTGTTACCCACGCATTTCGGGGCAAGGCTCTTAAAATCGCTTTGGCTTCGCTTTCCGGAATACTGATTAATATTTCAGGAGTATAAGTCGGTTTCTGAAATTTTATAATGTGCTGAAATGAACTGGCAATATTCTTTAAGTCGCGTTTAAATTCAAAACCTTCCCCTAGTTTATATTTCGCCTGCGATTCGGCAACAGAGTCAATTCCCTGAATATTTAATTCGATGTCACGGTCGAGTTTTACAGTCCAGTAAACAATTTCATCAGGTACGGAGTCTTTCTTGGCAGCTGCTTCAGCTTCAGCTGCTGCCGCGGCTGCAATCGTGTCTTTTGGGGCTTGTACCAATTTTATAGGATTCTTGGCAATGGAGGATTCAAATTTTTCGATAGTAAGCGGACTTCCAAATACGTTGAAATAAGCATTCCCATCCATTTTCTTAAAAAAACCGGAAGTGGAGAAATCCCGAATTTTTGATTTCATGACAACGACACCTTTCAACTCGAGACAAATGGTATGTTGTTCCAAATCGATCGATAATCCGACAGAGTCGCTTGCTGTCATTTTTAAACGCGACTCGATCCATGCTTTTTCTTTCATCAAATCGATTAACGATGGATCAACCGGAGCAACTCCTTCAATCTGAGACTTTACCACATTCATACGATCGCGAACTACCGCAATTGACAAATAAGCGTAAACGGAGGTTAATCCAATAACAATTGCAAAAAAGATAATTGCAAAAATTTTCACTTTACTACTTTTTTTCTTTTCGAACAAGCTATCAAAGCTGTCATTACGATTATCCTTCATACTAGTAAATATAAACTTTAGAACCGATTTGCAACGAATTGTAAACTGCCTCCAAATCATCGTCAAGTAAACGAACACATCCGTGTGTCACACTTTGTCCGATAAAACGCTTATAAATTGTGCCATGAATCATGTACCCATCGCCCAGGGTGAGTTTGTAAGCGCCCAGCGTTCCCGATTCAAAACGTGAAGGATGCCCAGGGGGCGGAATGGGTAACCCTTCTTCGATAAACGCCCAGTTGGGTTTTGCCCAAACCGGATTTTTTTGTTTTCCCTTAACTGTTTTCACACCTTGCGGAGTGTAAAAAGTGTTGGTATAATTTCGCTCAACAGAAACTAATTTCTGATTTTTTCCCGTAGAACATAAACCATGACGAATCAATTCCTTCCCTTTGTAGAGGTAAAAGTGATTTTCAGAAGTATTTACAATCAGATAAGCATCACCAGGAGTAAACTTATCCAGTTTTGCCTGAAGCTTTCCAATTTGAAGCTCAAGATCTTCTTTAACTACACCCGACTGACTCTCACCGTCTTGCCCCTGGTTTATGGTTGGCAACACGATTGTTGATTCCTGAACAGCAGGAATTGCAAAGAGCACCATCGATGCAAAAAACACAATTCCGGTTATCAGGATCACCAAGTAAATAAAAAATGTGCGTACCATAATAGTTGAATTTAGCCTTATTCTTTATTGACAATCATTATAAACACCAACTACTTTTTTCGAGAAAAAGTTTCAAAAACGCTTAAAAATCTAAGCCCTGAGTTATTACAGAAAGGGGCTCTATTGACCCTACAATTGTTACACGTGTGCCCACTCCTGTCAGACGGAAAAGATCATCCATATCGCGATCTTTTAACCCAACACAACCGCTTGTCCAGTCAAATCCACGGCCTCCGTGTCCATGTATTTCAATCAGGTTACCAATTCCGGCCCCTCTGGAAATTAATCCTTTCTTCTTCTTGATGGCAAACTGACGTTTATCCTCTTCATTTGGATAATTGATCAGGAATGCTTTGTGATATACCGTGCTTCCACCGTCTTTTCGTTTTGTGATCTGGTAGTTTCCTTCCGGAGTCGCTTTATCCCCATTTCTTTCTTTATGGGCCATCCAGTTGGGACCAAACTCGGCTTCATAACTGCGTATGGCTTTTCCTGACTGATAAACGTACAATATATGCGCCACCTTATCAACTAAAATTACCTTATTTCCACCTCGTGAAGCTGCAATTGCATCATTAGCTAAACTCTTCCATCTCGGATAATCGTTAAAATAATCACGCAGCATTTTTCCGGCTGCAGTATTGGCATGGTTGATGTAAATTTCGGCCTTTTTAAACTGAACCTGAGCCTCTTTTAAATTGCCTTTTTCATGAGCAATTTTTGATTCGCTTAAAAATTTTGTCGATTTATTACGCGCATCAAAAACTGATTTAGCCAAAGGCAAATTTTTAAACAATTTATTATACAGATCTATTTTCTTTGCCAGACTCACAAAAGCAGCTTCGACATCTTTACTAAGATCTGCGGCTTTTTTTATCGATTCTTCTTCGGCCTCGTCAGCTGCTTTTTTCGATTTTTTGGCAAAATTTATAGTCCTGGCATAATCTCGAAAAAGAATAAATCTGGCATTTTCCCTCGACCAGTTGGCCATTGCCGAATCATAGGCCAGAACTGCATTTTTATATAGTTTTTCGGAATAAATATTGGCTTCAGCTTCTTTGGCTTCAGTCAACGATTCGCGCGCCAGCCGAAGATCGTTTGTAGGCAATTCGCGTTGAGAAACAATAATAACACTAACAGTTACCGAAATAACAAATACTGATAGTAAAATAATGACTAACCACTTTATTTTCTTCTTCTTACTTAAGACCATCGCATTTGTATTAAAAAAATACCCGGGGAAAAAGCCCCGGGTATTGTAAATTATTAACTCCTAAGAGTTATTATTTTTTACCACCTTTTTTAGCAATAGCTTCTTCCAATTCAGCTTTGATAGAAGTTGCTTTTTCTTTAGCAGCTTTAATTTTGTCATTTGAACCAATCAGGTCACCATTAGCCAATAAAGCTTCAACTTCAGTAACAGTTGTTTCAGCAACAGCTACATCACTTTTAATAGCTTCCAAAGCTTCGCGGCCTTCTTTACCTTTAGGAGCTTTAGCAATCAAAGCTTTGTTTTCTTCAACCAATGCTTTTACTTCAACGATCATAGCTTCAGTTTCAGCTTTCAATTCAACTTTGCGAGCTTCTGATTTAGCTTTTGTATCAACAGCAGCCTGGCTAACATATGCTAAAGTTTCTTTAGCTTTTGTGTAGTTCGGGAACCATTTTGCTTTAGCTACTTCGATTTTTTCGTTAGCTGCTTTCAAAGAGTCAGTCAAAGCCTGGAAAGCTTCTGGAACATACAAGTCAGCACCTGCATCTTTAACTTCCTGAACAGCTGCAGTAGCTGCATCTAATTCTGCTTGAGGAACTTTAGCACAACTGCTGAATAACACTGCGACACCCATTGCTGCAATAGCAATAATTAATTTACTTTTCATACTCAATTTTTAATTTTGGTTTCTCTAAAATTATTAACTTTTAATATAACTAAAAACTTTTTTAATTTCCTATTTTTACCGCGTCAATCAACGGAATTTTTGTCAAATGTACCATTGTGACGGAGGTTTTCCTAGAAGTAACACAAGTTTAAATTTTTTTTTTGATTTTTTTTTCGACAGTTCTTATTTTCAATACTTTTTGATGGCCTTAAAAACAAAATATCAAAACAAATCAGACGAAGAGATAGTTCATTTATTGATGGATTCAGGAAATCATGAGTTATTTGAGATACTTTATTCGCGCTATTTTAAAAAAGTAAAAGATAAATGTTTTAGTTTTTTAAAAGACAGTAAACAGTCTGAAGAATTTGCCAATGATATTTTAACTAAAGCCTACGAAAAAATTCCCGGATTTAAAGGAAATTCCTCATTTTCTTCCTGGCTTTATTCTATAACCTATAATTATTGCATCGATTATTTACGAATTAAGAAAAAACTTCACTATCCCAACTGGAACGACAGTCACGAAATTCCTGAGATTATCGATGAATCGGAAGCAGACTTTGAAGTGGCCAGTTATGAAAATCTTTTAACCATACTGGAACTTATCCACCCCGAAGAAAAAGTACTTTTATTAATGAAGTACCAGGACAATCTTTCGATCAAGCACATTGCCAAAACCCTTCGAATTAGTGAAGACGCCGTTAAAATGAGATTAAAAAGGGCTCGTACCAGGGTCATTTATATGTACAAGCAAAAATTTAACGCCAACAATTAATTCACTCCAACCTGCGTTACTATTTACCCAATTTGCCGTCTATAGTTTAAATGACAGTCAATTCCTGTTTGTTTGACATTGATTCGACCTAAACCTGTAATAATATTGAGGCCAAATGAAGAATATCTTCAGTAAAATATTTAAATTTTCAACCGTTTCGTTGCCTAAAGAAGTCACGGACTCATTTATGGCAAAGTTTGGTGAATCAATCAATACAGAATGGTTGGAAACAGACAACTTCTACGAAGCAATCTTCTACCTCGATGAAATTGAACACATTGCTCACTTTGATGCTTCAGGGAAATTACTTAACCTGAAAAAAAATCTTTCGGTGAGCTCAGCTCCGGAACATATTAAACGGAAGGCATTGGAGCATGGCGAAATTATGAATGTGATTGAAATTAGCGAAGAAGAAATTGTTGGTTATGAATTGATCGTAAGAGACGAAGCACTTATCCGGTTTTCTTTACTACTCAACGAAAAAGGTGGACTAATCCACAAAAGCAAATTGTAAAAATCGAAATGTCCGATTTGATGTAAGCCAAAAAATCAGAATCAAATCTTAACTCTCGGTGTTTGTGTCAGTTGATTAAATCAGCCACTATAAACTTTCTCAACGGAGTTAGACAAAGCCCAAATTTTCACTAAAAACGTATTTTTTGCTTGTACAACTAAAAAATTTAATGCTATATTTGCAACCGCAAAACGCAAAATGGTGGTTGTAGCTCAGCCGGTTAGAGCATTGGATTGTGGTTCCAAGGGTCGTGGGTTCGAATCCCATCATCCACCCAAAAACAAACCCAATTAACTATGAATAAGTTAATTGGGTTTTTCATTTAGGTATTCCCGTACAATATCCGATCAATCTTTGGTATCTTCAGGATCAGAAATTGCACCATACTTCTGTTCTTGATAGCGGGCCGCAATGATCAACGCTACAATCAGAACGATGGCCACATAAAGCGCATTGGGAATGGGTGGAGGGTCGCCCTGTGCGTAGGAGTGCATACCCGATAGGTAATAATTCACTCCAAAAAAGGTCATTAAAACAGAACTTAGTCCTACCAAAGCCAGGCTACTCAATGCAAAAATACTTTTCAGCCCCGGAACTTTGCGCAAATGCAGAATAATGGAATAAACCAGAACTGTTACCAGCGCCCAGGTTTCTTTCGGATCCCAGCCCCAATAGCGGCCCCACGATTCGTTGGCCCAAACCCCACCAATAAACGACCCGATAGTTAGCATGAAAAGCCCAATAATTAAAGCCATTTCAATAATATACGATACTTCCAGAATGGTAAAACCAATCTGTTTTTCGTTCTTTTTATTTTTCAGAATTATTAAAACAAGATTGAGCATTCCCAGTAAAGCACCCATCGCTAAAAAGCCATAGCTGGCAGTTATTATAGCCACATGCACTATCAACCAATACGATTTTAATACTGGTACCAAATTGGTAATTTCAGGATTCATCCAACTCATTCCGGCGACAAAAAGAATGATTGCAGCCAAAATCGTCGTTACTGCAAGCGTAATTGGAGAGCGACGCATAAATATAAATCCGGAAAGACTGGTTGCCCACCCCACATAAATCATCGTTTCATAGCCATTGCTCCAGGGTGCATGTCCTGAAATGTACCAGCGCAAGGCCAAACCTGCCGTATAAAGTAGGAAAGCAAGAAAAATTAAAAGACTACCCCCGTTGATTAGTTTTGTAAACTTTGCCCCGGGTTTAAAAATGAGCATGAAATGAACAACGAGAAGGGCAAAACCAAGGATAATATAGATTTTCGCAAGTTTACCGAAGATATTCCATTCGTTATATACAATCTCCAGTTTCACTTTCGAATCAGATGGAATAATATCAGCGCCATACGTGTGCTGATACTTTTTAATGTACCCAAGATACTCTGCAGGTTTTGACCAGTTTCCTGATGCTTGCGAATTATTATACTCAGCGTAATACATCGAAAGGATTCCCCTTGTAAAATCAGCCTGCTCCTTATTTAATGTAGCTGGCAGAGTTGACTGGGTGGCCCATGTTTTCCGTTCATCTCCCGGAATCGGGAAAATCTTCAGGAAATCGCCGTTAAAAATCTGGTAGCAAATATTCAAACGTTCATCCACATTAATAATCTCCTTGTCGAGTTTATTGCGCGACGTTTGTTTTTTGTTGTACGACTGCTGAACAAGATCATTCAGCCTGTATTTTCCATTCTGATCGAACATCCGCGCAAACGAAGTATAATCATCCGATAATCCAAGCATTTTTTTCAGTTCCGGATTAGCCACTTTTACAATCTGTTCATTCTTCCATCGCTCCGGATTGGCACTCATTTCGAGGAAAAATTCAACAGCCGAAAGCCCTTGCCAATTGTTCTTTTTGGTAATCTTCCGCAAAAGATCGGATGCCAGTGTATTTATCGGTTCAATACGCCCCTGGTGGTCCTGAACAAGTAGCTCCCCAAATTCAGCAGCATGTTTCGCTTCTGCCAACGAGCTTTCGGCCCCCGACACTGTATTCGCCGACAAGGTTAAAGCCGAAATAATGAGTCCAGCCATAACTATTTTGATCGTTTGTCGGGCTGCCTGTAACTTCGAACTTAACCGGATCAACGTCTGGAATCGGCTTCCTTTGCTAAAAACAGTGAACACCATTCCCAAAGTCATAAAAAAATACCCAAGATAAGAAATCATAGTTCCCCAGTAATCGTGATTTACCGAAAGGATTGTGCCCTTTTCATCAGGATCGAAAGCTGATTGAAAAAAACGATATCCCTGGTATTTCAGAATATTATTCATAAATATACGAAATGGCCTTTCAACTGCAGATGAAGGATCTTTCAAGGTAATCTCGCTGGCATACGATGACGGACTGTTCGATCCCGGATAACGTTCGAGCTGAAAATCGCGGAGATAAATTTCGAAAGGCAACTCTCGCGCAATAGAACCATAACTTAACACCAGACTGATACCATTGATTGTACAACGAGCAGGTTCTGAAACCGATCCATGCGTACCGAAAACATTTATAACGCGAGATTCGTTTCCCGAAGTTATGCGGGCAGTAAAAGCGTCAGTTCCGGTTTGGTTCTCCTGATCCTGAACCAACGATGGCACCGCACTAGGCAAATAGCTTTTTACAACAAAGCCCGATCGTCCAAGAACATAAAACTGCTTTTCTTTTACCGAATAATTTACCTGCGGCAAAAGCTTTTCGCTGGTTTGGCCCATCATTCCTGAAACCAAAACAGTATCGGAACAAATCATGCTGATTCCGTTTCCTTCGCGGCGAAATACAACTTTGGCCGAATTGGCCGGTGT
>Ga0172367_10003194_pt1 | contig 21660 bp, 13 predicted proteins | sample Lak10m_FD_114542 | JGI IMG/M metagenome (GOLD analysis project Ga0172367, IMG submission 114542) | Freshwater microbial communities from Kabuno Bay, South-Kivu, Congo - kab_022012_10m | ecosystem: Environmental > Aquatic > Freshwater > Lake | place: Democratic Republic of the Congo: South-Kivu... | reverse complement strand
CCCGCTATACCTGTCGGGGATCCAACTATCTGGCGCTAGTCCACTTCGCCTGCGCACTGATTTTGGGTCGGCGCATCGAAGCTGCCTCAGTATAAGCAGGTTGTGTGCCGGATGTGCCCTAAAGGGGCCAGGCTGGAGTCATTGCGCCAATAAAATCCAGGTACGCTGTATACCTTTCCCCGGAAATACGATGCTGCTCATACTCATGAGCTTTGTTTGGCTTGTATTTTCCGTAAGTTCGGGTCACTCCTAATCGTTTGGGCTTTGGGTTGTTCGGGCGACTGGAAGAGGAATGGGCAGCGTCGCCGCCGACAAACTCGACACCCCCAGTCCAAGCTGCCCGCCTCGGCGGCGACCGGCTGGGAATTCGTATGGTTCTACCGCCTCATCCACGAAGGGCCGGTATGGCTCAACGCCGAGGAAATCAGCGGCGGGGACTGGTTCACCCCCGCCGCCATCGACGCCTGGATTGGCCAGGGCGGCGCGGAGCTGACCCGGTCCTTTCAGGTCATCTGGCAACGGTTTCGCGGACTTGGCTCGGGTTGAGGTCAGGCGGCTTGCTCGCAGCATGAAGCAAGCGCAATGCAGTGCCTCATGGCTCCGGTCATCCCGGATTCCGCTACGCTACATCCAGGCAACGCTGGCTGGATCATAGTTCACCTGATAGCATAGCAACGAAAGCCAGGGCAAAAATAAGGTAGTACCTATGTACAACCGCACACTTCTGGAGAGAACATAGGCTACCAATCTCAAACTACTGACCCACTTGAAGAAATGATGACTAGTGTCATCGAACGGTTTAAAAGAATGACGGAATCCATCCATGCCTTGCGTAATCAGCAAGCTGAATTGGATAAAAATCACGTAACCGGAAAAATAAAGGCCATAGTCAGCAGGTGGGCGCGGCTCTATCGTATCAACAGCTTCAGCTCATTGAAATACCTCGGAAAAGCCAACCATGACAGTAGAGACAGAAAACCTAATGCTCGAAATCCTGAAAAAAATTCAGGCCGACATCTCCAGCCTCAAATTCGACATGGTTGACTTGAAACATCGAGTCAGCATGATAGAACGTAATACAGCCGATATTGCAACATCTTATGCCAGACAATCCTTGAGAATCGATCGGCTGGAAGAAAGGCTAGATCGGATAGAGCGGCGGTTAGAATTGTCGGTTCATTAAGGCGTAGGCGTAATAGTGGTACTCCGCGCAGTGCGCCGAATGTGTCATTAGAGCTACATCCATGATGTGCAGGACTACCACCGTTTTTACTAGGGGACTGAGTAGTAACCATTCAAGAGGAGACGCATCACTTAACAGGCTGTTGAAAAAGGGCCATTTCTGAAAATATCGGTCCGCATGTTGATGTCTGATATAAAACAATTCAATGAGTTACAAGTCCAAACTTTCGGCTGTTTGGCCGAATCCGGCCTTTCTCAACAGCCTGTTAAGCCTCCCTAGTTTGCTTCCAAGAGACTTGGATGACAGGGATTATTCCTGGTTTGTTTCTCGCCGCTGATTGGATTTTTCCGTTTCCAAAATCCGCATCAAAAAAAACATTTCAAGAGACGCCCCCATCGGACTGGTTGCGGCGATTCTTATCCGACTAACGATTAGAGTTTTCAGTGCCTGGATATGGAGATAGGCGGCGGGAAGTGCGATTACTTCACGGAAGGGCAATTTGACCTTTCATGGTCGGGATAGAAATCATCGTCCAATAGTTCGTCGACTGTATAGGGGCAGTCGTTTGGAAAGCACTCAGGCGGCAAGCCGGTCTCCTTGATGGCCAACCGCATGGCGGCTGAGTAGGCTTCCTTGCACGCCAGTTCGAGCGAGGACTTGAGGCTGGGAACCTTGTCAAGCAGAAAGTCGATCTGTGTGCGTTGTTCGAGAATCGTGTTGCGCCAGCTCTTTCCTTCGAAATCTTTCCATTGATCGGTCAGGCTGTTGAACTGGAACTGCCATTTGAGCAGGTGTGCGATCAAGATGATGAAACGGCTTTCAAGCTCTCGGAGGCTGCTTTTTCCGATATCTTCGAGTTCTGCGATCAAGTGCTCAATGTCCAGATGTTGAATATTGCCGTGCCGTAGCAGGTCCACCTGGGATTGGGTCCAACGTTCGAAATCGTGCTCGTAAAGCGATGTATGCAGGGTCATGATCGTTAGAATCAGGTTTGCCGGTGCAAAAGAATTACCTGGTTAGTATAGGGTGAATCAACAGAGCAGCCTCGGCTTCAAACCGCTCCAGCCCCCACCGGTTGGGCGTGTAGGGTGTCGTAATGCCATCCAAAGAGTGAGGACAGCCGGGGCATTCTGCCGCCCTCCGCTATCGGCGTGGGCTGACGCCGGGCCAAGGCTTATACATAACGCAGGTCAGAAAACTTCATTTGAATCCCCCCACCCCAGCCCTCACGGCCATCAAGTCAACGCTGGAACCGCAAGGCGTCGGGTTTCGTTGGCTGAGCGGAGTCGAAGCCAATGAAACCCAAGCCGGTCATCAGTTCGCTTCGGCTCCGCTCAGCGAACGGCTCACTGAATGGCCGTGACCCCAGCCCTCTCCCGGGTGTGGGAGTTCTGGCCATGAGCAAAGCTGAATGGGAGGTATCTTTACCCGCTCATTCATCCATAACATTGGTGCTGGCGTCGCAAACGTCCGGCCAGGGTGCGCCGCTGTACCAAAACCGCGGTTTGGCGGCGCTTTCAGCCAGGTTTGTAGCGCTGACAGCTTCGCCCAATCTCATTGAAACAGGTCGTACTGTAGTTGAATCAGGGGGTCCCCCAAGCCTAGCTTGCCGCCCCGGATCACCTGGGCTGTCACCCCGCCATGTCCGCGCATGGCGTTCAAACCGTCCGGACCCAGAACCTCCCGGATCCGGCTACAGGGCTCGCAAGGTCCCGTGACGAGAAAAACCATGTCGCCAAGACGGTAGGACGCGCCCCAGGACAATGGCGCCCCGCGGCATTCCACCAGGAGGTTGCGCCGGAGCAACGCCGGTTCAACCGGCCTTCCCAGGCGGCTGGAGAGGACTCGAAGATCGTCGGTGGTGATTAGGGTCAGTTGACGATTCGGCGACCGGCCATGGGTCGCATGATCACCGTCCAGTCCCCGGCCCGCCAGTCCGATGGCCTCCCGCGCGACCTGGATAGGGCCACGATGGGCGGTGCGCAAGCCTATCCAGAGCAGCCGCGGACCTTCGCCATGTGACGGGTCAGCCATGGCTGGCGGCCGCCAGACTCAAAGCCCTTAGCCGTGCAGGCGGTTGGCGCGCTCCCGGCAAAGTTGACCTTCAAGTTCGTTGATCCGTTCCAGCAGTCGAAATCCCAGCGCCAAAGCTTGCAGATCGAGTTCCAGATCCAGATCTTCCCGCAGTCGCCGCAAGCGGCGGGCCAGAGCCATGGCCTGATGGTTGAACAGCCAGTCATGCGCGCTGGCGCCGGAGGGGGCGAGAATGCCGAGTTCAACCAGTTCCTGGATTTCCTCCGCCGATAGCCCGGAGACTTGCGCGAATTCGCCAAGACTCAGCCAGGTGATTTCGGCTTGCACGACGTGATGGGTGAGTTGCGACATGGTCCTGATCCTTTGGCGGTGTACCGCTCAGCGGTTGAAGTGGCTGCGGGGATTAAAGGCCGAAGCCTGCGCGAGTTGTTGCCACCATTGGCGTTCGCTCTCGCTTGATTGAGGGGGCATGGCGATTTGCAGCATGACATAGAGGTCGCCATGACCGTCCCTGGGTTTGGGCAGGCCTTTACCCGCCAACCGCATCTTGCGCCCGGAGGGGCTGCCGGCGGGAACCTTGAGACTGACACTCCCCTCCAGCGTCGGCACTTCGATGGTGGCGCCCAGCGCGGCCTCCCACGGGGCAACGGGCACCTCCAGATAGAGGTCGTGCTCGCTGGGCCGGAACCAGGGATGGGGTTGCAGGGCGATATTCAGATACAGATCGCCGTCCTTGCCGCCATTCAGCCCCTTGCCCCCCTTGCCAGGAAGCCGGAGTTTTTGGCCATCCACGACGCCCTTGGGTATCCGCGCCTTGAACGAGCGGGGGACGCGCCGCGGATGGCCGGCCGCGTCATATTCCGGCATGTCCAGATTCAGTTCCACCAGCGTCCCCTGGGCCGCCTCTTCCAGACCGATGCGCGCGAGCACCTCGAAATCCTGACCGGGCATGGGCATCGGCTTGCCCTGCCTCGCCGATCCCGCCTGGCTGAAGCCCCTGTGGGTCCCCTGTCCGCCTCGCGCTCGGGACAGTTCCTCGAACAGATCGGAGAGGTCGATCCCCTCGAAACCACCCGCCGAGGCAAAGTCCGCCGTGCTGAAACCCCCCATACCCGCCTGACTGAAATGGCTGGCCCAATCGGGCGGCGGTTGGATATTCTCCCCGGCGGCATGACGTCCCAGTTCGTCATAAGCCTTGCGTAATTCCGGGTCTTTCAAGGTCTTGTAGGCCTCGTTGACCTCCTTGAATTTCTCCTCCCCCTGAGGATCTTTCGAGATGTCGGGATGGTATTGGTGAGCCAGCTTGCGGTAAGCCTTTTTGATGGCAGCCGTGTCGGCATCGCGGGAAACGCCTAGCGTTTCGTAATAATCCTTGAATTTCATAGGGATCGTTCAGGAATGGGTTTAAGGCGAAGTCAAAGGGGGCTGCATGGTGGGAAGCGTGTGAATGATCACCGCATGGCGCCGATACCCCCGGGCGCCTCGACTCATGTACGCCAGGATTCTCCAACCGCGGACACATCGGGTATCCCATACCGTAGGTTGTCGGGACCTAACCTCATAGCCCATGAATCGGGGTTCAACTACCGGGGCACTCGCGGGTGGAATCTCAACATGTCACGGATGAAGTCGCGCAGCATGAGCGGACTGAAGGGCTTGATGAAATAGCCATCCGCGCCTCCCGCGATACCGGCCTCCTGGTCCCGATTCTGGCCGCGCGCGGTGAGCATCACCACGAGCGTATCCGCCAATTCGGGCGTGGATTTCACGATTTTCAGGACATCCAGGCCATCCAGGCCGCCCGGCATCATGATATCCAGCAACACCAAGTGCGGCCTCTCCTGGCGAATCATCTCCAGCGCCTCGTCACCCGTACCGGCCTCGATCACGTCGAATTGCTTGCCCAGGGCAATCCGCATGAGTCGTCTAATCTCTTCATGGTCATCCACCAGAAGCACTTTATGCATGGTCACAGCCTCCTTCACTGCCAATGCCGATTCCGGGTCAGCACTCATTATCTCATATCGCCCGCACGGTTCACTCCGGGTTACACCACCACGGGCGTCCCCGCCGGCAGCGGGTCGGCAGCTCGCGATCCTGGCCCATGGCGGCCCATCAATAGGACCCACTCACCGTCGAGAGCCCTCCCGTAAGTGTCACTCATCACGGGCGGCGGCCTCCAACCACAGGCGAACGGTGGTCCCCCGCCCGGGTTCGCTCTCCACTTCCACGCTACCCCGGTGCACATCCATGATTTCCTTGACGATGCTCATGCCCAGGCCCGTGCCGGGATATTGCCCGGAGGTATCGGCGCGGTAGAAACGTTCGAAAATCCGCTGTCGTTGCTCCTCGGTCATGCCCAGACCATGGTCGGTCACCTCCACGCCCAGTTCATGGCGCAGTTCGGTCGAGCGGAACTTCAGAGAGACCTCGACCGGGGCCTCCGGCGACGAGAAGGCGCGAGCGTTATCCAGCACCTTGGTCAGCGCCTGCGAGAACTTCTGGCGGTCCACGAGCGCCACCTGCTCCGGCAGGCTTTCGTCCGCCAGAAAATGCAAAGTACCGGGATGGGCCGCAAGGAATTCCCGGAGGGTCTCCCGCACGATCGGCTCCAGCGCCTGGGGGAGTATATCGAAATCCCGCCCGGCCCGACTTTCCAGCCGTGACAGATCCAGCAGGTCGGTGACAATCGCTATCAGACAGTGGGTCTTCTCCAGGATGGTCGACGCCATGTCGCTTTGCATTGCGGGCTCGAATCCGCCCAGGGCCAGCAACTCGGCATAGCCCGACACCAGGGTCAGGGGGGTTCGAAGCTCATGGGCGGCGGTGGCCAGGAATTCGCTCTTCATCCGGTCCAGTTCGATCTCCCGGGTCATGTCGCGGAAATAGGCGATCAGGCTGCTGCCCGGTGTGCTGTTGCCGCCGCCCGGGCCGAAAGCTCGCACCTGGCAATAAACGGTACGCGGGCGGGGGCGAACGAAATCCAGCGTGAAGCCCGGCCCGGACGTCAGGGGCAGGTGACCGGGATTCGCGGTCAGACGGGCAATGAGCCACTGGAACTCCTCGATGGTCCGGCCCTCGATGGCCTGATTACCGAGACCGGTCAGCGCCAGGAAGGCCGGATTGGCGCGCCTGGCCCGGCCCGACTCGTCGAAGGTCACCAGACCGTCGGGGCTGAGCTGGAACACCGCTTCCAGCCAGCGAACATGCTCGAGCAATTCATGCTGGGCTTCCAGCAGGGCGCGGTGGGTGGCGCCGAGTTCCCGGCCCATGCCGCTCAACTCGCGGGCCGTCTCGTGCAGCTCGCTCACGTCGAAAGCCGGGGCCGACTGTTCGTATTCCCCACGGCCGATGGCCAGCATCATGCCCTCGATACGCTTGAGCGGGCTGGCGATACTCCGGCTGGCAATCCGGGCGCGCAGCAACAGGGCGGCGAAGAAAATCAGATAGAACACCACCAGTGCGGCGATCATGGCGTAGGCCAGCCGCTCCAGGTTCTGGGCGAGCCGGTTGGTTGAATCGAAGATGTTCGCGGGCGCGGCGACGATCAGGATGGTCCAACCGGTTTCCTCGACCCGGTGCCAGGACACCAACCGCTCGCCGCCGATCATGGCCTCGGTCAGGCCCGAAGGGTCGGCGGCCAGCCGGGACGCCAGTTCGCGCCAGCGCGGGTGTTTGTAAAGATTGAAGGCATCCGGCTTGAAGGTATCCTGGGTCACGGTCTGTTGGTATTGGTGGCCGACCAGTTCATTCAGGCCGAAGTCCCGTTCCCCGGGTCCGGGCAGGGCCAGGAGGGAACCGTCCTTGCCGACCAGAACGCCGTAGGCGCCCCATGGCAAACTCAGATCCAGAATCTGCTGGGCAATGGTCCCGACGGTGATGTCGAGTCCCACGACGCCCTCCAGGAAATCTCCCCGGTACACCGGCGCGATGCAGGAGGCCAGCCACCCTTGGCCGGCCGGGTCCAGGTAGACGTTGGTCCAGACCGGCTTACGCCCCGGATTGTGCTGGGCGTCGGCTTCGTAATAGAAGTTGTAAGCGGGAATGTTCATCCTGGCCGGATATTGGGTGACGTCCATGTAGGGGTAGATCCGGTTGAGTGAATCGTGGGTGTTCAGATAGATCTGCACCACCAGCGGATTCACCTCTTTGATCTGTCGCATCAGGGGATCGAGAGCCGCCGAGCGCCGGACCTTGTCCCGCTCGGCGGGTCCGACCGGCACGATACCGCTATAAAACACCGCGCTGCCGCCATCGTCATGCCGGCTATGGTAGACCCCATCGGGGTCGAGCCGGTACCGCCCGATGTCCTCCAGACCGGGGCGGGCCGGGGCGGCCATCACCTGGGCCGCCTGGCGTCGGAAGAGGTCGGTCAGTTGGGTGACCGTGTTCAACTGGCGGGACACGTTATCCGCCTGTTGCTGGGCAATCCGCCGCATGGCTTGTGTCGCGTCCTGCCGCAGGATGTCGATGTGGGCCTGACGGGACGCCGAGTTGGTCTGAATGTAGATGGCGATCAGCGCGACCTCGACCAGGAGCAGGGGCGCCAGCGCGGTCTTGGCGTAGGAACGCCAGATCCAGGTGGCCAGCGGAATCGGTTTTCCCGCCCGTTCCATTCCATGAGCGGCCCATGGCCAGCGAAGTTTCATGACACCGGCGGGGTGGATGCTCCGGCGGGCAGCCAGAGAGTAACCGTCGTGCCGGCGCCGGGGGCGCTACGGATGTCCAGCCGGCCCCGATGCAGAGTGACGATCTCCTGAACGATGCTCATACCCAGCCCCGTGCCGGGGATGGCGGATGAGGGATTAGCCCGATAAAAGCGCTCACAGACCCGGGTGGTCTGCTCTGGAGTCATGCCCAATCCCTGGTCGCTGACCACGATACCCACCTCGCCCGGCGCCTCGATAAAGCCGATGGCCACCTCGCCGCCCGCCGGGGAATACTTGTAGGCGTTGCTCAGCACGTTACTCAAAGCTTGGCGCAACTTGCCGGCATCGGCCAGCACCCTGGCCGGCCTCTCCGGCAAGTTGACCCGCACGGGCCATTTCCATTGCAGACTCTCCGGGTCCGCAAGCACGGCCTCGCGCACCAGGTCGGTCAGATCCAGCGGGTCGAAATTGAAGTCCTTGCCCCGCCGGGCCTCGATGCGAGCCAGGTCGAGCAGCTCGTTGACCAGGTCGCTGCTCAACTTCGCCTGGTTCAGGATGATTTCCAGCATCTCGCGGCGGGTCGCCTCATCATAGCCCTCGCCATGCAGCAGCAACTCGGCATAGCCGTAGATGCTGGCCATGGGCGTGCGCAATTCGTGGGCCGCGGTGCTGAGAAATTCGCTCTTGACGCGGTCGACCTCCGTGCGTTCGGTGATGTCGTGAAAATAGAGGATCACCGGCACGGACTCGCTCTCGTTACGTCGCGCCCGGGCTTCAAGGCTCAGCCGCGGCGCATCCAGCTCGATGAGCCGGCTGTCGGGAACGGCTGCCGTCGCCGGAGCAAGCTGGTCCTCCAACCAGAGGGCGAGTTTCTTCCCGGCTCTCGGCTCGCAGCGCGGGCCGAGCAGCCGGCCCAGACCTTCGGCATCCAGGCCAATCAGGTCACCCATCTCCCTGCCGAGTAGCCGGACACAGGCCGGGCTGGCGTATTTCACCCGGCCGGCCCCGTCGAAAGCCAGGAAGCCGTCCGGGCTCAGGTTGAGTATGGTGTCCAGTTCACGGTTGCGTTCCTCCAGGCGGCGCTCCCCCAGCTTGAGCGCGGCTTCCAGACGTCGGCGCTCGGTCACGTCGCGGATGGCCAGCACCACGCGGCGGGGCGCCGCACCGTCTTGGGTCAGCCCCGAAATCCTGGCGTTGAACCAGCGCGTATCGCCCAGTAGAGGCGAGGGGTAATCCAATGCCTGGGGCCCAGTGCCCGTCCGCACGGCGTCAATGGCCGTCATGAAGGGTGCGACGAACTCCGAACCGAAGACCTCGGTAGGCGTCCGGCCCAGGAAGACCTCGCGCGGCAGGAACAGTTTGCGCTCATCATGGGTCCAGCAATTCCGGAAGCGGTTGTCTTCATCCACCTCGAGGATGATGTCGTCAATCGCGCTCACGACGGCGGCCAGTTCGCGCTGGCTACGGGCCAGAGCGGCCTCGGCTTCCTTGTGGTCGGTAATGTCGACGCAGGCGCCGATAAAACCCTGAAAACTTCCATCCGGGCCCAGGTTGGGACGGCCGACGTCGACCATCCAGCGATAGACGCCGTCGTGGCGCCGCAACCGGTATTCCACGCGGAATGGTTCGCAAGCGGCTTTATGGTGGTCAAGCATGGCCAGGCAATGATCCCGGTCGTCCGGGTGCAGGCTCTCGGTCCAGCCAAGGCCACGCTCCTGCTCGGTCGTGCGGCCGGTGAAGTCCAGCCAAACCTGGTTGACCCAGGTGCGGAGGTTGTTTCGATCGGCCAGCCAGATCAATACCGGCGGCTCATCAGCCAGGGCCGGCCGGCCTGACGGCGGCATAGGGGTTTGGTCATTCATGAGTCAAGTCTGGAAAAGAGCCTGTCCCGAGGCGTATCGGGGAGGCGCGCCGGGGGCGGCCGGCGTTGAGCGGGGTGGATCAGGATGGCGGGGCAGGCTTGCCCGCCGCCGCCCAAGCCCGGGCCTTCGCGCCGAATCATGTCGCGATCGCGTGGCGTCATCGTCAGAATTGGAACATCGTGCGCATCAGGATGTAGTCGCCCGGCAGGTGGTTGTTCACGCTGATTTCGTGCAGCCACTTCAACGCCACGCTGACCTCCCGCTCGCCGGCCTTGAAGGTGTACATCACGGCCGGTCCCAGGGTGGCCGCCTCGCCATCGATGAGCAGCGGCGGCGCCCCTCGACCGCTGTCACCCTCGATCTGGGTGTAGTAGGACCCCGCCACCCCCAGCGCCCAGGCGGGCGCGGGATGATAGCCCAGCAGGTAGTCGAAGTGAAATTCCGAGCCGGTATGAAAGTCGGTGGCGTCGTTCTGGGTGTTCAGCATGAATCCCGCATCCACCGAAATTTCGAAAGCCTTGTCGGCGAACATCCAGGTCCCCATCACATTGCTGTCGAAGGTCCAGTAGTCTCGTCCGAGGTTCACCGTCTGACTGTTCGAAAAGGAACCGGTAGGGGCCACGATACCTTGAAAGGCCGTCACCGCCCAGTCGTCATCATCCCAGGTCCAGCCCAGGGGCACGAGATACATGTCCCCGGGACCCGCCCGCTGGGTGAACGTACTATCGCGGGTGGCGGTGGCGGCGACGCCATAATTGGCATACATCGCCGCCGGATAGATCGCCCAGAGGTAGCGGCCATCCAGCGAATCGAACTCATGGACGCCCATCAGGCCCGGCATTTCCAGGACCATGTCACTGGAAATGCCATTCCCCTCGACGCCGTAGTAACCGAGAAAGTTGTTGAGGAACAGGCCGGGGGTGAATACCGCCATCTGGAAATCACCGTAGAAGCCCGGGATGTAGTTGCTGCCGCCGAATTCGGACGCCGAGGCGCTGGCGGACAGGACTAAGCCGGCCAGCAGTCCGCTCCAGGTCCCGGATTGCCGAGTGGATGCAGGCACGTCCCCGGCAGACGGGCGAGGGTAAGCGGCCTCGGGCGTTGTCTGGTCGATCCGTCCAGGAGCCAACCGGGCCTCACGTTTCACGACGGGCGGATACTTTTCCGGGATTGGCAGCCGGTACCAGCCGGCGAGCCTATGGACGCCGGAAGCACTCGGGCCAGGGCAAAATCCCGCGGTTGACATCAGGGTCGACCTTCGATGTTTGGGTGGGTCGTTGGAGTATCCTTCGCCATTTCCTCGCTGTGCTGGAGCAACCCGGTCAGTTCCAACTCCTGGAGCAGACCGAGGAGCTGACCGGACAGGGTGGTCATCCGCTGCAACAGTCCGATGATCACGGCCGGTTCCGGATCGGACTCGACCGTGGTCAGGATTTCCCGGCCGCACTCATGAACCTGATGATGCGCCTCTTCCAGTGCTTCGTAGGCCGCCAGTCCACGGTAGACGCGGCCCATGCCGTAGTACCACTGCCCCAGGCCGCAGCGCCTGGGATTCATTTCGAGATGATCGGGGCGGTTGTTCGCCACCAGATCCCGGATGCCGAAGGTCCGCGCCAGCGCAAAATCGATCACGCCGCGCCGCCATTGCAGATGATCGACCTGAGCCATGTGGACGAGGCCGATCGGGCTGCCGCCCCAGCGCCGATCCGACTGGAAGAAGGTAATCAGCTCTGTCAGCGGCATCGGGCGTCCCATCCAGTAACCCTGCGCCTCGCTGCAGCCCGCCTTGAGCAGGAATTCGTACACCTCGGCGCTTTCGATGCCCTCGGCGACGATTTTGAGCCCCAATTGGTGAGCCATGTGGATGCAGCTTCGCACGATATGGATGCTCTTGAATTCATCGCGCATACGTCCGATCAGACCCTGATGAATCTTGACGGTATTGAAGGGCCACTGGCTGAGCACGTCGATGGAGGAATAGCCCGTACCGAAATCGTCCATGGCCAGGTTAACGCCGAGTTCGACCAGTGCCTGGACATTGGCCCTAATCGGCTTCGAGTTATGTATCAAGGTGGTTTCCGTGAGCTCCGCCAGCAACTGGCCGGGTTTGACCCGCAAATCGGCGATGGCCCGACCGATCTTCTCGACCAGATCGCGATTAGCGAAATTCTGGGCGGTGAGATTGAACGAAACGACCAATCCAGTCTGATGCCGAAGCATGACCGCAATATCCTCGACCAGGCGGTCGAACATGCCCAGCGTGATTTCTTGAATGAAACCGGTCTTTTCCGCCCGGGGAAGGAAAACATTCGGCGGAATGATCTGGCCGTCGGGTTTGATCCAGCGTATCAGCGCTTCGACACCCGACACCCGACCCGTGAGGAGCGAAATTTTCGGCTGGTAGAAGTAGACCAGTTCCCCGTTCTCCAGCGCATGTTTCAGGGCGAGGTCCTGGCTGTCGCCGACCGACATGAACGCGGCGTTCCCATGCGGTCCCACTGGCGCCTCCGAGTGGAGACAAACCTGGTTGCGCCCGCTGGCCTTGGCGTAATAGAGGGCCTGGTCAGCCTTTTTTAACAGGGGCTCCAGCCATGAGACCGATGGATCTTCCGCCCGTCTCCGGACGTTCTCACGGCCGTCATTCCCTAGATGGGTGTCGGCCACCCCGATGCTGACACTGACGCGGTTCTCCGTCTTGGCGGCGCCGCGGTGGGGAATCTCCAAAGCCAGCACCGCGAGCCGTATCTTCTCGCCCAGCAGGGCCGCATCGTTCGCCGTGGTCCCGGCCACCAACACCACGAACTCCTCGCCGCCGTAGCGAGCCACGAAATCACCCACGCGACTGATCGTGTCCTGAATGGCGTGGGCGACGCGGCGCAGGCAGACGTCTCCACCGGCGTGCCCATAATGGTCGTTGAACGCCTTGAACCAGTCGACATCGATCATCATCAGCGAAATCGGGGTCCGCGAGCGATTGGCGCGGCGCCATTCCTGCCGGACTCTTTCCATGAGCGCACGCCGATTGGGAATGCCCGTCAGCGTGTCATTCCTGATTTCCTCTTCCAGGAGTCGGCGATAGCGGTTCAGTTCGGCCTCGGCTGCCTTGCGCTCGCTGATGTCCCGGATGATCATCGAAGCCCCGGCGGTCTTGCCGGTTTGATAGCGGATGGGGGACAGGGTGATCGACACATCGATGACTTGTCCGTCCTTGCGGCAACGGGTGGCTTCATATTCACCTACCGAGAACCCCTGAAGCGCCTGCCTCAGGATGCTGTCCTCAACCTCACGGTATTCGCTTGGTGTCAAAAGGAAGCAATCGAGACCCAGCATTTCGTGTACCGAGTAACCGAGCATGCGCTCAGCCCCCCGGTTCCAGGTGTTGATGCAGCCGGCCTGGTCGACGCTCAGGATGGCGTCATCGGACGACTCGACTATGGCCGCGTAACGCTGGCCCAGGTCATCAAGGCTGCGTAGCTGATCGCAGGTGTTGATGCATCCGGCCTGATCGACGCCGAGCATGGCGGCATCGGACGCCAGGGACTGTTCAGGCATGCTCAAAAATTCCTCTGCACGTGGTTGGCTCGGTTCGCCAGGTCGCTCGCGGCAGCCTTGAACCATCGGCGCCGGGAGGCATTGCGGCCGGGTTCAATGAACTTTGTCCTCACGGCGCGGTCGTTCATCCACGCCCGAGTTGGGTCAACAGCGTCCTATGGTCCATGACCGTAGCATACATCGGGAAGATTTCCGCGCAGTAATACTCCTGCTCGAATTCGGATTTCCCCGCCGTCGCGTCGGCAATCACGATGACCCGATAGCCTTGCTCGAAGGCCTCGCGGCCAGTCGATTCGATGCACAGGGAGGTGACGACGCCCATCAGCACGACATCCGTGATCCTCCTCTCCCGGAGGACTTCCAGCAGCCGCGTGTTGGAAAACGCGTTCAGCCCCCGTTTACCCGGCACTTCCAGGATACGGCGACCGTAGGCCTGGATGGGAGCGATGGGTAGGCCGCCCGCGGTATCGGCGCGAAAGGCCTGGGAGTCCTTGATGAGTTTCAGGATGCCGATGGGCTCGACCAGTTCACTATAATCGGGCGTAAAGAGGATCGGGGTGGCGATGAGCGTCACTGGGCTGTCTTCGAGACCCTCGACAACGGCCATGGTATTTTGCATAACCTTCAGGGCGGAGTCCTTGACCACATCGAATAACGCCCCTTCCGGCGAAAAATAGTCGTTCTGATAGCCGATCAAGATGACGGCGGTCGTGGCGGGGTTCAAGGTGGGTGTCATCAGTGGTCTCTCGGGTTAATGGGCCATAAGGGTCTTGCACTCATGACTTCCAGCCATGGTGAGGGTGAGCCGGAGGCCGGGCCTTCCTGCCGGCATGGAATGTTGGATGCCTATCATGGGGACGCGATCCTGCCCGTGCCCAAATGCCTGGGTTCATTGGGTCATGCCGCCCATGGCACGCTCTCAAGGCGCCGGATTCCGTCATCCAGGGTGGGGTTGACGCGGGGGCAACCATCATCGGGATGGGGTCAGGGTTTCATTCGGCCGGCCGCGCCCCCTGGCGGGTACTGCCCCAGGACGGTGTTCAATTGACGGACATTCAGCGGTTTGGCCATGAAATCGTTGACCCCGGCGTCCAGCGCGGCTTGCCGTTCCTCGGGCAGGACGCCCGCCGTCAGGGCGATCACGGGCAAGTGGGCCAGTTGGGAATCCCGCCGAATCTCCCGGGTCGCGGTCAGCCCATCCATGACGGGCATTTGCACATCCATCAGCACGGCATCGAACCCCTCGGGCCGGGTTCTCAGAATTTGCAAGGCCTGCTCCCCATCTTGCGCGAGCGTGACGGTCGCGCCCTCCTGTTGCAGCGCTTTCTGTATGACCATGAGGTTGATACGGCTATCATCCACGGCCAGCACCCGAAGTCCCGTCAGATGGGGGCCGCCGGGGGGTTCCACCGTCTCCGGCCTGGCGTCCTCCTCCGCTGGCTGGGGCGGCGCGTGCTTGAAGGGGATTTCAAACCAGAAGGTGCTGCCCTTGCCCGGTTGACTGGCGACCCCCAGGGTTCCGCCCATCAGGGTGACCAGACGCTGGCTGATGACCAGACCCAGTCCGGTCCCGCCATGGCGGCGTGTGATCGTCGCATCGCCTTGACTGAAGGGCCGGAACAATTGGCTGAGATGGTCCTCGCTGATGCCCGGGCCGGTATCGATGACTTCGAAGCGGATTCGGCTTTCCGCGTCGTCGCCCGACACCCGCGCCGCAGTCACGGTCACGCCGCCGTGTTCCGTGAATTTGATGGCGTTGGCGACCAGATTCAGCAGAACCTGTCCGAGACGCAAGCCATCCCCGAGCAGGTTTTCCGCCGGCTGGAGCCGATCCTCCACCCGCAGGTCGAGTCCCTTCTGGGCGGCGGAAGCGCCGAGCATGCCGCGCACCCGCTCGATGACGGCCATGGGCGCTAGCGATTGCCGCTCGATACGGAGTTGACCCGCCTCGATCTTCTCGAAATCGAGAATGTCATTGATGATGCTCACCATGATGTTGCCCGACTCACGGATCTGCTGAACCAGGGCGCGGGGTTCCGGCGGCAAATCCATGCGCTCGAGTATCTGGGCGAAGCCGATCACCGCGTTCATGGGGGTGCGCAGTTCATGGCTCATATGTCCCAGGAATCGTGTCTTGGCGGCGTTGGCGATTTCCAGTTCGGCGGTGCGCTCTGTCACCTTCCGCTCCAGGTTGGCGTTGAGATCACGAATTTCCTGCTCGATGCGCTTCCGCTGGGTGATGTCGTAGATGTAGCCATGCCAGAGCGTACAGCCATTCGCCTGCCGCTCGGGGGTGGCGTTGCCACGCAACCAGCGGATCGTGCCGTCGGTGAATTTGACCCGGTATTCGAGCCGCCAGATGTCGCCGGTCGCCGCGGATTCCTGGATGGACGCCACGATCCGGTCGTAATCCTCGGGATGCAGGATGGCGAACACTTCGCGGGCATCCTCCCGGACCTGCTCGGGCGCCACCCGGTAAATCTCCCGGATGCCCTCGCTGGCATAGGGGAAACAGGATGTCCCGTCCGGGTTCAGTTGAAATTGGTAGATGGCCCCGGGGACGCGCTCGGCGATCTTGCGGAGGCGCGCATTACTCTCGGCGAGCGCCAACTCCGCCAGTTTGCGGACGGTGATATCGGCTTGGGTGCCGGACATCCGCAAGGGCTTGTCGTCCTGGGACCACTCGACCACCCGGCCCCGGTCCAGGATCCAGATCCAGCCGCCGTCCTGGTGCCGCATGCGCATTTCGCACTCGTAGAAACTCAGCTCATGGGCAAAATGCCGCTGAACGGTAGCCATGGCCAAGGGCAAATCATCGGGATGAACGCGCGAGGTCCAGGTCTCGAGCGTACATGGCTGGAGTTCATCGAGGGTCTGGCCAAGCATTTGCGCCCACCATTCGTCGAATAACACCCGGTTGTTGGTGATGTCCCACTCCCAGGTCCCAACGCCCGTACCCCAGATCACATCCGCCAGGCGCTGGCGTTGTGCCTGGGCGTCCCGCTCACTCGCGACCAGAGCCAGTTCCGCCAATTTGCGCTCGGTGATATCGATGATGGTCCCGATGACCCGTTCGGGCTGGCCCGAACTGTCATTACCCGTGACCCGTCCCCTATCCTGGATCCAGCGATAACCGCCATCCTTGGCCTTGAGTCGATAATCCATTTCGTAGTGACCGGAAGCATTGATGGCCGCCAACTGCCCAATCAAGACTCGGTCGCGATCCTCCGGGTGCAACAGATTCAGCCAGGCGTCCAGGGTATTGTCGAATTCATCGCGGCCATAGCCCAGCATATCCGTGGCGGACTGCGTCCAGTGCAGCTCATGCGTCCTGATGTTCCACTCCCAGACACCGTGGTGACTGGCCTCCATGGCCAGTTGCAAACGCTCGGAGGCCTGCTGCAATTGCAGAGTCCTGGCGGCAAGCTCGGTGGTCCGTTCGCTGACCAGGGCTTCCAGGTGATCCCGGTGCCGCTCCAGCTCCCTTTGAGCCTCCATGATCTCGGTGATATCCTCGACCGTTCCGATCAGCCGGACCGGCTGACCCTCCTCGTATTCATGGGCGCCCCGGGCATCCACCCAGCAGACCTGGCCATTGCAGGGCCGCGTGATCCGGTAACGATGATTCAGGGGTTCGCCTTGATCAACGGCGTGCTTGTATTCTTCGAGTGCTCGCCGGCGATCATCCGGATGCACCATCTGGGCCCAGTGCTCCACGTCACGCACATAGCGCTCGTCGATGCCCATGACTTCGTCGAACATGGCGGAGCCGGTCCAGTGTCCGGTCCGGAGGTCCGTGACGAAATAGCCGATCCGCGCCGCCCGTTGCGCCGCTTCGAGGAGGTAGGTGCGGCGCTGGAGTTCGGCTTCCACGGCCTTGCGCTCGTGGATGTCGCGGGACACCTTCAGGTAACCGACGATCTCGTCATGATCGTTGCGCATGGGGGTCAGACTGACATCGGTCCAGAGGCTGGAACCGTCCTTGCGGGCCAGCTCGAGGTCGCCCCGGAATGCCTCCAGGGGCAGCCCGGCGGCGAGTCTTTCGCGGTTTCGCGCCAATACGTCGTGGAGGGCCGCGGCCGCCTCCGATTGGGTCATGTCCTCCAGCGCATGCCCCATGATGTCCTCGACGCGGTAACCGCGCAGTCTTTGCATAGCCGGGCTGACGTAGGTGTAACGCCCTTCCAGATCCAGGACGGCAATGACATCCGTGGCGTTTTCGGCCAGCAGGCGATAGCGTTCCTCGCTGGCATGCAATTGCTCCTGGGCGTGCTTGCGCTGGGTGATGTCGCGGGCCAGCACGATGAAATCGGTGGCCGCAACCCCGCCGCCCATCGTGGCGATGGACAACTCATACCAGGCTTCCCCCGCCGGCAGGCGCAGCGGATAGGTCGCGCCCCGGCTCCAGCCCACCCGGGCCGCCTCGTCCAGCGCCGCCATGATCACCCGGGCGGCGGCCTCGGGCAGAACCTCGGTCACGAACCGGCCCAGAAACGCTTCCGCTGGAACATACAAGGGCACCACGGCGGAGGCGTGATAGTCGAGGATGCGGCCGCTCCGATCGATGCGAAACATCAAATCCGGCAGCGCGCTCAGCATCGCCTCCAGCCCGTCCTTGGCGAGCTTCAATTCGTCCTCGATCCGCTTCCGTTCCGTGATGTCGCGAACGAAACCGCAGTTGTATTCCTGACCGTCAAAGACCACATGATTGGCCCTGACTTCGACCGGGAACACGCGGCCTTTGGCATCCGCCAATCGGGATTCCAGCAATAGGGAACCCTTCAGCCGGAGTTCCGCCCAATGCCGCCGCCATTGTTCCGCGTCGTGGAGCATGTCCACATCGGTCACGGCGAGGGTCAGCATTTCGGCCCGGGTTCGCCCATACAGGCGGCAGGCGGCTTCATTGACATAAACGAAATGTCCCCGCGCAGCCACCCAGGTGGCCGCATCCGCGCTGTGCTCGACGGCATATTGGGCAAAACCGAGCGCTGCCTCGGCGCTTTTCTGCCCGGTGATGTCCAGCATGAAACCGCTCCAGACCGGTGCGCCGTCACGGGTCAAAGGTCCGGGCCGCGAGCCGATGAGCAACCATTTCAACCGGCCGGATGGGGCGTGGATGCGAGTTTCGGTGATGAAATAGTCACGGCGTTCGCGAAAGGCGGCAATGTTTTCTTCCCGCATTCGGGTCAGATCCGCGGGATGCACCAGGTTCCAGAAAGCGTTGGAATCCGCTTCCAGAACCTTCGGGTCGATCTCCAGGATCTCCCGGCACCTGGACCCGGCAAATAGAAACCGGTCGGTGTGGTCCGGGTACATGACATAGTCATAGAGCAGTAGGGGCACGGTACTGGCGACCCGCTCATAATGCGCCTCCCGCTCCGCTAGAGCGGCCTGCAACCTATGCTGTTCCGTCAAGTCCCGCCAGTGGCAGCAAATGGCGGGTTGCCCCAGCCAATCGAGTGTGTTCAGCGTGACTTCGACCGGGAATACCGAACCATCCCGGCGCTGATGCAGCCACTCGAAGCGGTGGGACCCCCGCTCCTGGGTGATGGCCAGCAAACGCTCGGCCTTGACGTGCGACAGTTCGCCATCCGGCTGGCATTCCGGTGATATCGCGGCGGGATGCAGTCGCAAGGCGCTGGCTTTGTCCGTGAGGCCCATGGCTTTCAAGGCGGCGGGATTGGCATCCACAAAGTTCGATCCGACGATGATCCAGACCGGATCGGGCATGCGGTCAAAGAGCACATGGAAGGGGTTGCTGAGGTCCAGAACGGAGCCCGGGTTCTCTTCCCTCGACCCCCATAGCGCGGCGATCCAGCGGCGCAAGGTCTTTCTCACGGATTCCCTCTTGTTACTCTTCAATGACCCGACCCAGCGGATTCCCCGCCCTGAGCGTCCGCAGGAGCGCTTTCATCTGTTTGAGGTCCAGCGGTTTGGCTAAAAATTCATCCACCCCGGCGTCGAACGCGGCCTGGCGTTCCTCAAGCAACACCCCGGCGCTTAGCGCAATCACCGGGAGATCGCGCAGGGCCGGCGTTTGCCGGATGTTTCGGGTGGCGGTGAGGCCGTCCATGACCGGCATCTGAACATCCATGAAGACCACGTCGAAGGCCTCCGGTTGGGCTTCGAGTAGTCGCAGGGCCTGCTGACCGTCCGCCGCGAGGGTGACCTCGGCGCCCTCGAGTTTGAGGTAGCGGTCGAGCAGCAGCAGATTGATGCGGTTGTCGTCCACGGCCAGCACCCGCAAGCCGTGGCAGCCTGGCGCCGCTTCCACGACAGCGGGCGCCACGGCCGGCGGCTCCGACAGGCCACTTTCGGCCTGTTCACAGGGAATCTCGAACCAGAACAGGGTGCCCTTGCCCACCTGGCTGTGGACGCCCATCTGGCCGCCCATCAACTCGACCAGGCGCTTGCTGATGGACAAACCCAGCCCGGTGCCACCGTAGCGGCGCGTGATGCTGGCATCGGCCTGACTGAAGGGCTGGAAGAGGGCTTCCAGCCTGTCGGCCGCGATGCCGATGCCCGTATCCTCGATCTTGATCCGCAGTTGCTGGGTAGTCGGTGTCAGCGGCCGCTGGTCCAGATGAACGTCGACGCCACCACGATCCGTGAACTTGAGGGCGTTGCCGATCAGATTGACCAGAATCTGCTCCAGGCGCTGGGCGTCGCCCACCAGCGCCGGCGACGCGTTGGCCGGGCCATGAAAGCTCAGGATCAGGCCCTTCGCCGCCGCCGTAGCCTCCAGCAGTTGGGCGACCCGCCGCATCACGTCGGCCGCGCGGAAGGGGCGGGGATCCAGCCGGAGATGCCCCGCCTCGATCTTCGAAAAGTCGAGAATGTCGTTGATGATGTGGAGCAGACTGACGCCCGCGTCGCGGATGCGCAGGAGCATGTCCTGCTGATCGGTGTCGAGGGCGCTCCGCTCCAGTAATTGGGCCATGCCGAGGATCGCGTTCATGGGGGTGCGAATTTCATGACTCATGTGGGCCAGGAACTGGGATTTCGCGGCATTGGCGCTCTCCAGTTGCGTCGTGCGCATCAGGACCAGCCGTTCGAGTTCGGCATTGAGTTCCTTCATGTCCTCCGCCGACCGCTGGCGCTCGGTCACATCGACCACCACTCCAATGACATGACGACGACCGTCCAAGACCACCGGACTCAAGCCCACCTCGACGGGAAAGATCGAGCCATCCTTGCGCAGGCCCGCGAGAAAACGACCCACTCCCATTCCACGCGGACTGGGGCAGGCCTGGTAGCTCGCGCGGTCTTTCTCATGCTGCCGCCGGTGCTCCTTCGGCACCAGCATTTCCATGGGGTGTCCGATCAGTTCATGCGGGGCATAGCCAAACAAGCGCTCCAGCGCCTGATTCACCTGGGTCACGACGCCACGCTCGTTGACCAGGAGCAAGACGCTGGGCGACGCTTCCACCAGGGCTTTGAAATACTGTTCGGACTGCTTGCGCTCGGTGATGTCCAGGCAGGAGCCGATGTAACCCAGAAAGCAACCTGCCGCGTCGAAGCGCGGGGCGCCATTGTCCTGAAGCCAGCGGTATTCCCCGTCGTGACGCCGCAGCCGGTAGTCCATGCTGAAAGGCTGACGCGCGTTGAAGGACTCCACATAGACTTCAAGACAATGGTCGAGATCGTCGGGATGGACCCCCTCCGCCCAGCCATTGCCGGCTTCCTGCTCCAGCGTTCTGCCGGTGAAATCCAGCCAGACCTGATTGAAATGGGTGCAAAGCTGGTCCGGTCCCGCAATCCAGGTCATGACCGGCGCCGTATCGGCCAGGTCCTTGAAGTGCCGTTCGCTTTCCCTGAGGTCGAGTTCCGCCCTTTTCCTCTGGGTGATATCGCGAATGAGGCCAGTATGGCGCTGGCTATCCCGATCATGGCGGCCATGGATCTCCACCCAATGCGGCTCGCCATTCGCGTCCAGCAGGCGTAATTCGACCGTGGAGGGCTGGCCGGAATCCTGGCGGGTATTGGCCAGCCAGGCGTCCAGCAGGGAACGGTCCTCGGGCAGGATGAACTGGCCGAGTTCGGCGCCCAGGCTGCCATCGATGGGGTGTCCGTAGTGACGCATCCAGGCGGCGTTGAGAAAGGCGATACCGTTCTCATCGTGCTCGAATACCACGTCAGCCAGGGTATCCACCAGGTTGCGATAGCGCCGGTGGGACTGCTCCAGGCTCTCCAGTAACTTAAGGGAGACTTGGACTTGCAACTCCCGGTTCAAGTCGTCCTCGTTCATGATGTAGTAATTAATAATGGGTAAACCCCCGGCTCTGCCGGGGAGACAGCAGCAGTTTGACATTTCCGGGAGTCCATCGAGGACACTCCGCATCGTGAGCCGCCAAGCTAACGATAGTGGAGCATCCTGATG
>Ga0172367_10003193_pt1 | contig 21663 bp, 17 predicted proteins | sample Lak10m_FD_114542 | JGI IMG/M metagenome (GOLD analysis project Ga0172367, IMG submission 114542) | Freshwater microbial communities from Kabuno Bay, South-Kivu, Congo - kab_022012_10m | ecosystem: Environmental > Aquatic > Freshwater > Lake | place: Democratic Republic of the Congo: South-Kivu... | reverse complement strand
GGCCAGCATCGACACCTGCCTGCGCGACCTCGGCACCCGCTTCAAAAGCCAAATGCAAACGCTGATGACGCTGAAGTTCCAACTGTTTTCAAAAACCGAAAACTTGGCCGCGTGAAGTATATCTACGCTTGATGAGAATCCTGGTGGACCACCACGGCCCGGACCCGCAACGGCTATGCGCAAGCCTTGCGGTGGGCAACCTGACTGAAGTGGGCCGGCTGGCCCATGCACTCAAAGGGGCGGCTGGCGACTTTGGCGCTTTGGGTATTCAGGCAATGGCCAGCGAACTGGAACTGGCCCTCGAAAATAAGGCCGCACCGGCTGAGGTCGAAAGACTCACCGCGGCGCTGGCAGAGGAATTGGCGGCGCTCATCAGCGCTGTCAAGCTCGGCCTGCCCGCGGCGGCGGAGGCCACGGCATGGGCCACTACCGACAGGGATCGATCGCCCAGATAACGGGTGGGACCGGATTTCAGCCCGCGCCAGATCGGACACCTAACCCATCGTAAGGAAAGGATGGGTAACCCCTGACGTACTGAAAAAAACTCCCATCTCAGGACCTCCGGCTTCGATATACTTCCATTCACGCTAAAGACGGCCGTTTTTAGGTTCATGGCAGACTCGGGAATTACGCAAACTATCGCACCAGCGCCTGACCAGTTGACCACGGCAGGGCGACGGATCGTGACAGTGTTCATGAGTGTATTGAATCTATAATCCAGGTTTTTGAGGAGGCGAGGTCATGAATGTACAGGTCAACATGCAGTTACCCGATACCGTGTTTTCAGCGCTCCGCAAGACGCCGGATGAATTCGTGTCCGAGATGCGCATCGCGGCGGCGGTCAAATGGTATGAAATGCGGCTGGTCTCCCAGGCCAAGGGGGCCGAAATCGCCGGCTTGACCCGGCATGATTTTCTCATGGCCCTCAGCCGTTTCCAGGTTTCCCCCTTTCAGACCACGCCCGATGAATTGAGGGAGGACATCGAGCGTGACTAAGACCCGGGTTGCCAACGCATCACCTACCATCCTGCTGGGTAAAATCGGGCAACTGGCGTTACTCCGGGAACCGGGGATACGGTTGGTGCTACCCCGGACGGTCGCCAACGAAATCGTCGCGGGTCCCGCACATGATCCCGCCAGGCTGTGGTTGAGCGATCCTGGGCAAGGCTTGATCCAACCCGACCCTCCCTAAACCCAACGGTGGCGTCCTGGGATTTGGGCGCGGGCGAGACTTGCGTCTTGTCTTTTGCCTCGAAAACCCGGGCAGCCTGGCGATCCTGGACGATGGCGCCGCTCGCGATTGCGCTCGCACCCTGAACATTCCCGTTACCGGCACGTTGGGCGTGCTGATGCAGGCCAAAAAGACTGGCCGTATTTCCGAGCTGGCGCCCTGGCTAGATCAACTATTGGAAAACGGGTTTCGCATCGATGCCGTAACCTTGCGATTCGTCCTCGATTGGGACAATGAAACCCGTTGATCATCGCCAATGCAGGATGACCCTATCGGGTCCGATGTATGGATAAATGAACAGGTAAAGTTACATCAACTCCCTCTCCGCCTCCGGGGAGAGGTCTGTGGTGAGGGGATTTCAAATGAACCTTTATCTGCTCATCCATGGGGTGCGATTCAAAATCCCGCTCACCCCCTTCGACTTCGCTCAGGGCAGGCTTCGATAGGCTCAGGGCGAACGGGATTTTGAATCGCTCAACCGCCTATTTTAGGTTGACGGGTTAGTGGTCATTGAAAGTCCGTCGGCAATAAGCCGATCGAACTTGCGCCTTGACGGTGGCTTTGAAAGAAAGAGGGATTTAGGTGCTTGACGTCCTGATGACGCAGACGTGCTTACCCGCTAATCCCTGCCTCCATGCGGAGGCGGAGACAGGCTCCTTGGCCACTGTCACACGCGAGCGAAACTCCCTCAATCCTCCTTTTCCCAAAGGTCTCGCAGACTCATGATGGCTGGCATGATGTCCATGAATGTCTGGAGTAGCCGGGGGTCGAAATGGGAGCCCGAGTTGTCCCGCATGTGCGTCAGGATGCGGTTCAGCGGCCAGGGTTCCTTGTAGGGACGGCGCATCGACAAGGCATCGAAGACATCGGCGATCGCAACGATCCTGGCGGATTCCGGGATGGCCTCTCCCGAGAGCCCGGCCGGATAGCCGCTGCCGTCCCAGCGTTCATGGTGATGCAGAGCGATTTCCGCGGCCAACTGGAAGACTGGCGCATGGCTGCGGCTCAGGATTCCGAAACCGATCCTGGGGTGAGTCTTCATCAGTTCGAACTCCGCCGCGTCGAGTTTGCCCGGCTTTTTCAGAATGCTGTCGCTGATCCCGAGTTTGCCGGTATCGTGCATCGTCGCCGCGAGTTCGAGCAATTCACAGTGTTCGTTCGACCAGCCCAGGGCTTTCGCGAGGGCGCGGCTGTAAGCCGCCATGCGCCAGATATGCGCCCCGGTATCGGTATCGTTGTAGTGGCCGGCCTCGGCCAACATGTAGATGGCATCCCGATAACTGGATTCGAGCCGGGACGACCGCACCAGGGACAGGTGGTTGCGCACCCGGGCCTGAAGAATGAGGGGGGCGATGGGCTTGGTGATGTAATCGACACCGCCAGCGTCAAAGCCGGCATTTTCGTTGATTTGTTCACTTTGGGAGGTGACGAAGATGACCGGAATGTCCTCCGTCGCGGGATCGGACTTGAGCCGCCGGCACACCTCGTAACCATCCATGTCCGGCATCTGGATGTCGAGCAGGATCAGCGCGGGCCTGTGCTTTTGGGCCGCCCGCAGGGCATCCTTGCCATTGCGCGTGAAAATCAGGGTGTAAGCCTGTTGCAGGGTCTCGCGCAATACATCCAGGTTGATGGGCTCGTCATCGACACACAGAATGGTGGCGTTTTTCCGCCAGGTTGCGGGTATGGCCGATTCCGCGCCGACCGTTGGGTTCGCCAGGGGAGCCCGCGCCGCTCCAGGGGGCACCGGATGCGTTCTTCCGGCCAGATCGAGAGGAACGGGGAGCCAGCGTAGCAACGCCGAGTAAAGCGTGGCCGGTTCAACCGGCTTGGGTATGTGATCGTTCATGCCCGCCGCCAGCGAGGCCCGGCAATCCTCCTCCGAGGTCTTGTCGGTTATCGCGATGATCGGCACGGTTTCCTGGCCAGGCCGGGCGCGAATGGCGCGGGTTGCATCCAGACCGCTCATGGGCGGCATCTGGAGGTCCATCAGGATCAGGTCATAAGCATTCTCTCGCGCCCGCGCCACGGCTTCGATGCCGTTGTCCGCCAGATCGACCCTCAAACCGGCTTTTTCCAACCGCTCCCGAGTGATTTCCCGGTTGATGGGGTTATCCTCGGCCAGGAGGATGCGCGCATGGGAAAAATCCCGCGCCAGTGTCGCCTCCAGGTTGGCAATGCTGGAAGGCAGCGCCCGCGCCACCTTGGCCAGACGCCGATCGGATTCCAGGATATGGAAGGTCAGCCAGCGCGTCAGGAAGGCCACGATCTCTTCGATGACCGTGTCGTAATTTGTTATGTCAGCCTGGGCCATCAGGCGGTTGACTTCGTCCACGAAACCGGCATGAGCCTGGATAGGCGAGGTTTCCCAGGGATCCTCCGGGAGGTATTGGCGCCAGATCGCCTCTTCAAACTGGAAATGCCGCGCCGCGTAGGCGGTCAACTGATCGAAGATGGCCTTGAGAGTCGGCGCATCCGACCGATACGCCAGATGGCTGACCAGTTGGTTGATCAAGCCGATCAGTGTTCTATGCTGCTGGTCGATTTCCGGGATGCCCGTCGCGAAATTCTCGTTCCATGAAAAAATTTCGATAGGGTCCATAAGGCGCGGAATTCCAGCGGCATGCTCGGGGACAGTAGTTTAACGTGAATGACGATTTATTCGCTCATCCAATCCAGGGCGCCGTCAACTCGGATGGCTAGTGGCCAGGCCGGAATCCAGTCAGGGGGACGTGAACCTGAACCGGCCAAAAGACCCGGGCCAGGCGTCCATGAGGCCGATGGCGGCCTTGTAGGGGTGCTGAATTCCGCCTTCCAGGGTCCACCTGACAAGACTCCAGTCAAGAAGGAGAATTGACAGGGGGGACGTCGTTCGGCCTGAATTCGTGTTGTTCGGTACAATTCGGCGCGGCGGATCCGTTCTTCGATCCCAACGCATCGAGGCTGAGAGTTCGGGGTTCCGTCATCTCCTTCCGCGCAACTGACAAGCTGTTGAGGCAGATATGGACCCGAAAAGAACCGCGCTGATCCTGATCGGCTACCAGAACGACTATTTCTCTCCCCAGGGTGTGCTGTATTCGGTCATCGAGGAGCCGGGTCGGCAGGCGCGGACACTGGAACGCACCTTGACGGTCATCGATGGCCTGGCGCCCACCCCGGCTCTCATGGTGACCACCCCCATCCGCTTCACCCCGGATTATGCCGAACTGGTCGATCCTGTAGGCATCCTCAAATCGGTTCGGGAACTCGGCGCCTTCAAGGCCGGCTCCAGCGGCGCGGACACCCTTCCCGAGTTGCGGCGGTATGGGGACAGACTGCTGGAAGTGCCGGGAAAGCGCGGACTGAACGCCTTTTCCAATACCCAACTGGATGAAATTCTTCAGGAACGGGGGATTCACGACGTGGTGCTGGCGGGGGTCGTGGCATCGATCTGCATCGATTCGACCGGTCGCGCCGCGCACGAAAAAGGTTACAAGGTGACCGTGTTGTCCGATTGCGTTTCGGGCCGGACCCCCTTCGAGGAGGCGTTTTATCGGGAACAAATTTATCCCCTCTATGCGCAAGTCCTGACGAGTTCCGAGTTCCTCTCGGGCCTCCATCCCGCCCCATAACCCCGCGGCGGACGGTCGATCATGGCTGGCCGGGACGAGCTGTTCGTTCAGTCCCAGCTTCGGCTGCTTGAGGCCCTGGCGGCTTCGGAGCTGGCCTACAGGAATCGTCTGGACAACCTGTGTGAAATCGTGCTGGAGACCGACGGCGCCGGTACGCTCACGTTTCTGAACAATGCCTGGGAAACCCTGGTCGGAACACCGCGATCCGCCGCTCTGGGTCGGCCGCTGACACAATTCGTCGAACCGGAGGATCGTCCTGGCCTGGCCGGGTTTCTGGCCGGGATCGGCGGGGCGGCGTCCGGGGATACCCCCAAGGAACTTCGGCTGCGGCGCGAGGATGGCGCCGTGCTGTGGTTCGAACTGAGCGGCAGCGTGAACGGGCAGGGCGGGATCGTAGGCTCTCTGTACGATATCACCGAGCGCAAGCAACTGGAGCGCATTATCCGGGAGAGCGAGCTGCGCTGGAAGTTTGCCCTGGAAGGCAGCGGACAAGGGGTTTGGGACTGGGATATCGGAACCGGCGAGGTGTACTTCTCACCGCTCTGGAAGGCCATGCTCGGTTATGGCGTGGACGAGTTGCCCAACCGCATCGAGGTTTGGGAGTCGCTCCTGCATCCGGATGACAAACCGGCGGTCATGGCGGCGCTGGAGGCTTACTTTCTCGGAAACGCCGACGAGTACGCCATTGAATTCCGCATGCTCCACAAGGATGGTAGCTACCGCTGGGTCCAGGCCAAGGGCATTGCGGTGGAGCGCACGGCGGCGGGTCGGCCCCGGCGCATGATCGGGGTGCACCTCGACATCCAGGCCCGCAAACAGGCGGAACAGGCGCTCGGCCACAGCGAAGCCCTGTTGCGCGCCACCCTGGACGGCACGGCGGACGGCATCCTGGTGGTGAACGACAGGGGCCGCGTGCTGGCCGCCAATCGCCGGTTTCAGGAACTCTGGCGCATCCCCGACGGGGTGCTGGCTCGTGGGGTCGATGCCGAACTGGCCGATTACATGAGCGCTCAACTCCAGGAGCCGGCCACCTTTCTGGACACCGCACGAACGCTTCGTGCCAGTGATGCGGTCCTCACGGATGCGCTGCGGTTCAGCGACGGCCGGGTCTTCGAGCGCTACAGCGTGCCCCTGCGCAGTGAAGGCCAACTGGCGCGGCTCTGCTCGTACCGCGACGTGAGCGAGAGGGAAAGGGCCTACGCGGCGCTGGGCGAGAGCGAGCGGCGTTTCCGGCAGATCGCCGACGCCGCCCCGGTGCTGATCTGGATGGCGGGGCTGGATAAAGGCTGCCACTTCTTCAACCAGGTCTGGCTGGACTTTACCGGCCGCACGCTGGAGCAGGAATCCGGCAACGGTTGGGCGGAAGGCGTCCACCCGGATGACTTGCCGCGCTGTCTCGACATTTACCTCCGCTCCTTCGACGCCCGGGAATCCTTCAGGATGGAATACCGCCTGCGCCGGCATGATGGCCAGTATCGCTGGATACTCGATCAGGGTTCGCCACGCTACGGCGGCGATGGCGGCTTCCTCGGCTACATTGGCTCGTGCATCGACATCAACGAAATGGTCGAGAATCGCGAAATTCTCCAGAGAATGAACCGCGATCTCGAAATCCGCACCCATGAAGCCGAGGCGGCGAACCGGGCCAAGAGCGATTTTCTGGCGAACATGAGCCACGAGATCCGCACGCCGATGAACGCCATTCTCGGGCTGACCCATCTGGTGCTGGACACCGAACTGACGCCGCGCCAGCACGAATACCTGGAAAAGGTGCAAACGGCCTCGCAAACCCTGCTGGGCCTGCTCAACGACATCCTCGACTCGGCCAAGATCGAAGCCGGCCGGCTGGAACTGGAACAGCACCCGTTCGACCTGGCCGCACTGCTCGGCGACGTGCTGGAACTGTTCACCCTGCCGGCCCAGCACAAGGGGCTGCGCCTGGGCGCGACGCTCGCGCCGGGACTGTCCCGCCCCCTGCTGGGCGACGCCCTGCGGCTGCGGCAGATCTTCCACAACCTGGTCGGCAACGCCGTCAAGTTCACCGCCCAGGGCCAGGTCCACCTGAGCCTGACGGCGCGGGACCTGGACGCGTCGGCGGTCACGCTGCACGCCCGCATCGAAGACACCGGCATCGGCATGACCGGCGCCCAGACGGCGGCGCTGTTCACCCCCTTCCAGCAAGCCGACAGCTCCACCACCCGCCAGTACGGCGGCACTGGCCTCGGGCTCGCCATCACCCGGCGGCTGCTGGACCTGATGGGCGGGACGATCCAGGTCGAGAGCACCCCGGGGCAAGGCAGCGTGTTCTGTTTCGACGTCCGGCTACCCTGGGCGCCGGCGGCGTCCGCCCCGGCCCGGGCGGCCCCGCCGCCCCCCTGCGCGGCGCGCGCATCCTGGTAGTGGACGACGACGCCAACAACCTCACGGTCGCGGGCGGCCTGCTGCGCCGGCTGGGCCTCTCGCCCCGGCTGGCCGCCAGCGGCCGGGCAGCGCTCGCACACTGCCGGGAAGAACGCTATGCCGCGATCCTCATGGACCTCCAGATGCCCGACCTGGACGGCCTGGAAACCACCCGGCGGCTACGGGCCGAACACGGCGCCGACTGCCCGCCGATCCTGGCGCTGACGGCGGCGGTCATGGACCAGCAACGACAGGACTGCCTGGCGGCGGGCATGGTAGACCGCATCACCAAACCGATCGACCTCGACCGGCTCACCGACAGCCTGCTGCGCTGGTTGACGCCGCCCGAGCCGGCCACGCCGCCGCCCGCCCGACCCCTCGACGCCGCCGCGCGGTCCGCGCTGCGCGGCCGGCTGCAAGCCTTGCAGCGTGACCTCGCCGCCCAGCGGTTTGCCGCCAAGGGCCTGGGTGAAGCCCTGGCGGGCGAACTGGCGGACACCGAACTGGCGGCCGCGTTCCAGCCGGTGCATGACGCTCTCCGCCACCTGCACTTCAAGGCCGCCCACCAGGCCTGTACGGCCTTGATCGAAACCCTGACCTTGAGTGAAGACGCATGAACCTAAAAACGGCCGTTGAGGGATGCAAAATCTCGCTCACCCCCTTCGACTTCGCTCAGGGCAGGCTTCGACAGGTTCAGGGCGAACGGGATGTTGAGTCGCGCCCCGTGGGTGAACGCCGAACAGCCGCTCATGCCTCCACGTGGCCCGGCACGAATGCTTCGACGATGCTCGGCGCGAGCGGCTGTTCGGCGTTCCAACCGCCGTTTTTCAGGATGAATGGCCGCCGTGATCATCATGAGCCGGGCTCCGGGCAGACCCGCCCGTCATACCGGCGGGAAAACCTGGAACCTTGTGACGTAGGCCGGAATAAGCCCCTTCGAGCCCCAGCGAGAAGGGGTGTTTCCGGCGCCGCCGCCCGATTCCGCCGGAATCGCCAGCCTTTTGCGGCCCCTTCGGCTCCGCTCAAGACAGGCTTATTCCGGCCTCCGTCACCATGGGCCTGGCGGTCTGGAGAGCGTCCATGAAACACCGGCCTCAGGGCTTCCTCGGGAATGGCGCTCGTATTCCGTGGCGGAAGGTTGCCGCTGGGTTGGTGCTCCTGCTGGCGCTGGGCGTCAGCGCCTGGGCGCTGAACCAGACCCCGCCAGGCTCACTGGCGGCTGGTCTGTTGCTGTTGGGCGGAGAGTTGCTGGCCCTTGGGTACCTGCTGACGAAGAGCCATCAACACAGTGTCGAAGCCCATTCGCAGCAGGCGCGGCGAGCCGCCATTGTCGATGTGGTCAACGACGCCATTATTGGCAAAACCCTGGACGGAACGGTCACCGAGTGGAACCCCGCGGCCGAACGCCTGTTCGGCTACGCTGCGGCCGAGGCCGTGGGCCGAACACTGGATCACCTGATCGTGCCGCCAGAACGGCAGGCCGAGGCGGCCACTGTGTTGGAGCGGTTGCGCCGGGGGGAAGCGGTCAACAATCTGGCTACCCGGCGCCAGCGCCGGGATGGAATGCCGCTCGACGTCCTGAGCAGCACGGCGCCCATCCGGGACGCGGCGGGCCGCGTCATCGGGGGCGTCACGACGCTACGCGATATCACCGAACTCAAGGAGGCTGAACGCCGTCTCCAGGAGAGTTACGAGTGCTACCGGGTGCTCGTCGACAACAGCGTCGATGGCATCCTGGTCCATGACGCCGGGTTGCGCTACGTCGAGGCCAATCCCGCCGCCTGCCGCATGCTGGGTTACCGACGCGAGGAAATCCTCGGGCTGACCGTCCTTGACATGATCGCGGCGGATGAGGCGGTACGCGTTGGGCCGGATGTGGACCGTTTCTCCGGGGGCGAGGCAAGACCCAGCGAGTATCGGTGTCGCCGCAAGGACGGCTCGGTGTTCATTGGCGAGGTGACTGGCACCGCGTTGCCGGATGGCCGGTTTCTGGGGATTCTCCGCGACATCACGGAGCGCAAGGCCGCCGAACACGCCATCCAGGCGCTCAATGCCGAACTGGAGCGGCGTGTCGCCGATCGCACCGCCCAACTCTCGCGGGCCAACGCCGAACTCGAGACGCGGGAGCAGCGCCACCGGCTGGCGCTGGAGACGCTGGAAATCGGTGAGTGGGAGCTGAATCTTGACGACCAGACGGTTGTCAGCTCCGCGCTTTTCGACCGGATTCATGGCGATGCCGACCCGACGTCGGGGTGGACCTACGAAACCCTCCTGCAACGGGTACTCCCCGAGGATCATGATCGTGTGCATACGCTGATTCAACAGGCCCTGGCCAGTCCGGGAATCTGGGATTGCGAGTACCGGTTTCAGCGACGGGATGGGGCGATTCGCTGGCTGCATGCGCGCGGACAACGGACGGGTGGTCAGGGAAGCCGGAACATCCTTTTCGGGGTCGTCGTGGATATCACCGAGCGGAAACGCTCGGAGTTGGCGCTGATGGAAAGCGAAAACCATTTCAGGGGCATGTTGGATTCCATGCCGGCCATGGTCTGGTTGATGGGGCCCGATCAGCAGGTTTACTTCTTCAACAAGACCGCCCTGGAATTCCGCGGTCGGACCCTGGAGCAGGAATTGGGTATCGGCTGGACCGAGGGGCTATACCCTGAAGACCAATCCAGAACCTGGAGCCTCTTTGCGGAGGCTTTTGCCGCGCGGGCGGCATTTTCCCTGGATATCCGCTTGCGTCGTCACGATGGTGAATACCGCTGGATTCAGGATGTGGGCGTCCCACGGTGGGATGAAGCGGGCCAATTCATCGGTTATATCGGTTCCTGCGTGGATATCGAGGACCGCAAGCGGGCCGAACGGCAAGTGCTGGAATTGAATGCCAGTCTGGAGCGGAAGGTGCTGGAGCGGACCGCCCAACTGGAAGCCGCCAGCGCCGCCAAAACCCAGTTCCTGGCGCACATGAGCCATGAGCTGAGGACACCCATGAACGCCATTCTGGGTTTCGCCCAGGTGCTCGAACATGACCGCCTGACGCCTGATCAGCACGACATGATCGGCATGATCCGGGAGGCGGGGGGTCATCTTCTGGATATCATCGGTGACATCCTCGATTTGTCCAAGATCGAAGCCGGCAAACTGCGCCTGGAACGGCAGACCTTTACCCTCTTGCCGTTACTCGAACGCGTGGAGCGGATGATGAGCCCGTTCGCGCGTGACAAAGGCCTGGATTTCACGATTCAGCGCCCGCAACGGGATCAGGGAGTCCTGCTGGGTGACCCGCAACGAATCGAACAAATCCTGATCAACCTGACCAACAATGCCATCAAATTCACCGAGCGGGGTGAAGTCGTACTGACGGTCACGGCAATCCCGACCAGCGATAACCTGTCCCGATGGCGGTTCACGGTTCGCGATACCGGCATCGGCATTCACCCGGAGACACTGGGCAAGTTGTTCCAGCCCTTCAGCCAGGGCGACGAAAGCATTACCCGTCAATTTGGCGGAACCGGATTAGGGCTGGTGATCAGCCGTCGCCTCGTGGAAATGATGGGCGGCGAGATGGGCGTGAGCAGCCAGGTGGGGCACGGTAGTATGTTCTGGTTTGAACTCGTGTTCCCGCGGGCGCAAGGCGCGGGGGACGTCGCTGGCGGCCAGACGCCCGTGGCGGCCCGGCGATAGTCCCCACACTGGCCGGCCTGCGGGTCCTGGCGGTGGACGACAGCCCGATCAATCTGCGCATGCTGGAAACGGCGCTCAGGCGGCTGGGGGTATTGGTCACCCTGAGCCGGAATGGGCGGGAGGCCCTGGATGAACTCAAGGCCAGCCCCCAGGGTTTTGATCTGGTGCTCATGGATATCCAGATGCCTGTCATGGATGGTCTGAGGGCGACGCGGGAGATCCGGCAAGACCCGGAATTGAAATCACTGCCGGTGATTGCCCTGACGGCGGGTGTCCTGCCCGAGGAACGTCAGGCCGCCATAGCCGCCGGGGTGAATGATTTCCTGGGCAAACCGCTGGACCTGGACCTGCTGCGGGCCATCCTCGATAAACTGGCCGCGGCTGGAGATGTCCATGCATCTTAGCGAGAACCCTGTCTGGCGGCGGCTTCAAGCTTGGTTCGGTCGATTTCTATGCCGTCCGCCAGGCCAGGCGGGCGCCTCCGAGCAGCGTTTCCGCGAATTGTTCGAGCGGATGCCGGAACCGGTCTGGATCGTGACCGATACCCATTTCATCGAAGCCAATGCCGCGGCCCTCGCGGCGATTGGTTGCGTCGATCGTCCCAGCTTTCTGCATCTTCATCCGGCGGAGGTTTCGCCCGAGTATCAGCCCGATGGCGAGCTGTCCCGCGCCAAGGCCGAACGCATGGCCCGGCTGGGCCTGGAACAGGGCGTTCATCGCTTCGAATGGATGCACCAACGGCTCGATGGGACGCCGTTCCCGGTCGAGGTGACCATCACGTCGATCGAATGGCTGGGCAAGCCTTCCATCTATTGCACCTGGCGCGACATTACCCGGCAAAAGACCGCCGAGGAGGCGCTGAAAGCCAGCGAATTGAAGTTTTCCCTGGCCTTTCAGTCCGCGCCCTACGCCATCGTGATCACGCGACAGGCCGATGGCAAAATCCTGGAAGTCAACCCCGCCTTTGAGGTCATGACCGGTTACTCCCGGATGAATGCACTGGGAAAAACCACGCTGGATTTGAACATTTGGGGCGATGGCCAGGAGCGAGAACGATTTTTGGCCCAACTGAGCGAGGCGGGCAAGGTCGATCAGCAGGAATATCAGTTTCGCAAGCGGGATCACACCCTGTTCACCGGCCTCCTCTCGGCCCGGCCGTTCCGTCTGCATGATGAACCGGTCCTGCTGGGCAACATCCTGGACATCACCGAACGCAAGCAGGCCGAGGTCGAGTTGAGGAACAGCGAGGCGCGGTTCCGGGCGTTGAATGCCACCCTGGAGCAGAAGGTATCGGAGCGCACCACGGCGTTGGTCGCCGCGCAAGATAAGCTCCGTGACCTGCTGGAGCAGGTCGCCCGCTCCGAGGCGCGGTTTCGCACCATGTTCGAACAGGCCCCGCTGGGCATCGCCCTGATTGACTCCTTGACCGGTGAGTTTCAGGAAGTCAACGACCGCTTTGCCAGCATTGCGGGTCGGACGCGGGCGGAGATGGCCCACATCGACTGGATGCGGATCACCCATCCGGAGGATGTCCAGGAGGACCTGGACAACATGGCGCGCCTGAACGCGGGAGACATTTCCGGGTTCCAGATGAACAAGCGGTATCTGCGGCCGGACGGCGGCATGGTCTGGATCAACATGACGATCGCGCCCGTGACGGTGGAGCCGGGCGGGAACCCCCATCACCTCGCCCTGATCGAGGACATCACCGAGCGCAAGCGCACGCTCGAACAGCTTGAGGAACTGAACCGGACCCTGGAACAGAAGGTGGCGGAACGGACCGCGCAGGCCGAGGCGGCCAACGCGGCCAAGTCGCAATTCCTGGCCAATATGAGTCATGAAATCCGGACGCCGCTGAACGCCATCCTGGGACTGGCCCAAATCCTGGAGCGCGAGCCGCTGACCGAGGATCAGCACGACATGATCAGCAAGATCAGCACGTCAGGGAATGGTTTGCTGCACATCATCAACGATATCCTCGATTTTTCGAAGATCGAGGCGGGGCAGTTCCAGCTCGATGTCCAGCCCTTCGACCTGGGGGGCGTGGTCAATGACGTCGGCCAATTGCTGACCCACTCGGCCGGCATGAAATCGCTCACGCTCCAGTGCGGGATCGCGAACGAACTGAAGGGGCACTGGATCGGCGATGGTCTCCGAATCAAACAGATTCTGCTGAACCTGCTGGGTAATGCCATCAAGTTCACCGAGGCCGGGCAGGTGAGTTTGCGGGTGTTTTCCGTGACCTCATTGGCGGGTGAAGAGCGGCTGCGCTTTGAAGTTCACGACACCGGTATCGGTGTCGATGGGGAGACGCTGTCCAGATTGTTCCAGCCTTTCACACAGGCGGATATCGGGACGACCCGGCGCTATGGAGGCACCGGGCTGGGGTTGTCGATCTGCAAGCGGCTGGTGGAAATGATGGGCGGCGGGATCGGCGCCGACAGCGAGCCGGGTAGGGGGAGCACGTTCTGGTTCGAATTGCCCCTGGCGCGCGCCAGCCATGGTTCGACCCCGGCTGAGCCGAAGTCTGGCCCGAAATCCTCGGGACCTCGCCTGCCCGGGCTGCGCGTGTTGGCCGTGGATGACAACCGCATCAATCTGTTCATGCTCGAACGCGCCCTCAAGCTGGAGGGGGCCACGGTCCGCATGGCCGGGGATGGCCAGCAGGCGCTGGATATCCTGAAGGCCGCGCCAGGGGAGTTCGATGTGGTGCTGATGGATGTCCAGATGCCGGTAATGGACGGGCTCGCCGCGACACGCGCCATCCGCGACGATCCCGCCCTGGCCAGGTTGCCCGTCGTGGCCCTGACCGCCGCCGTCATGGCCGAGGAGCGCGATGCCGCCCTGAACGCCGGGGTGGACGATTTCCTGACCAAACCCATCGATATGGGCAGAATGTGCACCATCCTTGGCCTTCATGCCCAGTTGCAGGCGCCCATGGAGGCCAGCACCGTGGTGTGCCTTAGATGAAACCCTGTGTCTGTCCACTCACTTCGCGCCCGGTCCGCGGATGGTCGAGGCTAGTCCGGAGCGGCGCCGGCTTCACTCGCCTCTGACCTTCTCCCTTTGCAACTTTCCAGTGCTTCAACAATAACAAGACTGGTTCACAATGACGGTTAAATTTTCCATGGCGGTTAAATTTTCTGACTATGACATTTTGCCCCAGGAAACCTGTGTCACTCTGGAAGCCCTGGAACGAGTGACCAGTCTCATGGTGGAGGCCGCCGACGCACGCGATGCGCTGGAGCGGATCGGGCGGGTGCTGACGGACGTGCTGCATGCCGGCCGCTGGTCGATCATGCTGAAGACCGAGCTGGACACGATACGGATCAGTCTCGCGAAAGGACTGCCGAAGCAGGTGATCGACTCCACGTATGTGCGCCTGGGCGAGGGGATTGCCGGTCGCGTGGCCGAGCGGGGACGGGGGGAACTGTATGCCAATGTGGAATACGAGGTAGGGATCACCTCGGGTGGCCACTACAACTCCTCTTCCGCCATCTGCGTACCCATGGTGCTCAGGGGGGAGGTGCTCGGCGTCATCAATCTGAGCGACAAGTTGCATGATCAAGGCGGATCCACGTGCTTCAACCCGCGAGACCTGACCCTGGCCTTATTGACCGCCAATCAGGCCGCGCTGATGATCGAGATGCTGCGGATCAACGAGGCCGCCCGCAGGCATTTGCTGCCGTCCATCGAGGAGTTGCAGAAACGCGATCAATCCCTGCTGATGCAGGCCTCGGCCTTCGATCTGCTGAGCAAGGTCACCGACTTGATGGTCATCAGCGGCAGTCTGGACCAGGTCCTGGATGCGGTCATCCATGGCGCGTGCGATCTGCTGGGCGCCGCGCGCGGCTCACTGATGCTGCTCGACGAGACGCGCGCGGAACTGCGCATCCGGGCGGCCATCGGCATCGCCCAGGAGGTGATCGCAACGGTCTGCATCCGCCCCGGGGAAGGTATCGCCGGCCGGGTGCTGGAGACCGGCGAAGCCCTGCTGGTCGCCAACGCGCCCCGCCTGCGGCTGGGCGGCAACGAAACCGCCAGCCGCGATAGCCGCGCGGCCCAATATCGCAATCGGAGCGCACTGTGCGTACCGATGAAGATTCGGGGCAAGGTGCTGGATGTTTTCAACATCAACGACCGCAGGGATCTGCGGGATTTCAGCGAGAACGATCTGTACATTGCCCGGGTGATCGCCAACCAGGCGGCGGTGGCGATCACCGCCGCGAGTCTGCTCGTGGAGTCCATCGCCGCCGCGGAAATGCAGCAATCGCTGGAAATCGCCCGTGAAATTCAGGAAAGCCTGATGCCCGCCGTGCCGGACATACTGGGCTTCGATCTTGCGCGTATCTCCGACGCTTGCGCCTCGGCGGCGGGCGATTACATCGACTATTTTCCGCTCGATGGCGAGCAGGGTCTGACTCAGGGTCAGTTTTATCTGGCGTGCGGGGATGTGTCCGGGCATGGTGTCGGCGCGGCGCTCATCATGGCCATGAGTCGCGCCTTTCTCCGTGCCCTGCTGTGGCAGGAGACCCGGTTGAGCACGGCGCTTTTCAAGATGAATGATCTGATCGAGGCGGATACCCCGCCCGGCCAGTTCATGACCCTGTTCGTCGGCAGAATGGACGTCCAGACCGGCGTCATGACCTATGTCTCCGCCGGCCATGAGCCGGGTTTGCACTATGAGGCGGCGACCGGCTCGATCGTCCTGACCGAAACGACCGGAGTGCCGCTGGGCATGTTCGAGGGGCAGTCCTATGACGAACGCCCACTCAGACTCCAGCCCGGCGATATTCTGCTCTTGCCCACCGATGGCGTCGCGGAGGCGATGAATATCCATGGGGAATTTTATGGGCGCGAACGGCTGGAGCGGGATTTGTGTGAACTGCACGACCTGCCCGCGGCCCGGATCATGGAAGAGATCAAACAGCGGGTCCTGACCTTCATCTATCCCGGCCTGTTGCGGGACGATCTCAGCATGATCGTCATCAAGCGTGATGCCTCCGGGCATGAGCCGCTGTCCCCTCAACCCTGAGCTATCGGAGCACTCTCATCATGGAATCCTTTATCTGGAGTCCCGCCTTTGAAACCGGTCTGTCGGAGGTGGATGCTCAGCACCAGAAGTCGGTGGCCCTGATCAATGAATATGGCGACCATGTCGCCAGCTCGCCGGATATCAAGGCCGAGGAGATTGACAGCCTGTTTACGGCCCTCGCCGAGTACGCCGACTACCATTTCGTGGAAGAAGAAACCCTGATGCGCGAGAGCGGACTTGGTCAGGACTATGTCGCCGCTCATCATGACCAGCACGCCCATTTTCTTGAGCAGGTAAGCCGGTTCTTCGCGGGGCTGACCCCGAATGACCGGGAGGGACAGCGGCGCCTGCTGATGTTCCTGGTGCACTGGCTGGCCTATCACATCCTGGGCACCGACAAGGTCATGGCCCGGCAGATCGAGCTCATTCAGTCCGGCATGACCGCGGAGGCGGCTCATCACGCCGCGGGCCAGGGCTTCGGCAAGGAGGCCATGGAGCCCTTGTTGAAGGCGCTCAATGATTTGTTCCTGGAGGTCATGAAACGAAACCGGGAGTTGTCGGAATTGAATGAGAGCCTGGAGTTGAAGGTGCGTGACCGCACGGCCGAGCTGAACGCGGCCAATCAGCGCCTCGAGGAACTCGCCAATACCGACCTGTTGACCGGGCTACCCAATCGCCGGCATGCCCTCTCCCGGCTGACCCTGGCTTGGCACGACTCCCTGCGGCAAGGGGAACCCCTGGCTTGCCTGCTGCTGGATGCCGATCACTTCAAGGCCATCAACGATACCTATGGCCATGACGCGGGTGATGTGGTGATTCGGGAACTGGGCCGGCAATTGCGGGATTGCCTGCGCACGGATGATCTGGTGGCCCGGATGGGCGGCGATGAGTTTCTGGTCATCCTGCCCAGGACCGACCTGGCTGGGGCCATGCGGGTGGGATGGGAATTGCGGGACCATGTCGCATCCCTGCGCATTCAGGCCGGAGCCGGTGTCTGGAAGGGCAGCCTCAGCATCGGCGCCGCCGAGCGCGACGCCACCCAGGAGGATTACGAGGCCTTGATCAAGGCGGCCGACGAGGGACTCTACGCGGCCAAGCGCAAGGGCCGGAATACGGTGGCCGCGGCCGACGGGGCGGGTGCTCCAGCCGTGGGTGATTGAGCGGACGTAACGCCCCTCAACGCCCGAGCCTGAATTTGTCCGTTGCCGCGCGGAACAGCCGTTCGTGAGCGCGGCGTTCCCCGGGCGCGGCTCCATGTTCCGTTCGGCATTCGACTGTGTTCTGGCGGATTCTAAAACCACCCACTGCCAGTCAGGTTGCGGCGACGGCGGCCTGGCGCCAAAAAATCACTGAACAGCCGCCCTCGTTCGGGGAGTGACGCAACCGTCGCGCACGGTTCAAGGCTCCATCCCCAAGCCATCCGATCTCCCATTCTCCCGCCACGGTGTGTGGTGCCGGCTTCGCTGGGCCACGGCTTGCAAGACCCGCGGGACCGATGCCTTGCGCCTGAATGGCGCCTACAAAATGCCTGTCGAAACCCTAACTAAATTGTAACGGTTCATGAAGACAAGGGAAGTTGTCTTCACTATGGTATTGACAGGAAATCATCATCCCGATTAATGTATCGATGCGGAACGGTTTGATCGAGAGCGATCCGCGTTCTCGCCGACCCCGCATGCAGGTCATACCATTACAAGAAGGAGGAGAGATGAACGCACAAGTCGAGGCAAACAAGGATCACTTCTGGCTCTACGTGGCTGGAGCGACGATTGCCCTGGTGGGCGCCATTCTGATGGTCAAGCTCAGTGAAAACGAGAAATACGATCCCATCATTCAGCAACAACAGGAGGAAATGGCGCGAATGAATATTCGGGTCGTTCAATAACCAGGGTCGATGCAGTACACGTGGGAGAGGCTTACATGAGCAAGATGAGAGTGTTAGGGAAGGTAAGGCAGGCGGGGCTGGGGCTGGTCCTGGCGGCGATGGCGGGCGGCGCCCATTCAACCGAGTATGAATACCGGGATTTGCTGGGCAACACCCTGGCGCCGCAGAAATGTTCCAGCCAGGCCGACGCGGGAGCCAGGGCACAGGAAAAATACACCATCGACAAATACGTCAAGTTGTTTTGTGAGACCCAGGGTTATGGCTGGCACGTGGCCGATGTCAAGGAGAGCGGCAAGCTGGTCTGCAACGAGTGCGAGGGCAAGACCGACAAGTTCCAGTGTCATGTGGAGGATATCCGGGTGACTTGCAAACATATCAAACCCGGTTCGGTGGGGATGCTGCCCGGCAAGGGCTGATCAACGCCAGCGCCGTGCGGGGAAGCGGAAGTTCGATCTCCCTTCTTCACGGCGCTGGGCCAGGGTTGGATGGATGAGTCGTTTAACCACGTCCACAATCGACCCCTGAGTGTATCTTGGGACCCACGCGCGGGGCCATTATTCAGCCGTTGAATCGATGGTCTGCCAATCAGTGATCGATTGTTGCCGCACAGGATTTGATTACTCTTCGGGGCTGGTGAGGATGGGGCGGATTTAGACCGGACCCCTGGCCGATTCCCGCCATTCCGGCAGGGACCGCTGGAATCCAGTCACGGGGACGTGAACCTGAACCGGCCAAAAGACCCGAATTAGGTGTCCATCACGCCGATGTCGACCTGAATGGGTGCTGTATCCAGCCCTCCAGGGTCGGCCTGACAGGACTTAAGCCAAAAAATGAGCAATGCTGGATGGGGACGGGGACGCGTGCGTCATATTGTGTTAATTCTTTTTAGATATAATATAACGTCCCTGAATTGGCGAGGAGGATAAGCGACCCGCCAGTGTCCCATGCGAGGTGTATTCACTCGCGATATTTTTCGAATTACCTGAGAAACTTGGTACGGAGGACTAGTGTGAACAAAAATTTACTCTTTGGGGTCATTGCTGTGGTGTTGACCGCCTGCGCCACCAACAAGGCGCCTCAACCCCATGACTGGGCGCTGGATGTGCAGACGGCCGAGACCCGCGAGGCGCACAACCGCCTGGCGGAGCATTATGAGGAGATCGCGAAAACCATGGATGCGGATGCCGTCGAGGAGAAGGCGATGCTGGACAAATACATCGGCTCACCGCACAAGTACGGCAAGGAGATTCTCGATATCAAGGCCCGCTCCCAGGCCATGATTCACGATTTTGAACTTGCCGCCCTAGAAAGCCGCAAGATGGCGGCGTATCACCGCCAATTGGCCAACGCCGCGAAGTAGCTGAAGGAATGGACCCCGGCGGCGATGAAATTCCCGCCGGGATCAACCCGGCAAAGCTCTGGCATGGCTGGCGCCGATTGCGCCCCATGGCGTCTCCGCTATCGCCCACCCTATCCCCCGCGCCGTGGGAGCGCGGCCCTCCGCGCGATGAACCCGGCAGTGTCTTGGCCGCCTGCCCCATAGGTCGGGTGAGCGGTGCGCATATCCCGACTCAACGAGCACGTTGGCGCGATTACAGGCTGGCGTTCAGCATCCGCTGGAAACGCTCGCGGCTATTCAGAGCTGTAATCCTCGGTAGCTCCAGACGCTTTGCCCATGGGGTCCGATGCCGCGGGGTGGGCGCGGCTTAGCCACGTTTCCAGTTCAACCGCGGCCAATGGCCTGGAATACCAGTAACCTTGCAGTTCGTCGCAACCCAGCTCCCGCAGCGTGTCCACGGTGGCGGCTTCCTCCACGCCTTCCGCGATGGTGCGCATGCTCAGGCCATGGGCAAGTTGGACGATTGCCTTGACGATGGCCCGATCCTCCGGATGGTTCGTCAGGTTCATGATGAATGAGCGGTCGATTTTCAGCTTGTCGACCTTGAACTGTTTCAGGTAGGCCAGGCTCGAGTAGCCCGTGCCGAAATCATCCAGGGATATTTGGATGCCATGGTCTTTCCAGTCGTTCACCGTCGCCAGGACGGACTCCTGATTGTCCAGTAACAGGGATTCGGTCAGTTCCAGTTCCAGGCAGCTCGGGTCCAGCCCGCTGTCCTCCAGAGCCGCCAGAACCCCCCCGGCGAACCCCTCCTGGCGGAATTGCACGGCGGACAGGTTGACCGCCACCACGGCCCGCTGCCACCAACTCCGGGTTTGCCATAGGGCCGCTTGCCGGCAAGCCTGGCGGAGCGCCCAGCGGCCGATGGGGACGATCAGACCGCTATCCTCGGCGACGCCGATGAAACCGCTGGGCATGGCCAGTGTCCCATCCGCCCGTCGCCAGCGCAGCAGGGCTTCGACGCCAATCATCCGACCCGTCCGCAAATCCAGTTGCGGCTGGTAATGGAGCTCGAAGCTCTGCTGTTCCAGTGCCGTGCGCAAGGCATTCCGGGTTTGCACGAAGCGCGTGAGTTCATCGTTGATGGCGGGCGTGAACAATCGGCAACTATTGGGTCCGGTTTTCTTGGCCTCGTAAAGCGCCATATCGGCGTTGAGCATCAGGGTTTCGCCGATGACGCCATCCTGCGGGTAGAAAGCCACCCCAAGGCTGAGCGTGATGACGAGCCGGGTCCCCTCCAGTTCGAAGGGTTCGGCAAGTTGTTGCTGGATGCTTTCGATGACCCTGGCCACCTGAACCTGCGAGTGCATATCCGGCAGGACGATCATGAATTCGTCGCCCGACAGACGGCACAGGGTGTCCACGCCGCGCAATTCCCGGGCCAGACGCCGGGCCAGGGCCTGCAGCAGATGATCACCCAGCCCGTGGCCATAGGTGTCATTGATGAACTTGAACTTGTCCACATCCAGGTAAATGACGGCCAGGCTGGTGTGCTGTCGTTCGGCCCGGGCAATGTCATGCATCAGCCGATCCTGCCCCAGTATGCGGTTCGGTAGACCGGTCAGCGCATCGTGAAAGGTCATGTATTCGATCTGCTCGCGGGCATTCCTTTGCTCGGTGATGTCGATGAGGACGACATGCAGCAGGTCACGGCCAGATTGACGAATCAGGGTCATCATCACCTGGGCCATGAAAGCCTCGCCGTCGCCACGCAGCAGTTCCCACTCGAACTCGTAAGCGCCCTCTTCAAGAGCGATACGGGTCATTTCCGCCGCGGTTTCGTCGGAAGAGCGTCCATCCGGCTGCGCGGGTGGTGAGAGTTGGGCCAGGGTCGCACCCACGATATGTTCCGGCCGCGCCGCCCGCAACATCGTCAGCGCGGCCGGGTTGGCGGCGATGCAATGAAAATTGTCGAACAGCAGAATGGTCTGGCGGGTGTCCTCGAACAGCTTGCGGAATCGCTTTTCGCTCTCGATGAGCGCCCGTTCGGCATTCTTGCCGGCGGTGATATCCTCGATGACCTCCAGACGGGCCAGTCGCTCGCCATGGCGGGTCGGCGAGGAGTTTACCCTGACCGTCATGAGGGTCCCATCACGGCGGCGATGCTGATGCTCGACCGCGGATTGTGCGGTCGCGCCGCGTTGAACGGATCTCAGATAGTCGGCCAGCCGCTCGTTGGGAACAATATCCCGCAGGCTCATCTCCGGCCAGGCTTCGCGAGGCCAGCCATAGTGGGCCATGGCCCGCTCATTCACCATCAGGAAACGCAGGGTGTCGGCGTCGTACACCCAGGTAGTGCCTGACAGAAAACCCCCCTCTTTTGGAAAAATCGGCCTACTTGTCCGGGCGATCGGTGGCGGATTTGGCGGAATGCGGGCGGGTCAAGGACGCTGGCGGGGGAACGGGCGAGGTTTG
>Ga0172367_10003192_pt1 | contig 21664 bp, 13 predicted proteins | sample Lak10m_FD_114542 | JGI IMG/M metagenome (GOLD analysis project Ga0172367, IMG submission 114542) | Freshwater microbial communities from Kabuno Bay, South-Kivu, Congo - kab_022012_10m | ecosystem: Environmental > Aquatic > Freshwater > Lake | place: Democratic Republic of the Congo: South-Kivu... | reverse complement strand
TTTTCGCCCAAGGCGGGGCCGTGTTTGTATCCGTGGCCGGAGCCACCCCCCATCAACCAGCAGTTGGACGCTTCCGGGTGTGTGTCGAGGAGGAAGTTTCCGTCGGGGGAGTTGCCGTAGTGGCAGACCCTGTTTTCAGCTAAAGGCGCGTTTCGGAGTGCAGGGAAGCGGCGGCGCAGGAAAGCACGCGCGTGCTCGAGTACCTGCAGATCGAGGATGCGGTCGCCAGCGGTAGGGTCGAAGGCAGCGCCCCGTCGATCCACGCCGATTTTGAAACCGCGGCCGGCGTTGCCGGGAATACCATAGTAATAATCTTGCCCATCGAGGTCGATCCATACGGGCATCTGGTCGAAAGAGGCGGTATGGGCAGCGGGCACCCCGAGGTAGTAGGCTTCCTGTCGGGTACAGGTGATAAATTGCCCTAACACATCGGGAAATAGTTGTTGGAGCCAGGATCCGATGGCGAATACATAAGCGGCAGCACGGAGGGTGCTCCCATCGGCGAGTAGCAGTGATTGCATCTGGCCGGATTGGATGGTTCCTGGTTGGGCAGATTGTTGGATATAGGTGCCGCCCTCCATAACGAAGGCTTCCCGTACGGCCATGGCACCCTCCCGGGCGCGCAGGAATCCACCATGTGGGTCGAGTACGAGGTGGTGTAGGTCGCCGGTATAAATATGGGGGTATCGGTGTGCTGCTTCGGAGCGACTCAGGTATTCATAAGAGAGCCCGTGCTTTTCCATGAAGGGTAGGGAGTCGTCTATCATGGGGTTCTTTTCCTCATAGCAAAACCAGAGTACGCCCGTGTGGTGAAACAGTGGTTTGTTCCAGGCCTGTTGGTGGTGTTGCCATAGCTCCAGGGCTCGCACGTTGAGGTCGAAATAGAGTGCGTTGGCACCATACGTCGATCGAATGACACGGGTTTCATCTCCGGAGCTCGACCTTGAATTGCCGGCACCCCATGTGTCGATGAGGGTTACCTGGTAGCCGCTTCGGAGCAAGTATAGGGCTGTCCATCCTCCAAATGCCCCTGCACCAATAACGGCGATGTGTTCACCTTTAGAAAGCGTTGGTGCGAAGGTGGGCGACTGGTGTTTGCTCGTGTGTACAGGTGCGAAGGTGGAGACCATGTGGATAGCTTATTTTGGATAGCACGGTAGGTGAAACAGCATGCTCAAACGCATGTAAATCCCTAACTTTTTCGGAGCCTATACTTTATTGATTTTGTTTAAAAACCAATAAAGTATAGGCTCTGAAAAAATTTTATTTGACAAACGGCCGTCAAAAGACTTTTGGATAGCCTTCGACAGGTATGGAGCTTATTTCTTCACGCCGGTAGCGCGATGTAGAAATTCCTCGTACAACTGAATATGGCGGCTATCGAGTGGTACCAGATAGCCGTCGATGAAGAGATGGCGCACCTGTGTTTTGGTTTCGAAGGGATCACCGGTAGCAGCAAACAGGGTAGCGCTTTTTCCTACTTCCAGGGAGCCCAGCGTTTTATCCACGCCAAAAATCTGAGCGGGTACGATGGTGACGGCACGTAGGGCAGCTTCTTTGCCCATACCGTAGGCGGCGGCAAATCCCGCATGGAAGGGCAGGTTGCGCACGTTTTCGGATTCATTGGAGCGAATAGCTACCTTTACGCCCGCTTTGAGCAGGATACCTGGAGCGGCATAGCGGCTGTCGTAGCGGTCGGATGCGCGGGTGGGTAGGGCTTGTACCGGACCTACGATCACCGGGATATTGGCCTTGGCAAGGGCATCAGCTACCCGCCATCCCTCGGCTACTCCGCTAAAGAACACCCGTTTGACTTGCTTGGCTTGTACCCATTTAATAGCAGCGAGGATATCATCTGCCTGGTTTACCTCTACCATGAGCGGGAGTTCGCCGCGCACTACCTTGGCCAGTTGGGCTATTTCCGGATTGTAGTTCACCTGAACGGAAGGGTCTTTAGCGGCGGCTGTTTGTATTTGAGCAAATATGCTGGCCTGTTCCCAGGCGTCGTTGAGCACTTTCTGATTGCGTTCGGTTTCCTTTTTCAAGTCCTCGTCCGAGCGCGGGTCGAAGAAGCTGCGACGGCTAGCGCTGGGGTAGTTCATGACTACGGCGCGGGCACCCGCGTACATCTGATCGGGGGTGTAGCCCACGAGGTTGATGAGGGCAGCGGTGCCGGGGAAGAGGCCATTCTGCGGTACGGTAAGTGCCGTAGTGACACCGCTTACCCGGGTCACGGCAATGGCGGCACCGTTGGGATTGACAGCAGTCAGCGCTTCCATTTGTGGAGATATTTCTCCGATTTCATCGAAGTCTTCAGTAAGACTTACGGAGGCGACTTCGGAAAGACCCACCTGGGTGCCACCATCTATCATACCTGGATAGATAGTCAATCCTTTGCAATCAATCGTTTCGGTACCCGACGGGATGGCGACATTAGGCCCAAGGGCTGCAATTTTTCCGTCCTGTATGAGTAGAGTGCCACGAACGGTGCCATTGGTGATGGTCTCTATGGTGGCGTTGGTCAACGCAAAATTCCCTTTGCGGGGTTTAGCAACCTGGGCAGAAAGCGAGTTTACGGCCAACAGGGCAATCAGCGAAAGAAAAAATAAGTATTTACGCATGGCGATTTTTTTTAAATCAAAAAGTAAGTCAGGAGTACCTGCAGCGATACCATAGCCTGCTTCGGTTATTTGCGTTCCTTCTCAAACAGGAACTTCCAGATTTCCTCGGTACCCTGCATACAGCGGTCGATTTGGCCGCTTTCTTCGAAGTAGGAATTAGGCACCGGTTGTGCGGGGTCTATTTCGAGGCGCATATCTCCCTGGTCATTTTTCCGGTCAAAGCGCACAATCCCATCTACGATGGTGAGTTGTGGTACGGCATATACAGACAGCGGATGGCTCTCAAATACGACGACATCCCCTTCTTTTCCCACCTCGATAGATCCAATGCGGTCGGATACGCCCAGTTGTTTGGCTGGGTTGATGGTGATGAGCGCCAAGGCCTCGTCGTCGCTCAGCTCACCATAGCGCTGGGTTTTGCCTGCTTCGTGGAACAGGTGGCGAATCATACCGGCATCATCGGAGTTGATAGAAGTAGTAACGCCATTGCGGGTGAGAATAGCGGCGTTGAAGGCGGTGGAATAGTACACTTCAAACTTATAGGCCCACCAGTCGGAGAATACAGAAGCGCCGGCACCGAACGCGGCCAGTTCGGGAGCTACCTTAAACCCTTCGTTGACGTGTTGGAAGCAAAGTTTGGTGACACCATAATCGCGGCATACGTTCATCAGCATATTGATTTCGTCGGCGCGGTAGGAGTGGCAGTGGATGATAATTTTCCCGTTGAGGATATCGGCCAGCGTTTCGAGGCGGCGGCTGTAAGTCGGTGGAATCGCACGGGTATTGCTCCCTTTTTCGGCGTTGTATTTTTTCCAGGCTGCATCGTACGCTTTCCCTTCTGCAAAGGCATTTCGAATCACCTGTTCGACGCCCATACGGGTACGGGGCTGTATCCCGCGTCCTTCTCCATGGCTGCGCATAGGGTTTTCACCCAGTGCGAATTTGATGGTGCGGGGTGCGCCGTCCATACGCAGTTCCTCCGGATTATAAGTGCCGTAGCGCAATTTAATCGTTTCACATTGCCCTCCGATGGCGTTCGCGGAGCCGTGCATGACGTGTGCGGAGGTGACTCCACCGGCTAATGCCCGGTAGATACCTATGTCCAACGGATCGAGCGCATCGCCCACCCATACTTCGGAGGTGACGGGCGCCGTCCCTTCATTGACGGCATCGATGGCAATATGGGAATGGGCGTCGATGATGCCGGGCATGATGTATTTTCCAGTAGCATCTACCTCTTTCACCCCAGCCGGTGCTTTGATGTTCTGACCTACCTGTGTGATTTTTCCATTGACAATCAGTACATCGGAGTTTTGGAGCGTGCCTTTGGTGACGGTAAGTACCGTGCCGTTTTTGAGCAGGATACTTCCCGTTTTGACCTGTGCGAAGCCAGGTGCGCCCACTAGAATCAGGGCGAAAAGGATGAGTATATTTTTCATATTAAAGCGTTCTTCTTGATTAATCTACTACGAGTTATTCACTTTTAGGGGCATCCAGGCGGTTGCCTTTGATATCAAAGGAGCCAAAGGAAGGTACATTCACTTTTCCGCTGAACGAGTTGCCATCGAATTGGATATCGAAGCCGAGGTTCATGCTGGCACCCTGCATAACTACTCCAGAGCTGAATGTCAGTCGGGCGCCGGCGAGGATTGGATTCGTGAGTTCATTCTCGCCGGAGAGCTGGTTGCTGGTCCAGTTGCCTTTCACACTTCCATCCGCTTCATTGAGGTGCAAAACTCCATCGTAAATATCGCCTTGGGCATTGATGGCATAGGACCATTTGCCGCTTATACCTCCTGCTTTAGCGGCTGACATAGCGCCTTTGGCGGCTGGTCCGGCAGCAGGCGCTGCCTTAGGTACTTCGTATTCGAAGATGCTGCCGTTGACGATGACGATACGTACGTTGGATTTGTCGCTGAAGTAGGGCTTGTCGGTGACGACGAGGTTGGCCATTTTTCCTTTTTCGACGGTGCCGAGGGTCTGTGACAATCCGAGCAGGGTGGCGGGAGTGGTGGTCAACGCACTGAGTGCCTGGTCTTCGCTGAGTCCGTTTTTAATCATGCGCTGGAAGTTGCTGCGCACGTCGGAAGCTTTTCCGTTGATGGTTGCGAAGCTAAAGGACACCCCTTTGCCGGCGAAGGTGGCTGCCTGTGATTCCAGCTTTTTCATCTCTTCGGCAGCGCGTGCCTCGAGTTGTTGCTTTTCAGCATCCGTCATAGACGATGGCTCTGTTTTGGGTGCTTTGGCATCTTCCTTCGGTGTTTCCTTGGCCTTCGGCAGGTCGGTGGACAACACAACGGGGATATTTTTCGCCTTAATGGCATCTACCAGGTGCCAGCCTTGTTTTAATCCGCTGAGAACAAGCGGGAAACCTAGTTCCTGTTGAAGGTTGAGTACGCGGTACATCGATTTGACATCCTCTGCCGCGAAATACACGGGTTGCTTTTTATCGATCACCGGATAAAATGCCTGGAGTGCCTGGTTGTAATCTGGGCGTGGCAGGCCGGCGGGGTTGGCCATGAAGGCCGCTTCGTGTGCTTTCGACTGCTCGGCTTGCTTGTACAAATCCCGGAATTTAGACATCACACCGATGACAGTGGAAGGGTACACCATGCGCGCACCGTTTAGCGTAGCAAACATGGAGGTGTTGTCTTTCAGCAACATCTCGTCGGCAGAAGCACCGGCTGTGAGGAAAACACCCCCGCTTCCGGGCAGCATACGACCTTGAGGTACGACATGCGCCGTGGTAAAACCCAATTTTCGGAGATCCTCCAGCGATTTTTCCTGCGCACTGAGTACTTCGCGTGCTTTGATCTCTGGTTGAATGCCAGCTTGCTCATTTGTCGGATTGGCCGCGTTGGCAATCCGGGGTCGCGAACCCGGTGCCATCATCATCGGGTCTTCTTTTTTGACAGGAATCCCCGCGTAGGAGAGCGCATCAATAAAGCCGGCATAGACAAACATGGAGTCCGCCGCAATGACACGGGCATCCGCAGGAATACTGATATTCGTACCTACTGCCACAATCAGCCCCTCGCGCACGAGGACAGTGGCATTGGCAATCGTTTGCCCCGGTTTTACAACAACCGTGGCATTTTTTAGCGCAAAGGTGCGGGTGGCGGGTTTGTAGCCCGGGTCACTTGCCTGAGACCAGAGGGCGCTCGTCCCAAGCCACACCAACAGGGAAACACACCAGAATCGGATTTTCATACACGAACAATATAAAGTTATGAAATGAAATGCTTTTATATCTGATTTACACTACTCATATACCCGACACACGCGGTATTTTCCGTACAGTATTTCTGTGCGGGTCTTCGTATTAGCGGTATGCCTTTTTTAATAGGGTAAAAAGAAGGGCATACCGCGCTTCTTTTTCCTTCCATCAGGTAATTGCGCCAATACCGGTGGAAATTCGTTCGTGAATGCCTGGGCTGAGCGGGTTTGGTTTCTACCCAATGGCGCAAAACAAAAATAATTTTTTAACCCACAATCCAATAAAAAAGTAGATGAAAGCCATTGGACGAGGATTTTTGGTATGAATAATCGGAGCGCGGCAAGCTATACTCCAGGCAGTATCTGCCGGAGCGGGGTCGCTTCAGACAACCCCAACGAGCGAGGCTGCTGTGCTATTTGGGGTTGAAATAAGGGTTGGTAACACGGAACAAGCCGAAATTTTATAATTTCGGTTTGTCTAATACCTATCTGTACGATTATGGCCAGATCCAATAAAAGCCAATCTACCCATCAGCCAGCTCCTGCGGTAGCTCAGCCGATGGCTCAAAACAAAATCAGGAAATTTGCGCTGGGGCTATTCGCCACCGCCATACTGCTGTATGCCAATACGATTCGGCACGGCTATACCCAAGACGATGCCATCGTCATTACGGACAATATGTTTACCTCACAGGGCATAAAGGGTATTCCCGGCATACTTACATACGATACGTTTTATGGGTTTTTCAAGGTGCCCGGGAAGGATCGTTTAGTGGCGGGCGGGCGCTATCGGCCGTTCTCTCTGATTACCTTTGCGCTGGAAGTACAGTTTTTTGGAAAATCCCCCTTGGTAGGGCATGCGGTGAATATACTGCTGTTTGCCCTGACGGTCGTGCTCTTTTTCTATACGGCGCTGCGTCTTTTTCCTCCGGATCGCTATGGTCCCGCTGCCATATATGCCGCCCTGGCAGCGGCACTTCTTTTTGCAGTCCACCCGGTTCATACAGAAGCGGTTGCGAATATCAAAGGACGCGATGAAATACTGGCACTGGCAGGTAGCCTGGGGGCATTATATCTGGCGCTCGGAGCGCTCCGCAAGGGTACGTACAGCGGACATATAGCGGGGGCGCTGTGTCTGTTTTTTGGACTGCTATCCAAAGAAAACGCCATTACCTATCTGGCATTGATTCCGCTTGGGTTTTGGATGGCGGGGGAAAGGCAGGCCGGTCGAATGCTGCGGTGGATGATTCCTTATGTATTCGCTGCGGGTCTGTTCCTGCTTTTGCGCAGTGCAGTGGTTGGCTGGGGAAATGGAGAGCTGCCGATGGAGTTTATGAACAACCCCTACCTCAAGCTGGTATCTGGTCGTTTTGTGCCGTTTTCGGGTGCTGAAAAGCTTGCCACCGTGTTGTTTACTTTAGGCAAGTATGTGCAGTTGCTTTTGCTTCCGCTCATCCTGACGCACGATTATTACCCCCGTCATATTGATTTGATGACCTTTGGTGATGTATGGGTTTGGCTCAGCGCGGCGCTTTATATCGGCTTGCTTTGGCTGGGTTATCTGGGGCTTCGCCAAAAAAAGCCCTACGGTTTGGCTATCTGGTTTTACCTGATTCCCCTTTCCATTGTATCCAACCTGGTATTTCCAATTGGCACCCACATGGCGGAACGGTTACTTTTTATGCCTTCGGTCGGGTTTGCGTTGGCAGTAGGGTGGTGGTTTTTTCCGGTAAAAAAAGGGATAGTGCCGGGGTTGACCGGACGTTTGGTGTTGTTAGCCGCAGTGGTACTGCCGATGGGTGTCCGAACCATAGCGCGCAACGGGGTGTGGAAGGATAATTTTACGTTGTTCACCACGGATGTTCGAACTTCTTCAAACAGTGCCAAGTTGCAAAATGCCGTTGCGGGCACCTTGCTCGATAAAGCCGAGGAGCTGCGCGATTCAACTGCAAAAATAACTATGATACGGGAAGCCATCGGCCATGCTTCCAAGGCGGTAGCGCTACATCCTTTTTATGCCAACGCATACTTGTTGCGTGGAAATGGCCATTATTATCTAAAAGAATATGAGGAGGCTGTGCAGGACTACCGCCAGGCGCTGGTGATGAGCCCGGATTATGCCGACGCGCGGGATAATCTGCCTATGGCACTGCGGGAGGCGGGTCGCTACGCCGGTGAGGTCGGTGGGGATTTGCCGCGGGCCATCACCTTGCTCAAGGAAGCAGATTCGATGAAGCCCAACGATTATGAAACGCTGCGTTTGTTGGGCATAGCTCATGGAATGGGGGAAATGCATACCGATGCCATTGACTATTTCGTCCGGGCGGCTGCCCTTGAACCAGATATTCCCGAAGCGTGGCAGAATCTGAGCACGGCGTACTTCGCGTCGGGTAATGCGGCAAAAGGACAGGAGTTGCTGGAAAAAGCCGCCTCCCTTCGCGCCAAACAGTAGGGGTGAACAGGCCGGGCCATTGGCTGACCGATTAAACCAGATGGCCCTTGCCGGCATTTAGTATCATATAACAGATTGAATATGCGTAATACCTCACTCCTTTTGGTCATGGCGGGGATGGCCGTCGGTTGCACTGCTGTCCCCAAGGGCAGCTTTCAGGAGTCTTTTCACCCCAAGACACCTGATTATAGCCAGGCAGAGGCCTGGGCGGCACTTCCGGAACGGGCCGACGAAGCCGATCATTTTCCAGAAGGATATCCCGACAGGCAGCAGGAGGCTGGCGTGGATGTGTTTTTTATGCACCCGACCATCTATACCGGAAAAAAAGGGGATACCCTGTGGAATGGTCCGGTGGACGACCAAGAGCTCAATCGGCGGGTAGATGAATCCAGTATTCGATATCAGGCAAGTCTGTTTAACGGAGCGGGACGGATCTATGCGCCGAGGTATCGGCAGGCACACCTCAACGCCTATTACACCACGCGGGGGGAAGACGCCGTGAAAGCCTTTGAAATGGCATACGAAGATATCCGGCGCGCGTTTCAGTACTATTTGGATCACTATAACCAGGGGCGCCCTATCATCATCGCGGCGCATAGCCAGGGCTCCCAGCATGGCCGGCAGTTGTTGAAAGAATTTTTTGATGGAAAACCATTGCAACAACAACTGGTTGCGGCTTACCTGGTGGGGATGCCGGTCTCAAAAAGTTTGTATAGTTCCCTCAAACCCTGTGAAACACCGGAAGAAACCGGCTGCTATTGTTCCTGGCGGACGTATCTCCGAGGCCATACCCCGCGGGTACTGCCCAGTGAAACACAAATTGTGACCACCAACCCCCTCAACTGGGTATCAGACGCTACCTATGCCCCCAAAAGCATGCACCAGGGCGCGGTATTGAAAAACTTCAGCCATATCTATCCTGCAGTGAGTGATGCGCAAAATATGCACGATCTCCTGTGGATTAGCAAGCCTAAGTTTCCGGGGAGCTTTCTGTACTGGCGGCCAAATTACCACATTGGCGACTATAACCTGTTTTATATGAACGTCCGGGAAAATAGCGTGCTGCGTGTACAAAGCTACCTGAAAACAGCGGATAAATGAGGCGGATCAATCGACTACAAAAATATTTTACCGACCCGTCGCGTTGAATGAAGAAGTTCGGCTAATCGGCCTCTCCTATTTGCTGTGATTTGGCCAATATAGCTGAACAACCGTCCATTTAACACGCACCAAGCCCGTTTAAGAAACCTTTATGGATATCTATGTCAGGAAATCCCACTGGAAGCTGTACCTGGCTATCTCCGGTATAGCCATTATTCTGATTTCCCTGTTTTATACTACCTATCTGACAAATCGGCTTGCGCTGGAAGAGCGCAATAAGGCGGATTTATGGGCACAGGCACATAAGGTGGTCTTTAAAGAAGACCCCAACCCCTATGAGGATTTGACGCTTCCGCTCGCTATCCTGGCGAGCAACAACAGTATTCCTGTCATTCTGGCCGATGAAAATGACCATATATTGTCTAGCCTGAATTTTCCTCAAGAAGATTCCCTCTATTTGCAAAAACAACTCGAGCGCATCAAGGCAGAAGGACCTCCGCCACTGGGAGGGTTCGGCAATTTCGTCTATTACAAAGAATCGCAGGTTCTGACGCAGTTGCGGTATTTCCCCGTCATTCAACTGGTACTGATTGCGGTGTTCATCTTTCTCGGATACCTCGGCTTTAGCACCGCCCGGCGCTCCGAGCAAAACCAGGTATGGGTGGGTATGGCCAAGGAGACTGCTCATCAGCTGGGAACTCCTATTTCGGGCATTCTGGCCTGGCTCGAACACTTGCGCTTTACCCGGGAAAACGATGATGAACTACAAGACGTATTGCGGGAGCTAGGCGCTGATGTACAGCGCCTGGAACTCATTGCAGACCGCTTTTCCAAAATCGGGGCACAGCCCAAGCTGGAGGCACTCAACCTATACGAAGAGCTGGACCAGTGCCGCAGCTATATGCAAAAAAGGGCACCGCGAAGAGTACAGTTTCATTTTCCGGATCCTCTTCAGACTCCCCTGCTGGTACAGCTCAATGCACCCCTTTTTGCCTGGGTAATCGAAAACCTCCTGCGCAACTCCCTGGACGCTATGAACGGCCAGGGTGAAATTCGAGCCGAGGTATATGAAGAAGGGGAGTTTGCCTGTATCAACCTGAGCGATACGGGTAAAGGGATTCCACCTTCCCGATTCAAAACAGTTTTTCAACCCGGCTTTACAACCAAAAAACGCGGTTGGGGCCTGGGTCTTTCACTGGCAAAGCGCATCGTAGAAGATTACCATTCCGGAAAAATATTTGTAAAAAGCTCCGAAGAAAACAAAGGCACCACCTTTACGATAAAGGTGCTCAAGGCCATCTAAGCTTTTCGGAACATCCACTTGCCCAGCTCCCGAAGCGTTACTTTTTTCCCGTACATGAGGATGCCTACCCGGTAAATACGCCCGGATAGCCATACGAAAAACACGGCAGTACCCAGCAACAGCACCAGCGATAGCAATACCTGCCACACGGGCGGATTGAAAGCCAGTCGAGCCGGCATCACAATGGGAGAAAATAAGGGAAAGATAGAAGACCATACCGACAGGCTGGAGTTGGGGGCCTGTACTGCCGCCATCATGATATACAACGCGAGGATGACCGGAATGGCAATGGGTAGCGTCAGGGATTGTCCTTCGCCCATATCGTCTCCCATCGAGGCACCTACTGCTGCGAAGAGCGAAGAGTACAGGAAGTAACCACCTAAGAAGAAGAGTACAAAGAGCGGCAAAATCGTCCACCACGAAATATTCCAGATTTCATGCAAGGCCAGACTGAGCATCATCTCCGCATCATCCGGGTTGATATTGGAAGCCTCCGCATTCGCAAAGGCATCGGTGTCGATTTGAAACAGTACCTGCGCCAGGAAGGTTAATCCGGGTATCAATACGGCCCATACCGCTACCTGTGTAAGGCCAACGGCTCCCACCCCAATGATTTTACCCATCATGAGCTGAAAGGGTCGCACGCTGGAAATCATCACTTCTACGATACGGGTCGTTTTTTCTTCCATCACCGAGCGCATGACCATCGCTCCATATACAAACACGACGATGTACATGATAAAACCCATGAGCATCCCAATCCCGGCTCCAATGGCACTGGTCATGGATGAGCTGTCCTGTTCATCCTCCTTGAGTGGTTCCGGATCCAGCTCTACCCGCGTGTTGAGCGCATCGAGCTGCGCGCGCTCCAGGTTCAGGGCCTTGATTTTGTATTCCCGAACGGCTTCCTGTACCCGATCCTCGATGAGGTCTTCCACATCGAGTGTAGGTGCGTCTTCCGCGTAGTAGTACATCGTGTAGGAGCTGTTGAGCACGTCGCCAATGGGCGGGAGCTCCAGGGCCGCATCATACGTATGATCCGCTACTTGTTTTTTTATTTCGGTGAGATCGCCTTCCACAAAGCGAAAGAATAGGTTCTTTTCGTCGCGCAGCGCTTTTTGAAGAATCCCGCTGGGGTCGATTACGGCTACTTCCTTGCTATCGTCACTTTCATATCCAAAGATGACACTGACAATGACGATGAAGGCTGCAAACCCAAGGGGGGTGAGAAGGGTAGCGAGTATGAAGGATTTGCGGGTGACCCTGCTTAGGTATTCCCGCTGGACGATGAGCCAAAGCTTATTCATAGCAGCTTTTTTAGATTTCAGGCCAGGCGCGCATTGGCGGATTGCACCTGACGGATGAAGATTTCATTTAATGAGGGCAGAATCTCCTGGAAGGAACGAATCCGTACACCACTTTGAATCATGCGCGACAACAACGCATTCGAGTCGTCCGATTCCCGTAGTTTGACGGTGATTGTTTGAGCACCCTGTTGCACCACTTCCAGTTGTCCAATGCTTTCGGCGGAAAGGGTCCCCTGGTAATCGATACGGAAGAGGTTCTCCTTAAAGCGGTTGCGTATATCGGCCACTTCTCCGTCCAGGATATTCTCTCCCTGGTTGATTAATACAATGTGGTCGCAAATTTCTTCAACCTGCTCCATGCGGTGGGTAGAAAAAATGATGCTGGTGCCGTCTCGGTGCAGCGCATAAATCTCATCCTTCAGCAGATTGGCGTTGATGGGGTCCAACCCGGAAAAGGGTTCGTCCAGAATGAGCAAACGGGGGCGGTGTAGCACGGTCGCAATAAATTGTATTTTCTGCTGCATGCCTTTCGATAGCTCTTCTATTTTCTTGTTCCACCAGTCCTGGATGTCCAGTTTGTCAAACCAGTACCGGATTTGCTGGTCTGCATCGGATTTACTCAACCCTTTGAGACGGCCTAAGTACAGGAGGTGTTCGCCCACTTTCATTTTTTTGTACATGCCGCGTTCCTCGGGCATATATCCGATGAGCTCCGGGTGCCGGCTGTTGAGCGGCTCTCCGTTCAAAAATACCTTTCCCGAATCCGCCTGGGTAATCGTTGTGATAATCCGTATTAGAGATGTTTTTCCGGCACCGTTCGGTCCGAGCATCCCAAAAATACTTCCCGATGGAACGGTGAGGGATACATTGTTTACCGCGAGCTTGGTATCGTAGGCCTTAACAACCTGCTCAAGCTGTAAAATAGGAGTAGTCATAGCGTAAGATTTCCACCAGTCAAAAAATGGACTGCTAAATGTACTTATTCCTTTCCCTTGATATGGCTATTATTATAGGAAAGTACCACCTTTTTCGATGAAAGTCGGTACGACTGGATATTTTTTTGAATCCGAAGGTTGTTCCGCGCAGGATATACCCGCCACCACCGGCGGTATCGTTGGGCGGATACTCCGATGTTCGATCAACGTGGTATGGGAAGGGGAGTATCGACCGTAACCTCTCGACGGAAGTCGGGGGCACAGCGATACAATGGGCTTAGTACTTTGAGCCAATTCGCTCAACGTCTCTCGCTCCTTTAAAGCTTCCAACACTACCTGCTTCTTGCGGACGTAAATTTTATTCGGTTTGCCATAGCCCCTTTTTTTTACGAAGTGAACAGTAATTTATTGTCCTAATTTTTGGGGTAACTACACGGGTTGCCTACCTCAAAGCCGTAAAAGCAGCCGACCGAGGCGATTACAGTTTGCTCCTGAACTTTGCCCGTTCCTGATACTTCCTTTCATAGCATACCAGAAGTATGTACCGGCGGCTTTTTTTTGGGTTGTTACCCTCCCCAATGGTTGAATTTGGCAGGTTCCGTTGCAGACTTTGCAGAGTTTGCAATGCTGCAAAATAAGCTGGCATACCCTTTCTTTTATTTGGTTATATTTTCCAATATTTGACAAGTCAACACAAAGACGATGGAAAGCCAGTTTGGTGAGAAAATACGAGCACTCAGAGAGTAGCAAGATTTGTACTTACGGCAGGTAGCCCCATTGCTTGAAATGGATACGGCTCAGCTGAGTAAAATTGAAAAAGGATTACGGCAACTGAAGCGAGAGAAGACACCTACCATTGCCCATATTCTCAAAGCCTATGTAGATGAATTGTTGATCCTTTGGCTCTCCGACCAAATGTATGTAGTGGTGAAGGATGAGAAACCGGCAAATGAAGCCATTCAGGTAACAAAAGAAAAAATCAAGTTTAGAAAACGCAAGAAAAATTAATGACCAAACTCGAAAATATCACCAAAGGCACCTATCTCAATGGCGTAATCCCCAACCAAATGGTTGAAGTGATTGATGCTGTGTGGCATGGTACTGATGTAATTGAAATTACTTTTAAGGATAGCCTTGGAAACCCAAATAATGAAATTCTTTATAGAGACAGCGAGTCCAATCTTGAAATTGTAACCGCATCAGCTCCCTGGAGCTTCAATGCTTCCTCCGAGAAGTTCAAACTTGTATCCGAAGCACACCGCATTCGGTTGGCTTACATTTTCGACCCAATGATGGCCATTCATACATCCATGATTGAGCCATTGCCCCACCAGATTACTGCTGTTTATGATAGCATGTTACCCCGCCAACCGCTACGCTATGTTCTGGCAGACGACCCGGGTGCCGGTAAAACCATTATGGCCGGATTGCTGATTAAAGAACTTGCCATCCGTGGGGATGTGAAAAGATGCCTTATTGTTTGTCCGGGAGTACTGGCTGAGCAATGGCAGGATGAACTCTTTCAGAAATTTCAACTACCGTTTGAAATTCTTACCAACGATAAAACCAATTCTTCCAAAACGGGCAATTGGTTCAATGAAGAAAATTTTGTGATTGCCCGACTCGATAAGCTGAGCCGTGATGAAGATTTACAGGAGAAGCTAAGAGTAACCGATTGGGATTTGGTCATTGTGGATGAAGCACACAAAATGTCTGCTTCATTCTTTGGCGGGGAAGTAAAGTTTACCAAACGCTACCGATTAGGTCAACTTCTTTCAAGGCAAACAAGGCACTTTCTGCTTATGACAGCAACGCCACACAATGGCAAGGAAGAGGATTTTCAATTGTTCCTGGCATTGATTGATGGCGACCGTTTTGAAGGCAGATTCCGTGATGGTGTTCACACAGTTGATGTGTCTGACATCATGCGTAGGTTATTGAAAGAGCAGTTAGTGAAATTTGATGGCAAGCGGCTTTTTCCCGAACGGATTGCCATCACTGTGCCATACCAACTTACACCAGATGAAGAACGCCTCTATGTAGAAGTAACCAATTATGTAAGGGAGCAATTCAACAGAGCCGACAATTTAGAATCAGGCAGACGTGGTTCTGTAGGTTTTGCCTTGACCATTCTGCAACGAAGACTGGCATCTTCCCCCGAAGCGATTTACCAATCATTGCGCAGAAGAAAAGAACGCCTACAGGCAAGACTGGAAGAAGAAAGACTTTTCCACCGTGTAGAAATTCGTACCGAACAGCTTCCTGATTTTGATGATGATGAAGACATTGAAGATTATGTAGATGACCAGTCTTCTGAAGAACAAGAGCAGGTAGAGAATGAGTTTGTGGACCGTGCAACCACGGCACGAACCATTCAGGAACTTGAAGCTGAAATTCACACGCTAAAACAATTAGAAGAACTGGCCTTGACCGTAAAACGGTCAGGCACCGATAAGAAGTGGGAACAATTATCCAACATCCTTACCGAAAACGAATGGATGTTTGATGATGCCCGTAACAGAAGAAAGCTGGTAATCTTCACCGAGCACCGGGATACATTGAATTACCTCGCACTGAAAATAAGAACGCTATTAGGCAGTCAAAATGCAGTAGTAACCATTCAGGGCGGTATGAATCGTGAGGACCGCAAAAAAGCCCAGGAACAATTCACACAAGACGTGAATGTATCTGTGTTAATAGCTACGGATGCAGCCGGTGAAGGTATCAACCTGCAACGAGCACACCTGATGGTTAACTATGATTTGCCCTGGAATCCCAACCGATTGGAACAAAGGTTTGGCCGTATTCACCGTATCGGGCAAACGGAAGTTTGCCGCCTCTGGAACATCATTGCACACCAAACCCGTGAAGGGGAAGTATGGCAGCGATTGTTTGACAAATTGGAAATAGAACGAAAAGCGCTGAATGAGCAAGTATTCGATGTCTTAGGCGAAATGACTTTTGAAAACAAAAGTTTGAGAGAGTTACTAATTGAAGCCATCCGCTATGGCAGCGACCCTGAGCGAAAAGCATTTTTAGACCGTGTATTGGATGAAGCATTAGACCATGATAAACTCGAAAAACTTTTGCAGGAAAGGTCGCTTCATGCCATCACCATGACCAAGTCAGGAGTTCAGGAAATCAGGGAAGAAATGGACAGGGCTGCGGCCAGAAAACTTCAACCCCACTTCATTGCGGATTTCTTTTTAACGGCTTTCAAAGCATTGGGTGGCTCAGTTACCGAAAAGGAAAAAGGAAGGTATCAGGTGCTTCATGTGCCTGCGGCCATTCGCAACAGAGACCGCATTATCGGCACAAGAGAACCCATTCTCAAAAGCTATGAGCGTATCACTTTCCATAAAGAATTGGTATCGGTACAAGGCAAGCCTTTGGCTGCCTTTGTTTGCCCCGGCCATCCTTTGTTGGATGCCACCATTGATTTGCTGCTCGAATCACAAATGGGCTTACTTAAACAAGGTTCTGTCTTGATTGATGAACTCAATCCAGATAGTGAACCACGAGTGCTTTTCTATTTGGAAAACAGTGTGCAGGATGCACGCCAGTTAGAAACGGGTGGCCGCAGAACCATCAGCAGAGAAGTGCATTTTGTGGAACTGAATGGCCAAGGGCAAATCATGCAAGCTGGCTATGCTCCGTATTTGGATTACCGCCATGCCACCCAAGAAGAAATAAATGAAATGCTTATCAAAGCAGATGCTCTGCCTTGGTTGAAGCAAAACATGGAAGATAAAATCAAATCTTTCGCCATTACCACCATTGCCAAAGAACACTTAGAGCGGGTGAAAAAGAATCGGCAGTATTTGGTAGAGAAAACTAAAAATGCCGTACAGGAAAGATTGACCAACGAAATACGCTATTGGGACCACCGTGCCCGTGACCTGCGTATGCAGGAAGAGTCAGGCAGACCCAATGCCAAGCTCAATTCTAACGAAGCACGCAAGCGGGCTGATGAACTGCAAACCCGAATGCAAAAGCGTATGCAGGAACTGGATGAAGAAAGCAAAATTTCATCCAAGCCACCTGTGGTGATTGGTGGCGTATTGGTGATGCCTTCAAACATGCTTACTACTCATGTGAAAGAAGATTACAAAAGTCAGGGCTTTGCTTCACCCGAAGAAAAAGCGGCAGTGGAAAAAGCAGGTATGCAAGCAGTGTTTGCGGTAGAGAAGGAATTGAACAATGCCGCCAAAGACCGCAGCAAAGAAAAGATTGGCTACGATATTGAAAGTCTTTGCAGCCAAACGGGCAACCTCCGCTTCATTGAAGTGAAAGGCAGAAGAAAAGATGCCAATACAGTAACCATCACCAAAAATGAAATCATCTATGGACTCAATTTGCCGGAGCAGTTTATACTCGCTTTGGCCTTTGTAGATGGCAAACGGGTTGAAGTGCACTATGTGCAGAATGCCTTCCGCTTTGAACCTGATTTTGGAGTAACCTCCATCAATTTTAATGTGCGTGACCTTTTGACCAAGTCTGTTTTCCACAAAACAATAGTACTAAACTAATGACTGTGAACTGTAAACTGACTACTGAATAAAATAGATTTTTTGCGAAAAGTACCGAATTTTGGTACCTTTCGCAAAATTTAACTCTTATAATGGCAGAGCAAAACGAAATATCAATCATTCAATGGCTGGACAAATTGCTGGCAAAGGGAGCCTATGGCTTTGCTACGGAAGCCTTGCAGCAGGAAATTCCTGGCCTCTCTGATATTGCCGTTAAACGAGCACTCAGCCGCCTCAGCGCAAAAGGGAAGATTGTTTCCCTGTACAAAGGCTACTACCTGCTACTGCCACCCCAATACGCTTCCAAAGGCATATTGCCTCCCCAACTGTATTTGGATGCCTTTATGAAGTACTTGCAACGGCCATACTATGTGGCATTGCTCAATGCCGCTGCTTTTCATGGGGCATCCCATCAGCAGCCACAAGAGTACTTTGTGATGACTGATTTTCCAGTACTCCGCCCTACCCAAAAAAAAGGCCTTAAAATCAATTACATCAGCATCAAGGAGTTTCCGCAATCGCTGATTGAAAAAAGGAAAACGGAAGCAGGCTACCTGAACATTTCAAATGCAGTACTCACTGCCGGTGATTTGATTCAATTTGAAAAACGGGTGGGTGGGCTCAATCGGGCAGCTACTGTATTGAACGAATTGGCAGAAGTAATCAAACCGACTGATTTTACCTCCGTGGTATTACAGCACGTACATGTTACTGCTTTGCAACGATTGGGATATGTATTGGAAACCGCTTGCAACAATAAGAAATTGGCAGATGCGCTGTTTGAAGCTATGAAGCGGGAAGAACTGAATTTGTTCCGCATCCCGCTAAAGGCAGCCGAAGAGACAAAAGGATTTTCTTCTGACAATCGTTGGAAGGTGATTGTAAACACTGAAATTGAAACCGACTTTTAGTCGGTTCATCGAGACGAATAAAAAAATGAATAAAACGAGATAAATAGACGAATGATACCACAGGCACATATCATGGAGTGGAGCCAGCAGGTGCCTTGGCAAAGCAACGAGCAGGTGGAGCAAGACCTGGTGATTTGTCGTGCTTTGGTGGAAATCTTCTCGGATGAATGGTTGGCCAGCAGCCTTGCCTTTCGGGGTGGTACGGCCCTCCATAAACTCTATCTGCAACCTCAGCCACGCTACTCAGAAGATATTGATTTGGTGCAGGTGCGGGCTGAACCTATCAAAGAAACCGTGCAGCGATTGCAGGAAGCACTGGCTTTTCTAGGCGATTCTTCAGTGAAACCCAAAAGAGATGGCACCCAAATTATCTGCCGTTTTGATTCCGAGTTTCCTCCTTCCATTCGCTTGCGATTAAAGGTAGAAGCCAACACCAGAGAGCACTTTACGGTGCATGGGTTGCAGCATTTTCCATTTGAAGTAAAATCCTCCTGGTTTGATGGTGGATGCAACCTGACCACCTACCGCTTGGAAGAACTATTGGGAACAAAATTACGGGCACTCTATCAGCGCAAAAAAGGAAGAGACCTGTACGATATGTTCATTGCACTTACCCAAAAACCGGACTTAGATATTGATGCTTTGTTGCATTGTTATCGGGAGTACATGAACTTCTCGGTAGAAAAACCACCTACCCAGCGGGAATACATCTTGAATATGGAAGCAAAAATGCAGGATAGCGAATTTTTGGGAGATACCACGGCTTTGTTGCGATCGGATGTGCCCTACGACCCGCAGACAGCCTACGAATTAGTAAAAAAAACATTGATTGAACGGATTTAAAATGAGCTATACCAAGAAATTAATAGAAGTGGCCTTACCACTCGACATCATAAACGATGCTTCAGCATATGATAAAATGCCGGGTATTGGGGCACACCCAAAAGGCATACACCATTGGTGGGCAAGGCTTCCCTTACCTTCGGCAAGAGCAATTTTATTTGCTTCCCTGGTTGATGATCCTTCGGCACATCCTGATAAATTCCAAACCGAAGAAGCACAGGTTGCAGAGCGGGAGAGATTATTTGAAATTATCCGCAGGCTATGTCAAAAGAAAATTCATACAAAGCAGGAAGTATTTGAAGAAGCCTATCAGGAAATACTTAAACATTGCAACGGAAACCTGCCTACTGTACTCGACCCATTTGCCGGTGGTGGTTCTATTCCATTAGAAGGGATGCGTTTAGGTCTGCCTGTTCAGGCATCTGACTTGAATCCCGTTGCCGTGCTTATCAACAAAGCCCAATTGGAGATTCTACCAGAATTTGCAAACCAAATACCTATCAATCCTTCTATAAAAGGCAAAGAAGCTTTTACCGAATGGAAACTCGGCACGGGCATGGCGGAAGATTTACGGTACTATGGCAATTGGATTAATGAAGAAGCAAAAAAGCGAATTGGCAAATACTATCCAAAAGTAAAAATTGGCAACAAAGAGCATAACGTTATTACTTGGCTTTGGGCCAGAACGGTGAAGTGCCCAAATCCTGCCTGTGGCTGTGAGATGCCTCTGGTTCGTTCTTTCATTCTAAGCTCAAAAAAGAAACCCAACTTTTATAGCCGTCCAATTATTGAACTGTCAGCGAATGGAAATAAGGTGACTGGATACGAAGTATTGCAGGGAACTCCGGAGATAAAAGGGACTGTGAATAGAAGTGGTGCCGTCTGTGTTTGTTGTAATGAACCAGTGAAATTAGATTATATTAGAAAGGAAGGCAGAGATAATAGAATGCATCAAGTACTAATTGGAATGGTAATCGACCAACCAAAAGGAAAAACTTTTGCATCTCCAAATTCAGAGCAACAATACATTGGAATACATGAAGACTATTGGAAACCAACAACAAATCTTCCTGAAAAAGCTCTTGGGTTTCGAGTTCAGTTATATGGCATGGATCAGCATTGGAAGCTATTTACAGAACGTCAGTTACTTGGGCTTTCGACCTTGCAGGAGATAATAGATACCGTCAAGTTAAGAATAGCAAGTGATGGTGGAAGTAGTAAGTATGCAGATGCATTAGCATTTTTCTTTACTACTTGTGTGTCCAGAATTGCCGATTACAATTGTACGATTACGCGGTGGTCCGTAAAAGGTGAACAAGCAATTCAACTTTTTAATAGACAAGCAGTACCCATGTTATGGGATTTTGCAGAATCCAACATTCTTCAAGATAAGGCAATAAGCTGGCTAAATATGGTTGAAATTAAGGCGAGTTCCCTCGAAATTGTTTTGTCGAGTCTTTCAACAAGACAAAAAGCAGAACAGTTTAATGCTGCAAAATACCATTTTAAGGAGCCAAAATACTTGATAAGTACAGATCCTCCATATTATGACAACATTGGTTACTCTGACCTATCAGACTTCTTTTATGTCTGGCTAAGGCATGGTTTGAAAGATCAATTTCCAGAACTCCTAAGCACTGTATTAGTACCCAAAATGGAAGAACTGGTTGCTTCAGATTTTAGATACGGAAGCAAAGAAGCGGCAAAAAATCATTTCGAAGGTGGTTTTAAAGAAGCCTTTAAAAATTTCATAGTAGGGATAGACCCACGCTTTCCGCTCACTGTTTATTATGCATTCAAGCAGGATGAAGCAGAAGAGAAAGATGACGAAGAAGAATCAGAAATTGATATAATTAACCTTACTACAGGATGGGAAACACTTCTGGAAGGTTTAGTAAATGGTGGGTTTCAGATTACTGCAACTTGGCCAATAAAAGCATCTTACAAGTGGCGTATGGTGGCAATGGGTACAAATTCACTCACCAGCTATATTGTCTTGGCTTGCAGACCAAGACCTGAGAATGCACCATCCATTACCAGAAGAGAGTACTTGCAAATTTTGAAGAGAGAGCTTCCCAACGCTATTGAAGTATTGCAAAAAAGCAACCTCGCTCCTGTGGATATGGCTCAAGCCACCATTGGTCCGGGTATGGGTATTTATTCCCGCTTCGATAAAATTATGGAGCAAGATGGAACACCTATGAGTGTACGCACTGCTCTATCATTAATCAATAAGGCATTGGGAGAAATTTTAGCCGAACAGGAGGGTGATTTTGATACCGAAACCCGTTGGGCTTTAGCTTGGTTTGAACAAAACGAATTTGCTGCCGGTGAATTTGGCGATGCCAATGCACTGGCATTGGCAAAAAATACAGCGGTAAATGCCCTGGTGCACTCCGGTATTGTAAAATCAGGAGCAGGTAAAGTTCAACTCATACCGAGAAAT
>Ga0172367_10003191_pt1 | contig 21669 bp, 18 predicted proteins | sample Lak10m_FD_114542 | JGI IMG/M metagenome (GOLD analysis project Ga0172367, IMG submission 114542) | Freshwater microbial communities from Kabuno Bay, South-Kivu, Congo - kab_022012_10m | ecosystem: Environmental > Aquatic > Freshwater > Lake | place: Democratic Republic of the Congo: South-Kivu... | reverse complement strand
GTCACGGTAAAGCCTTCATTAACCGTAGTGACCGATGGGATAAGGGTATAACCGCTGGTTGTACCACCACCACTTCCTCCACTGCCGATACCGCCCATTGCTGCGACGGCTTCAATAAATCGTGCATGAGTAAGGTATTTATTAACAGGTGTTCCGTGGACGACTTCAGCAAGCGTAACAACAGACAAATTCTCCACCGCCCCTAATCCCAATTGGGCTTTTGTTACGCCGTGCGGATTATCATGGTCTAATACGTGAAAGCCGACTGCCCGTGCCGTCCCAGCCTGTAGTTGATCGTAGTGACGCTGATGCGCCGCGAGTTTGTCATCGACCCAATCGATCAACGCTTCAAACGCCGGAATATTCCCCAACACAATGGCAGACCGTACCCGCTCCAAGGCCGATACGATCGGCTCCCAGCCGTAGACATCGGACAGGACATGCCTATGCAAGGTCGGTGGATACGCGATCGGTTTATCTTCTACGTTTTGCCAATCGACCGGACGGTTGTCCGACATGACCGCTTCGTAGAGATTACTCAGTACCGTCACATCGTTCTGGTACAGACCACCTAAGACTTGATAATCGATCCGGACGGTCGCACTGACACTCGGATCGACAATCAGAATCAGCGCACACAACTCCTGTCCGTAGTTAATCGTCGCATCCTGCAAAAGTTCAGCACAGCGGTATTGTGTCTGCCGCTGCAAGGCTAAGCCCGTCTCGTGGTCGTACACGACGAGACTGGCGGTGTAATAGGGTCCATAGCGGGGGACGATCGCCCGCACCCGCTTCGGTGCTAAAGAGTGTATCTCGCCCTCGACCCGATTCGCCGGATGGTGACCGGTAGGGTCTAAGGGATAGGCAAATACGGTCGATGACATAGTTGCTCCTATCGTAGCATACCGATAGACCCTGTAAATAGAATCCGATCGATATGGCAAAAGGACATAGAAAAAAATTACCCTACCGCGTTAAAATACCGCCCCTAGGGTGCCAATCATACTATTTTGGGCGCCCTTTTCTAAGGCACCTGCTTGTTTTTTACAGAGAGAGATTGACGGCATAAAGCCCTCTCAGGCCCCATTGCCTGAGAGGGCCACCCCATCACCACTCCATATTGGTCGCTATTACCGTAATTTTCGGCACGTTGATATCCTTGATCGCTTGATCGAGCTGTAACAGTGTCGCATAATTTGCTAACGCTGTTTGGATACTCGTTTGCAAATCGGCTAGATCCGTCTTGGACGAGAGTGTCGAAATTAGGTCGCCGATCGTCTGATTGACGGTTGCGATATCGACTTTCGCCTGCAAGGCTTCTGTTAAGCCGTCGATATCGGCGACACTGTGTCGATGGATAGCCGCTGCCTTATTATTCAGCGCATTAATGATGGCAGTGCTGAGCGGCTTATCCAAGTCAGAGGTATTATCGACGCGATCTAAGCCGAGTGCTGCCAATGTCGGTAAGGGTACCGCATCCAACAACTGTTTGATGGTGACTTTATAGTTTTCGCCATTGTACGCGAGTAAAAGCCACTCCTCACCGTTAATCTGCGGTCGTGTAATCTGATCAGATATTTTACCGGCCATCACGCCCTCCTACCCTACCACCACTATACACTCGCTATACCGTCACCCGATCAGGTGATTTCAGCGCCAAACAGGTTGAATGAGACGTTAGCGGTACTGGCAATGATTTGGACTTTATCACCGGCCGCCAACGTCCACCCGACTGTCAACCGAATGCTCTTACGGGCATCGATCGCTTGCGTGTAATGGGTGTAGTGTTTATTTGCTAACGTCTGGCCGCTCGGAATGACTGCGACACTGTACGTCGCCACCACGCCTGAGGTGTCCAAATTACAAATGACCAGCGTCGATCCGACCGCTTGCGTACTGGCCGGCACGGTATACAGTGTGGTGCTGGTGTTCGCGGCAGGATTGGTTTGGCCTAAGACTTTATTACTAGCTGGCATTATCGCCTCCGATAAACATCATGAGCGGACTAAGCTGTGCAGTACTGCTCAGTGTGAGAGGGTAAATGTTGGCACCGGTGCTATCCGACATATACAGTTCAAACTTATTCGTATCGCGAATCAGTAAGAATAAGGCATCCGCTGTGGTCGGAGTCGCGGGGAGCGCAGTGACCTTATGTACGGTCATGAGGGCCATACTGTTACCTCAATTAAAACATTACCAACCCGCCGTCGTCAACCTCACACCGTAGTGTATCGGGTGAACGTGGTCTTGGCGGGCTGCATCGGTCGCTGAACCCGCCGCAGCGGTTTCGGTGGCGACCACCGGTACGGTGCTGGTCAATGCCAACGGAGCTACCCACGATATCGAGCCTGCTGTCGCACCGGCGGTCAGCACTTTACCGTTGTTGGTGGTGCTGGTGGCGGGTACATGCAGGTTGCCGTCGCTGGTAGGATGCACGTAGTTGTTCGCATTGGTCGCTACGCCATCCAGTTTGGTCTTATCCGCACCCGACATAAAGCCTGATGTCGACGTGGTCGCATCCGGAATGGCATTTTCAGCCGCTGCCGTCAACTGACCCTGGGCATTCACCGAAACGGTGAGTGTCTTGACATTGGAACCGTAGTTGCCCGCAGTAACGGCGGTATTCTTAATAAATACCGTAGAGCCGGTTTTATCCAAACCGGTGCCGGCTGAAATTTGACCCAGACCGTTGAACTGCGTAAAGGTCAGTGCCGTCGTACCGAGTACGATCGGTGCATTGGTAGCCAATACCCAGCCGCTATCAGAATACGTCGTACCTTCTTCTACGAAGCAGAACATACCCGGCGTGACTTCAGCACTGACATCGGCATCGGTCGCGCGTGTCCAGGCACCGGCAGCGACGACATAAATGCCGTTGGCGGTAGCGGTGGTCTGACCGGTAACCAGGATGCGATCACCTGCCACCAACGCGACGCCATCGATAGTTTGAGCACCCGACAACGTGATATTGGTGGTCGAGATCGCCCGTACCGATTGCTTAAAGTCCAGACCGGTGACCAGGTTGTCGACATACTGCTTAGTAGCCGCATGCAGGGCACTGCTCGGATCACCAGGCAGCGTGATTGCACCCGTCAGGGTACCACCGGCCAGCGGCAGCATCGTATCGACGTATGCCTTATTCGCGGCATGGTTCGTGGCAGAGGGGTTACCGGACAGCGTCAGTGCACCCGTCATGGTACCACCTGCCAACGGGACCATCGTGTCGACGTAGGTCTTATTGGCGGCATGGGTGCCGATCGTCGGGTTACCCGACAGTACGATCGCACCGGTCATGGTGCCACCGGCCAGCGGCAGATAGTTAGTGGTCAGCGTCGCTGTCAGCGTCGCATCGGCGCTGCCGTCCAACGATACCGAACCACTCAGACCGCCGCCCAGGGTGATCGTACGGGAGGTAGCCCATTTGGTCGCTGTACCGGCATTACCGGTGATTGAAGTCTGGGCCGGATGCACGTGGTCCGCACGAGCGGCTTTTATTGACGTACCGAGAGCCGCCGTACTAGCGACGACCGGCGTATCACCTGTCGTCGATAGGATATCCGTACGGGTCAGCAGATGACGAATGTCAAGACCATCGCCGCTCGTTACGTAAATGTCAGCAATACCGGCTTCGCTGTTCTTTACGATGTACATCGTAGACGCGGCAGTGGTACCCGGCAATGAAGAGACGCGCTCAATTGAAAGCATTGTCATATTAAAAAATGCTCCTAAATATACAGTTAGAAAATAAGAGCACGGGGAGGCTCATCGCCATCCCCGTGCTCTTAAACAGTGGCTAGTATGATGTCGAAACCGATATCGTCATGACAATATGTGTGCACAATAGGCAGATAGGCATGACTGACTACCATGTCTTGGTATAACGGTTGCCATCGATACTGTACCGACGCCACTTACCATTCGGTGGTAGCGATGTAGGTACCAGGATAGGCGCCATTCACCAGCAGATTGCCGTTGACATCCTGGGTCAGCAGATCCAGCGTAGCGATGTTGGCGTGGCTGTGCTTGCGGGCTACAGCGTCGTCGATATCGGCTACAGAGCTGGTGGGCTTGTTCTGGATGGCAGACCAATCCAGGACCACGTCCATGGATTCGTATTCGCTGATCTTGTTGAAGCTGTTGCCAGTCACATCGTAGAAGTACAGCGCAGCGCCAGTCGATACGGTGGCGTCGCCCGTGGCGTCAGCTACCAGTACGATAGAGTTGTGATCCAGTACCAGGGCATCACGTGCAGTAATGTCCGCTACCAGACGGATATTGCTGAACGAGCTGATGCTGTTGTTGATCATGGTCTGGATTTCAGACTCGTTGATCAGGTGGCGTACTTCAGAGTTGGTGGTACCGGTTACAACCATTTCCATCAGGCCAGTGGTGGCCGACTTTACCATGTAAAGGGTATTCGCTTCCAGAGTAGCGGGCAGAGCGTTAACGCGTGCAATTTGAATAAAAGCCATGGATGTCACCTATAGGTAAGCAGAAAACAAAAAAAAGGAAGATGCGTGTTGGCGAGATTTATACCTGCCTCATATAATGGAGTGAGTCCATTAAGAAGCATTATGTATATCTTTCATCCATCAGATATGACGCATCTTCTAGGCGTACAAACTCCGGACTATCTTCTTCTAAAAAGTATGATAGTAAACTCGGATCGTTGATAATTAAGCTGGCCTCTTGACGAACCACGTTATTGTCGTACGATAGAAATTGTTCATCGAGGATGGCGTAGGCGCTGTAGATGTTGATCTGAACCCCAAGGTTATCCTCACGGGTCTCGACCAGCAGGTACGGTTCGACACGGTTGACGGTACCGTAGTTACAATAGATGCGGAGACGCAATTCGATAGTGCCGATGATTTTCCCGTAGACTTCATAAGCGACGATACTGTTTTGGTTCGTCATCAGTGACGTGACTGTAAATTGCCATGGATCGTACTCTGTCATGAACTGTTTATTATAAGACATGACGCCCAGGAAAGCAATAAATTCTTCTTTATTTAACGTAAAAGACGTATTAGTAATAGCCATACAGACACCTAATATAAAACCACAAGAGCGACAGCATAAAGGCCTGAGGAGCTGTTGAGCTCCTCAGGCGCTATGCCGTATGGAGGCGATCAGTCGATAGACCGCTCCGGCACAATGACCGACTGATCGGTCAGATCCCATTCACCGTCGATCCGCTCGTAGACACACCGAACCGGACCGTACTCAATCAGGCGATCAGCACACAAGTGTTCCCGGAGCATGTACAGATCTTCACACGGGATTTCATTGTCGATGAGGATCACCGTCTCATGTCCGGCTAAAAACAAGGCATTTACCAGGTACAACGCCAACCGTCGGCCGTTGACACTCAGGCCCGACGTCACCAGTAAGCCTTGGCCGTATTGACCGACGGCCTGACTCAGGTACTGTTCGTGCTCAGAGGCACCGAGCCGTTTACCGGCCTCGTAGATCGAATCGACATCGACGACTGGGACGTGTTGATTGAACGCCCATTCGTACATGCTGTCGACGTGATCGCTGATGACGATCAAAGTCGGTACAGTCGTAGCGGTAAAACCGGCCGGTAGGCCAGTAAAGGACTGTTTGAGCCACGTAAAAAACGACATGGAAAGACTCCGTCAGTATGTAGAAGAAATAGGAAGGTAGCCCTCACGGGCCCAAAGGTCTCCCAGGGAAAGATCAGCGATACCGCTGGGCTGTCGATAAATCAATACCTCATGGGTAGCCAAATCGAACATGCGATACTGAGGCGGCTCGATTGTAGTCGGTAAAGATAAGTCGTATTGTACCACGACCTCTTTGGCAGTCGTCGAAAGGGTATTTTTGGGTATACCGAAGTATCGAAAGCGACGGACCCACATGTTATCACACCAGTATTCTCTGTCGGCGGCAGTCGAGGTCCCATCGAGCAATATAAAATCGAGATGCCCCAGCTGTACAAACATCTTGAGATGGGCTTTGAGCATGACCTGTAATATCCCGGGCTGAATCAGGCGTGCTGTCGTCTCGGTCAAAATCGCCGTACTCAACAACACCACGACACGGCCGTGGGTCATTTGGTGACGTTGATACTGTTGGGCCCATTGACGACGGGTGGCGTACGATCCTCCGACTAGTAAGGTCAAGACAGGATAGGTCGGTACGGCCATCATCGAGGAGATTGGGGCCGTCCAGCGAGCTAAGGCAGAGAAGAAGGACATGGCGGGTACTCTTGTAGTAAGACCATCTCATAAGCCCACTGCTGCTTTTTTTATACAACGGTTACCAGATTCCCCAGTGCGGTCGGATCACCGGTACCAGCGACTCGTAGCGCGATTCTAAACTGATCACCCCGTGGGAAGGGAGGATACGGAGCTCTTCCATTGCCGGGATGCCTTCTAACTCCACATCGTCTTCCAGTTTATACGGCGATTTGATCTGCAGGATCTGTTCGATCTGGTCCTGCGACCATTTAAGGATATCGACCGTCCGACTGCTGATGTTCGGAGTATCGCCAGTATCAAGAATGCAAGTGTAACAGTACGTCTGAGTCGTCGCCCCTAAGCGGTTGACGCGGGAGACGGTCTGTTGTAGAATGTAATCCCGATACGGCGGATTAATCATGACCAACGTATCGGCCATGATGAGGGGGACGGCGGTCGATAATGAGGCGTAGGTCGCTAACAACGGATTAGCCAACGGATTGACTTCAAACTCTTTGACGATCTGACTGAGTTGAGACGTGGCTTTGCCGTAAACGCTGAGGGGTTGATACTTTAGTTTACGCAAAGTCTTTTCAGCAGCTTCGATCACTTCGACAAAAGAGGAAAAGATCACTGTCTTTTTCTCCGTACTATTGAGAATCGTGTCGTAATCGAGGTATGGAGCCATGGCTACATGCGCTTCGATCCGACGCCGGCCTAAGATCCGGCCGAGACACTCGCCCCTGACTTTTAACTTGTAATACTTGACGACCGATTTGGCTTCTTTGAAGCGATTGCGGTATTCGGTCGAAGGCAAGTACGGGAGGACGTGTTCTTTTTCATACTGGGTACAGAGGGCCATCTCTTGGGCCATGTACATCAACCCACCCTGATCGTGCGCTTTGATGACGGCACGAACGGTATCGTCGTACTGCCCCCGCAAGACTCGGGCTACATTACGTTCTTGCGTGGACCGGATGGTGTGCTGTTCCGTCTCAAAGGCGATCGCCAGACATTCGTCGTAGGTCCGGCGAAAGTCCGGGACCTGTTTCTTGAGTTCATCGGCCCGGACAGCGACGTAGCGTTCCATTTCCAGGGAGAGGGCCGGTAGCGTATACTGTTCACTGTCCGGGACGGCGACGGAGATGTCTTGAAAAATGGGTTTGCTTAACTTGAGCTCATCCTTTTCAATTTTGTGCGAGACGAGGTTCAGCCGTTCGGCGAGGATTTTGGTCGCACGGTTGGCTTCACCTTGAAACACTTTCTTAAACGGCTCCACCACCTCGTTCGTAAACAAAGGATCGATGGCCCGAAAGATCGGAATGGCTTCAACCGAAAGGGCTTTGATGGGCGTACCGGAGGCGAGAACGACATCGGTCGCTTCCAATTTACCGCAGAGGTCGATGAAGCGCTGCGTCCGTAAGGCATTCAGGTCACTGAAGTTGTGTGATTCGTCGAGGATGACGCACGTTTTCGGACGTTTAAGACGATCGAGCCAGTTCATGGCTTTCTCTAACGCCTCGTAATGGAAGATGGCGAAGCGGGCATCCTGATACTCGGTAGCCGCCCCGCTGTACCAATAGGCCTGTGGGGTCTTGTACAATTGTTGCACCGTATCGACCCAGACCCGTTCTAATGCCGGTTTAGGGCAGATGACGATGACCCGTTCCGCCTTGAGGCATTCGGCCAATGCCAACGTCGTGAAAGTCTTTCCGCTGCCCGGTGCCCCGGCTAACAGCAAGCCTTTGAGGTGGTATTGACTGACGGTCTTGTTGTAGTTTTCCAGAAAGGTCTGCTGAAACGGCAGCGGTTGCCATTTCAGGTGATCGAGTTGACTGAAGTCCAGGCGATCCGGCATCGGCCGATCCCGATCTTTTAACCAGGTGTTTTGTTCCAGGCCGGTCAAAATCTCGCGGATGGTGCGGACATGCGTCCCTAACCGACGGTCTTTGATCAATGCGCTCAGGATGTAGTGCAGTTCCAAGGCAAAGAACCGGTGTAAAATCAACTTACGTCCGTACACGCCTTTGAACAAATAGCGGTTGATGCGGGAAGTCTGAAAGATCCGTTGGATGTCGGTGGCGATGACTTTGACGGGGATGTTGTTGATGATGACGTACGAGTCCGTCTCTTCGACCGTCGTCGTAAAAAAAGAAAACATGGGGCGGTACTCACGGGTAGAGCGGTTAAGTAAAGGTGGTCGAGGTCGCCGGGGCAGTATTGGGAGTCGGTGGGTGTTTTTCGGCAAAGATCGAAATGACGCAATCGGTCCGGTGGCGTTTAGTACCGATCCCGATCCCGTCGAGTTTGATCGCGGCATAGACTTTAAGAATGACACCGTTGACCCGCCGGACCTCCTCTCCGTCTAAGTAGACGTATTGACACGCCATGCCCGGGAACAGTTGGTTAGGGTCGGCATAATACCACTGGATGTCAATGCGACCGCCTTGACGGGCTGCGACTTGACTGTACTGTAAAAAGGGATTGCTGCTGATACGATTCTCGGACATCGGGGCGTAGTTGAGATTGTCTTCACGGGAGACAGCGACCACCTCCGTCGCCAGTTGATTGCGGACGGCTTCTGGACCGTCTTTTTTTACCTCCACCGGTTTCTTCATGAAGGAGCGTGCATCAATTTGGCGAAAGCCAATACCTTGGCTCATCTGATCGGTCTCGGCTTTATCCGAGTACAATTTATGCCCCAAGGCTAAGGCATACAACACATCGCCATTGAGTCGGTACGTAAGTTCGACGACCGGGTAGTCTTTTTCAGGGACGGCGTAAAAGACGGCCTTCGTCTTTTTGTCCGTGGTGTATCGGGCCGTATTGTAAAGCGGGTAGACGAACCACAGGCGTTTATTATTATAAGTTTGCAAGTAAGTACCTATCCCGGCATTGTAAACGCCGTAGAGCTGTTCCTGGATGTACGTTGGAATATAGTGCACCAACGTCCCATGTGGGACGATGACATGGGCTTTGCTTTCAGGATTACTCGCTTCATACAGATCCATTCCGTCGATTGCCGGTTTGCCATCCACCAGGACTTTCTGTGATTCGGCAACCAGCAGAGCTTGTAGAAGATCTTGCGCCGTGACTTTTTTATACACACCACCCACCGTTTTGATGCGCAACGGTTCTAAACTGCGGTTCAGTAACTGTAATCGGACCGTTCGGACATCAGCCAAGTCCAACGAAGGTTTGTCGTATTGGGTAATATCTTGCCCTTGAGGGTGTTCGTTTTCAGCCGGCAAGAAGATCGCTTTATACCGTTCGACTTCATTATCGCTGTCCGGATTACTACTACCACTGACGGCAAATAAAGGTTTACGAGTCAATGTTACTTCTAAGTTCGTACGGTACGGGTATAGGCGTTTGATGTAATCGCCAAGCGGCAACAGTAGGTCGATAAAGATCTGATCGCCAATCTGGTTTTGGTAATCACGGATCATGTCGACCTGCACCACCTGCGTCGCCATAAAGTCTTGTTCCGTGGTATGAATCATGGCAGTGTATTCATACCGACACGTTCCGCTGGGAGCATCGAAGATCTTCTTGATATCCAACCACAAAGGTGATTTTCTAAGCTCCATGGATCGGTCTCCGAATGTTCAATGATCCGATATGGTGGCGTAAGAAATCGCCCAGGTAATCGGTCGGCGAGGTCGTATCCGGCTCGGCATGGATGCGGGTGACACCGTCGGGACTCGTGGTGGCGGGTGGGGTCTTGAAAAAGTTCATAGGCGTGATCTTGAGCGGATTGCTGATACTTTGCAAGAATAGGGAGGCTGTCGATTCCGGTGGCATCCGGTGTTTTGCATGGTAGTAGACCGTGCGTGCGAAGGCCTCCAAGGCCATGAGGTCGTCCAGCGGGGCATTGCCGTTATTCAAGCCGTACCGAAGTTTACGTTCCCACGCTTCTAAGTGGGCCTGTACGGCCTTATGGATTTCGACAGCATCGTTAACATGGACGAGATAAATACGGACGTGTTGCCGGTGGTATTCAGCCAATTCATGGATAGGACGCATCGTCGTGATGAGGTGATTAGCGGCCCACTGGTCGACCTCAGGTTGGCCAGTGACGTATGTCCCATACGTTCGCAAGTATTCGACCGAAGCGACCTCCAGCCGAGGGAGCCGCACCATATACAGGCGATCCCATAAAGCAGCCGTCGTATCGGGTAAGTTCAATAAAGGTGTCGTCATGGTACTGCCTGTTGATTACATCGCCGTGGGTTCACGGACGGCCGCTTTGACCAATGTCATGAGAATCGGGAAGTAGTAATACTGCTCCAACCGACCCCACCCTTTGCTATGTTGAATGAGGGACTCCAGGCGATGGAGAGCCAACGGACGCAACAGTAAATAATCGGCTGTCATGGCCTCTAACAGACTCATGGTTGGGCTGCGATCATAAAATGATTGACGCAGGACATATCGATCATCGGCTAAGACTGGATGGGTGTACGGGATAGTCTGGTTGACATCGACGTATTGATCCCGTAAAGGCGATTGGAGTGTGAGGGGTGGTTGCTGGGCTTCTATCAAGTCATGAAAGGCGTGTGGTTTCATCGGCGTATACGGAGGGGTCGTCATACTTTGATCAGGGAGAAGTGGATATACCAAATAGTCCACCCAGCTGTACCTAGCCCCTTTTAACATCGGGTCTTTGCCAAAACTGGCGATCGATACCAACCCCATACGGGTATGGGCATAATCCAATAAATCCCACCGCCGTTCCAACAAGGCTGTCCAGAACTGCGGTTGTTGTAAGTATGGGTCGTTCTCAATGTTGACTTGCCGGACTTTGGCCAATGGCGGTGCATCGAGAATATTGGCGATCTTCAATAAATACTCCACCACGTACGGATCGTAGACGGTGCTGGATTGCCCAGGCAATACAAACGTCTGCACGGTCGGATGGTAGAACGTCTGGCAGTAGTAACGAATCAGATCGGCATAGGCCGATTCAATCGTCCGGTACTGCTGTTGTTCAGGGGCTTGAATCAGTGGATTTAGGCCCTGTACCAGCCGGTCTTTATGAAAGTAGTGAGTACGACCCACCCGTTGCTCTAAATCCGTGTAGCGGGTCGGGTCGACATCTATAAACACCACCAACTCATAGCTCAGTTCATAGATCGCATCCCGGTTAAAGCTCTTGCGTTCGACCGAGACGACTCGGTACATCCCCCGATGGATGTCGCCGGTCTGGGCGACAAAGACATCCCCGACATTGGGGATCACGTGTGGGATCGGGTAGAATAACGCCGTCCCGGTCACCGACATGATCGCTGTCTCGTCATCCTGACTGCTGTTCAAGGCTGTCGTGACTTTGAGCTCCAGGTCGATCAGTTTATGGTAGGTCTGGTAGACCGCCGGGCTGCTGTAGTCCAAATCCTTCAAATCACTGTCGTGACCCAGGATTTGACTGTAGTAATCGACCGCCCAACTCCCACCGGCGACATGGGCCAGTAGACCCCGGACGGGGGTGATGGGATCGGCGACGACCGCACTGGCGTAGGTCGGGGGTTGTGCGGGGATGGGGACTTGGATCGGGGCCGTCGGGCGGCTCGGGGCATAGGTCGCGATAGGCATACTCGGGGTCCTAATAAAGGATACGGGTTAGATTTCGATCTCGCCAGCAGTGGGCGTTAGACCGGTACGGATGGAGACCAGGTAACTGATCATCACGGATTTGAATTGGGTCCGCCCCATCGCCTCTTGGCGAAGTAGGCTGGCATCCCGGCCCTGATACCCACTGCCAAACAGATGGGCATTTTTATCCTGGAGGTACCGCATGAGGTTAATCAGATCGGCATCGGTCAACAATGCCTTATTTTTCAACAGTTTGAGTAGGTCGGCCTCACTGAGCCCTTGACCATTCTTCAAGCGTTGCAACATGTCCCAATCGCTATACCGAAGTCGTTGACCCATCAGCCATTCCATGTAGGGGTTCTGATCAAACAACTCGTCGATAGCCCTTAAAATCTTGAGCAATACCCACGGGTATTTACGGAGTCGGGCCAAGGCCTCCGGATCCAGGACCGACCAATCGGTCACGATAGAGAACCGGATACGGTGAGGGATCCGAGGGTCTAACGGACGGACCGCCGTGATGTTGAGCGCACTGTTACAGCGAATGGTGTCGTGGTGCGTCAAGGTGGTATTGCGGTACAATTGAATCTGTAGAATAGACTTGTACAGCTTGTGCATGTACGGATATTCACTTTCACGGATGAACTGCAAAATATCCGGGTCAATGAGGACATCACCGAGCTCGGCTAAATTGACCAGGGTCCGATAGTCAGTCATGTCGATTGTGCAAAGGGCATAAAAGACCGTACCGGTAAACGGGACTTCCGAAGGCCGCTGAATTTGATCGTAGACCGGGATGGACAAGAAGCCTTGTGTGTTGACCTGATGGGTCCACAGGTTCGTTACTTCAAAATAGCTGAGGGCCGCGAGCGACCGTGAGTACTGTTGTACGGCGGGATTGGCGTTGGTATTGCTGACGGTGAACAGCACATACTCCGGCGGAAGGAGTTGATTATGTACGATGATCGGGTAGCGCAGATACGCCGAGACCGGCCGTTCGTAGCTGAATTTATAACTGAGGGTCGCTGTATACGTTCCATTGTCTTCACGTTCTGGTTTTTCTGGAATCGCATCGAAGCCATACCGACCTTGGATCCGTGACTGGGTCTCGGCAATCACCAGTTGGGTCGCATGGCCTGTGACATCGGCCAGGAGGGTCAGGCGTGGTGAGGCGTGTTGGCGGATATACTGAATCACATCCTGGTCATAGCCGGCTATCGCTTCCCGTAAGCCGTGAATACACGTCATAATATCCCAATACGGTGCCGGTAGGGCATAATGGTACTGGGCCTGATGGACGTGGATATCTTGCATCTGAGAAAGACGAATCCGAAGATCGTCTTGCCATTTGAGAGCATCGGTCCGTGATGGGGTCCGGTAGCGAATATTTAAACTGACATCGGTGGTGACGTAGATAGGGGCTATCATCACCTCCAATTGCCGGTCTTGAAAAACTGTGGGGTGTTCAGCCTGATGGACGGCGGTGGTCGCGAGGGCGTTAGGGTCCATTTGGGCATCGACTTCGATAAAGAGATAGCGGTCGTTGGCGAGTTGAGGGGTACGCTTCGCAGAATCTATCGTAGAGCCCGCCTGAGCGATTTTATTTAGATCGCCGGGAAAGAGTATCTGGACAGCCGGATCGATCTCTAAAACGTGTCTAAGGTGCTCTAGCACGGCATAGATGATAGGACGGCTCACGGCTTCGACCGTTTCAGGTAAAGTCATATTAATGATGGGCATAAGGGAGATCCTGAATGAAAACGGCAAAAGGACCTCTACGAGCGACAGGGCTCGTAGAGGTCTATACGATAGCGAAGGCTAGGTTAAAAGATCAAGATTGCCGGGTAGTAACGATAGGTCGAACTAACGGTCTGTCTTTATAGGGGGCTACGATACCTGGCACCAATACACCCGTAATAGCAGTACCCTTATCGTCGTTGTCGTCAAAGGTGTAATGTTGCGAGCGGTAAAAGGGCGTCCCATTTTTAGGAAAAATGAGTTCGTACGGTTCACCGGCTCTTTTCGGGTAATATCTATCCAGAGCATTCATTATGGTCGCATTATGAAATGCGGGTCGTGTTGCAGGTCTTACACATCTTTTAAAGCACTAAACTGCGGAGTGATGTATCGCATAATAGACTGTAATGAATGAAAAAGACGGCGTTAAAGAAAGTTTAACCAATCCGCTGTATTTAATGGCTCTATAGTAGGTATTGAATATGCTCCCCATGACACACCTTTGCTCGGATTCGATAAACATTCCGATAAGCCCCCAGCCGAACCTGTTTCCGTTTCAGGTAATTTACTAAAAAGACACTCTACTACAAATATTACTCTAGTTATATCGTTCGTATCATGTTTGTCTTCTTTAAGCAACTCTGCATCTATCCTGTAAAGTTCACTCTTCATTTTACTCTCATCGATCGCGATAAATACACATTTTGCCATTAGAAGTATCTTACTGATATTAGCTGAACGAATATTCGTCTGTAGTAATTCATTGTAGTTATCACCACAACCCGTAACTTTTTGAACTTTATCAAAGTCTACATACATTGCTAAAACTCGTCTATAAAGGACGGTTCCAGTATAACCACCATATCGTTTAAACTGCTTATCTTTCGACTCGATAGGCGGTGCTAAAGCAACAACATGTTCGCATAGAATCATATTCATGGTAGCGGCTGTTACAGTATCATGAATAGCATGCGTACCTATTTGTATGACAAACTGAGTGTATGCCAAAATCCAGTTTCTGGATTTTGTCAGCAGCCGTGTGAGTCTAGTATGGGGTTCATCTGTTTGTTTTTTAGCGAGTTTTTCAGTCTTCTTGCAAAATTCCGATAGATGATCAAGCATTTTATTCGAGACGGTTTTAAACTCGTGTAGCTCGTCTAAAGCCTCTTCTACATTAGTTAAAAGTTCATCCGAAATTTTCATGAATTCGTTCATGGTGTTTTTAATGCCACTTCTAATACCACTATTATCTGTCAGATCGATTTCTGGTTCGGTAACTGAATGGTCATAGTCGTTGTCGTTTTTTATTTCTATCTTAAACAAAGGGCCGTTTTCGTCTATCGTGATGTATAGCTTCCTATACCCTGATAAAAGAGTGCCGTTTATATTGGATTCCTTGGTATATTCTTGTATTTTAACTTCAATGTGACGTTGTAGTTTTTCTATTTCTTCTAAAAACTTGTCATCCGCTTGTTGCAATGCTTTATAGACTAGGGTGTTAAACCGATATTGCAGCATCTCAATTTCCACAAACTCATGACTAAGTTGAATAAAGTGTTCTGCAATGTTTTTTGAGTTATACCCGTTGTAATTTATAGCCCATACATCCACCGTCTTATGGATCGCATGAGGGAAAACTAACCCATCCAGTGCTTTAATTCGTATACTACCGCCTAAACGTTTCGAAGGATCGAGGTTCTTTATCTTAGCATCAATTTTCTGAAAGCGTTTCTTAAGAGAAGGTAGACCCGCACGCCATTTATTAAATGCTAAAACTACGCGATCGATCAATTCTTTAATCCACGCTATAAGACGCTGATATCCCTTTACCACACTTTCAACAAATCCTTCTAAGGCGAGACGATAGGCTTGAGTTCGATACCTATCATAGTACAGTGCTTCCGTACCTACAATAAGGAATGTGGTAGATAAACCTAGCCGATGATAAATGGATTCTGCAGCTATTTGAGCGACATGTATAGCTGTAGGTGACTGAACATGCGATATATCGTTACATCGATTCAGACACGAATGAATATTGTCCAACACTGATAAATCGATCGATGCGTGTTCAACCGCACAGTGTTCTTCTAATAATGCACGAGTATCTCTATTTAATTCGGTCGTGTCAAGTGGGTCGTGTTGCAGATCTTGCACGTGATGCTCAGTTTCACATGCATGGGTAAAAATGAGGTGGCTGCGTGTCATAATGGGAATTCCTGTAGATGAACGGCACAAAAGCCCTTACGGGGCTAGGAGCCCGTAAGGGTCTATACAATAGCATGTAGTGCTATGTTTAAACCTTGTGTAGTTTGAAAACTAATTTCTCAATATGTTCTACATTAGCAGGATAACGATATTTATTGTTATATTTTGCTTTATCTTCACTTTGCCCGGTAATAATAGTAGGGAATAGCAAAAAGTCATCGGTTGATTGATCATATTTTTTCATCATTTCGATGAGTTCGTCTGTTGTCTTGGGAACGGTATGTTGAGCACGCCCCGCCCAAAACCCTATGTCAGCGAGAATCATAAAGTATTCCTCCGGCACTGGATCCTGTGTTGTCATGCGATCATATTTATCATACGCACCTTTAAATACGCCCCAGTATTCACAATCGCCACTAGTGACGGCATTTATCAGTGTATCATACTTGAGTCTACTATAGCTGCGAAGTCCATTATCGAACTCAATTTTGGTGAAGTATTTGTCATCTTTACTGTTATTAAACATCCAGCTTTTAAATTTTGGATTCATGAGAAATACGGCAGTCATGGGCTTATCCCGTGCCTGCAATTCATCTATTGGCGAATGGTCAGAATCAGCAGTATGTGTATCAATACCGTTTTCGTATACTGAAAAACATTGCAGTAAATACCTAAGGACCATTACAACAGTATTATTACCGATCAGAATAATTTCATTCGTTAGTTGTATCGGCGTCGAATACAGGCTAAGAATATTAGTTTTGAAGTCGGCTTTAAGCTCCTCCAGCATTCCATCATCAACCATCCCATTCATTGTATTCTTGTGGTAGGTCGATAATACTTCCGCTATAGTTGTCGACTTATCCTGAAAATGTTTATACAGGTCCATTTGTCCATAGGCTGTCGACAATTGTTTTTCTAGATTTTTCAAAGCCAGCAGTAATGCGGGTAGGCCATCTCTATCCAATGACCCTATCTTTACGCCCGTGCGACTGGCTTTATGTTGCAAGGTCAATATCTCTTCAGAAGAGGTTTTACGCATTATTGTTATATTGCGTCCGTAAATAAAGGGTAAGGCTGCTACTTCGACATCATAAATTTTTTCTTTCTTACGCTTACGGCTAAAACCGATGCCGTATTTAGGCCATTCCGATTCAGTTACAGCCAAGCTGTCATCCAAGTATTTACTGAATTCAGGAATAAAGTCACTCAGGGTTGTACGGCGCGACATCTTCTCAAACTCAGCCATGATGGTGCTGTATTTATCGAAGAAAGGTTTGATGACACTAACGAGCTCAGCCGTACGTATTACCAATGCCCGTATATCTTCACACTCCATTACGTCTTTCTTAATACATACCACCTTGTCCTTCTTACTATTATTAAGATCGGGTATGGGTGTTATGTTAAAATAATCCATATCGGTAAACACATGACTTGCGACACTTACGACCTTCGATGATTTAATATCGAGTTTATCGAGTCGCTTCATTATTAAATGTATGCGTTTTGCAGTTAATAGTCTATTAAACATGGCTCTGGCTTTATACAGCACAGACATGAAAGTGCGCCACATCTTGATAAAGAATTCTTTGATGGCAATGCCTATCTTTTTTAAAACATCCATTCCGGATTCCATAGCGATCTGTGTCGCATATACCCGCGTATTGGCCGAGCTAAATGCTTCCAGTGAAATCATCGCAGGTTGGCGGATACCCAACCGTTTGTAAATAGAACGGGTCGTGATAGCGGCAATCTGTGCCGCAGGGACGGATAGACCACCGGTCGCTAGACGGGATTCCATACTGCTGGTAATGGCGGATAATGTCGCAGTACCGTCGACGACATCGCTCAAGGCGTGGTGTTGGTCGGTGAGTTCGGATGACAGAGCATCCAGTTCAGCATGATCGGAAGCGATATCTTGGTCCGATGCAGCGTCATCTTCCATTGCAGTAAAAATAGAACGGATGGGGTGTTTCATAAAAAGGTATTCTCGTTAAAAACAGTACATGTGTTAATGAACAGATGTCTATCTGGGCACAGTATCTTTCCAGCGCTCTCGACGCTTGGAAAGATACCATACCTCCTTATGCCGCTCTCTTACGTATTACGAGCCGTATGCCCATTCTTTGACAGAGAGTTGCAGGTATAGAAAAGTCAGTACATACGTACGACTGAAAATGCTCATCGACTTTGTATGCAGGCTGCTGAAAAACATGTTGGTACCCATGATGTAATCGCGAAATGCCTTAACCGCATCGGCACCTTTCGTTAATTCTTTACTGACTCTGGCATCTATTTTGTCATCCGAGTGGGCATTTGCTTCGTCGCCCGGGTGGGCATGCTGTGCGGCTTTCATGTATTTGTTGATTTCAGCATTGAACAGCTTCTGGAACTGACCCAGCTCTTTATCAATGACCGCTACCTGGTTCACGTCATCGCAGAACTTAATCATGGCATTATGCAGATCTACCAGATCCCTTGTATATTCCGGCACTAGAATAACTTTATTACCATTCGTTAACTTGACTTCGATATCTTCACCCAATGAAACCGGGAAAGTGACTAACGACTTGTCGTTCGGACTGATTTTAAGTTTTTCAGTGACCTTTAATTTGACACCGCCGGCATACGTGGGCTTCCACAAGTCTTTATAAAAGCTTGATGTTATCTTTTTAACAATCTCGTCTTTTAACTCCCCTATGTCCCGTTCAAAGTTTCGAGTACCGCCCTCGTCATTCATTTTGTCCTCCATGGCTTTTCTAACAACAATGATGTTGGTTTTTGCTACCTCGTCGTAAAAGCTCTTAACGCCTTGCGTCAATTGCGATGATAACCGCATCATTTCTATAAATGTCGATTCACTGATAGCGCCCTGTACAAAGCCCAGATTTTTCATCAACACTTTGTTATCGATTTTCGTATTGCGCGGAGTCTTTTTATTACGCTCTATCCTCTTGATGGCATCTGTCAACTCTTTGCGTTCTTTATCGCGTTGCTTATCGTCCATGGCTTTGCGCCATTTTTGATAGGCAGCACGCAGCTTATCGATCAAATTTGAGAAGAACTTCCAGATGGCTTCACCTGCCTTTTTAAGGCTTTGACCGATAGATTCCATAGCGACGCGAGTCGCTTGCACGCGTGCCGATCGACCGCCGAACGACTCTAAGCTCGGAATAGGGTTTTGGGCACGCATGCCGAGTCGACGGTAGATGGATTCTACTGCAATCTGTGCCATCTCTGCCGCATCGTCACTCAACCCTTCCCCATCGTCCACACTGTCGGCTAAAACATCATTGATGTCGTCCAGTGCATCCATGTCTTCAAATGCTTCTTGCATCGTATCAAAATCATCTTCGATATCGCGCGCATCTTCGCCCAATGCCCGATCCGACTCTGCCAAATCATCGACATAATCGGCCGTATCCAAAGAGGTCATGTCGACCGGTTCCAATACATCGGCCTCCATCGCCATCATCAATCCACGCCTGTATTTACTCATGTTGCACCTATTGTTAAAAAATATACACTCATACCTTACGGTATCCCTTCTGTTGAAGGATTTCCTCGTATGATGTCTGCTCGTATGTCAGCATCATCGATTTTACTATTTTGCGATCCAGGTAGGCTTTCAGGCCAGCGAAACTATTTAAGGTTTTGCTATCGGCAGGTTCTGCTAACGGCACGATGAGACGATAAGCCGTTTGTTCACCGGCTTTATAAGGCGGTACCGCCAATACCGCATTGACATGCTGGTAATATTTGCAATACGTGCGCAACAACGGCTCCACTTCCTGATAAGTGACCGATCCTTTCAGCGGATGTGATTGTAGTGTGGGGGCATGTTCAACAATATCGCCTTTCAACACCAGCAATATCGACCATTCACCTTCACGGTTTGCTATCAGTGTATTTTCATACTGGGTCAGACAGCATTCGACATACCGGGTGATGGCCGTCAGTGTCTTCCAGCCGATCGTAGTAAATTGACCCAATGTCTGTGTCGGTAATAGCACGGCATTGATTAAGTCTTGACGGTACAGTCTTAATAATTCGTGATACTGGTCAATTTTATCGACATCGCTGTATGCGGTAGGTCGACTGGCGACTTCCACTAAAGCCTCTGCCATGCCGTCCACCTTTTTACCGAAACCCTCGATACTATCTTTCAACTTAGCCAACTGAATATAGGCATCCACCAAGGCATCCAGCTGATCAACAAACTGCCGTATCTCTTGTCCGGACAAGATGGCGATACCGACCGTTTTAAAATGCGCGGGTTGCTCTGTAAAAACCAATTTGACTTCATTGGTCGCGGTATTGTGATCGACCGAAGCTTTACCCTTTTCAATATAGTAGAACGGTTTGTCTATGATCTCATACTCCTTCAGCTTATCCGCATATTGTTGAGTATACCCCATAACACGTTTGCAGTATTCGGCATGCGATGATGCAACGATGTTATACAGTCCATCGTTTCGTTGCACTAAGCCGTCTTTAATACGACGGGTGGCTTCATCGATTTCAATCATAAACGAGCGGTTGATCTCGGTTAGATGGGTGAGATTGCTAATGACTTTGGTGGTGTGGTTCAATAATGCCAGCATGCCCGGAGTCGGTTGTATGACATTATTATCGGCCGTATGGTGACTCGATTGCTCACAAGCATGCGCTAAGCTTTCAAATCCTGCCAACGGAAGATAATGCGTAGCTGCAGATGTCGTATCGGGCAATTGTTTTAGGCGATTGCGCATCGACCGAATGATACCCAGCTTGATATACGTCTTATGCACGTAGTGCCATGCTGCCGAAAAGAAGTCACCGATGCGTCGAAACATCTTGATCAGAAATTCGCGAATAGCCGTCATGATTTTGGTGATTTTACCACCGATGCCGCGTGCGACGTTTCCACCCGCATGCACATTCAGACCGGCGTCTTCGGTACTGACCATTATCGGTGTCGTCAAACCTAATCGTCGGTAGAAATAAGCGCTCGATAGTTCGGTAATACGTATAGCCGTTGGACTTAGAGTTTTGTCTAATACAGTCGTGCGTAGGTGTTCTATTGCGGCCGTATCGGCCATCGCCTGTTGTAGTACTATCGCATCATCGTGTATATCTCGGGCCTGTGATTTAATATCGGCCTGATCGCGCTGATCGTTAACCGGATCAATCCTCAATACATCCGGCATCTCTTCTAAAACGGACTCATCTTCACATGCTAATTGCAGACGTCGTGAATAGTGTATCATGATAAACTCCGTATTAAAGAGTGTTACTACCCAGTGTGTTTGGTATACTTATACCCGGATTGGCATAAGGCTCTTCAGCGTTTTCATTTTCTGCATTATTCACATACCGTTCAGAACAGGCCCCTAAATACAGGGCAACACGTGCGTCCGTATCCATCCCAATACGGACTGCATGGATCATCAGTGTATTCATTAGTGATGTGAACCGTGCGATACTGCTGGTAGCTGCCTGTATGGCGGTAATCTGATCGGTGGTTCGAGTCGCATCATCACTGCCTACAGCATACGTTTTAGCGTGTTTAATCAGCAAATCTAAAGCGATTTTGATGTTCTTTTCAAACCCGACGAATGCCCCATCGCTCATTATGACCTGCATCAGCTTAAATCGAAACTGGCGGTAACACTCGGTAAGATTGCTAACATTGGTACGGTCTGCTACCGTGATTTCTTTACTGACAGCATTGACCTGCTCTTTCACAGTCAACACACCGAGCTTATCCGACGATGCTTGCCATTTCAATTCTTTCCCATCGATATAGACGCCATTAATTACAGCAGCTTCGGTCTCCGTAATAAATCCGTCCGTCATGCCGTTTTGACAAAAAGTAGTCAGGCTGTCGAAAAGATCATCGACGACTGTTTTTGAACGCGCCAGCTCTTTTAATCTAAACGCC